>Ga0334884_1001649_pt1 | contig 31970 bp, 23 predicted proteins | sample GraSluR1_MG_7_FD_207215 | JGI IMG/M metagenome (GOLD analysis project Ga0334884, IMG submission 207215) | Sludge microbial communities from methane-producing bioreactor in Wageningen University, Netherlands - Granular Sludge_12_05 R1 | ecosystem: Engineered > Bioreactor > Anaerobic >... | reverse complement strand
CAAGGAGCGCGCGACGGCGCTGGACAGGCTTGAAACGGAGCGAGCCGCTCTTCTTGCGGACCGGATCGCGGTGCTGAGAACGTTCGAGGAGGAGCGTGCCCGAGCCGAAGCGGCCCGAGCCAAGCTCGAATCGCTCGAGAATCCTTTCGCCTTGCGCAACGTGGTGCGGTGGACGGTGAGGCACGGTCCCCCGATCATCGCCATCCTCTTGGGAATGTGGGCGTTTCGTTGGCTCCTTCGGATCGGCACGCGCCGCCTGGTGCGCCTGCTCGTCCTGGTGGGAGGGCGGGGCAACGCTACCGAGCGGCAGGAGCGGGCCGACGTCCTGGCAGGCATTTTGTACAAGGCGGCCGCCTTCCTCGTGATCGTCGGCGGAGCCCTGCTCATCCTCGCCGAATTGGGCGTCGAGATCGCCCCGCTGTGGACCTTGGTCTCGGCGGTTTTCGCCATGATCGCCATCGGCTTCGTGGCGGTCTGGAGCGTGGCCAGCAACGCGCTGTGCGCGCTGGTGCTGCTCGTCTATCAGCCGTTCAAGGTGGGAAGCGTCGTCGAACTGCCCGTCGCCGGCGTCCGGGGCAAGGTCGTCAATTTCAACCTGATCTACACCACCTTGCGCGGTGAAGAGGGCGACTTGATCGAAGTGCCGAACAACACGTTCTTTCAACAGCCGATTCGACACCGCGATAAGACAAGCGGCATCGGCCTCGAGGAACAGCTCACCAAAGAAGCCGATGTCGGATAGCCGCCGAAAACGGCGGCGCCGGCGCGCCGATTGCAGCGTTCCGGGCGCCGAGTCGATGGCCGCGACGGCGCAGTCAACACAACGCATCGCCACCTCCTGCTGGGTCCAAAGACCGTCATGAAGAAAAAGTCACCAGCGTCGGCTCGACCCGACCGAAGCCTCCTGTACCGGCGGTTCGCCCGCTACTACGATTGCGTGTTCCGGCGTCTGCTTGCTCCCCATATCCACGAGACCATTCGTTCGTTGGATATTCCGGCCGGCGCCAAGATCTTGGAGGTCGGCGTGGGAACCGGCCTCTCCTTGCCGAGTTATCCGCCGCAAGCGAGCGTCATCGGCATCGACGTATCTGAGGCGATGCTCCGGCGCGCCGCCCGAAAGATCGTCGGAGCCGAATGGAATCACGTGGTCGTCGAACAGATGGACGCGCTCGATCTGCGATTTCCCGAGGAACACTTCGATTTCGTGACGGCGTTCCATGTGATCAGCGTCGTGCCCGACGCTTGCCGCGCGATGCGTGAAATGGTCCGCGTGTGCAAGACGGGCGGAACCATCGTCATCATCAACCATTTTCGCAGTGAAAACCGCTGGTGGGCGTCTTTTGTCGATCGGCTCGGTCCGCTGACGCGACGGCTGGGTTGGCGCATCGATCTCGATTACCGCGAGCTGCTCGACGGGGCGCCGCTTCGCGTGGAGCGGCGTTCCCCGTGTGGGCCCGCCGCTCCGTTTACCGTGCTGATCATGCGCAAGCAATCGAATCCGCTGCCGCCTCCGTCCGCGCGACCCGCCGACTCGTCACTCCCGGCCCGCGCCATGCTGACGCGGTGCCGCGACAGAACGTCGGAGATCGAGTGCTCCGGCGACGAGCCGGTGGGTTTTTGCGACCTGCGCAGCGGGTGCGATTCTCTGCCGACGATCGCGGCGCGCCCGTTGCCGCCGACGCCCGCGGACACGCCCGCTTGTCGGCGCGACCTGGGAGGCGGGCATCCGATCAACGGGTGACCCGACGCACGACTTCGAGTGCCGACTCGAGAATCGGCTCGCGAGCGATCGGCGCGCGGTTCCCGACAGGCAGGACACGCGACACGGTGCAACCCCTCATCTGCAAATCGGCCCGGATGGTGGAAGTCGCGAGGCGCATCGAACGTGCCGCAGGGGCGGAAAGCCCCGTACTGATCTGCGGAGAGCGGGGCGCCGGGAAGAAGCTGGTCGCCAAGACAATCCACCGAAAGAGCCCGCGCCGGGACGGCCCCTTCGTGACGATTCGCACCGGAGGCGCCGCCGGGCGGCCGCTGGACGAGGAGCTATTCGGCTCGGGTGAGTGGCCCGGTGCATGGGCGAAGGCCAACGGCGGCACGCTGCTGATTGACGAGATCACGGGCCTGTTGGGTACAGCCCAGGCCCGACTGCTCGCGATTCTGGAAGGTCGCCCCTTGGCAGACGCGGGGCCCTACGACGGGCGACGCAGCGCCGTTCGGCTGATGGCGACCACCCGGTTCGAGCTTCCCGAAAGCGTGAGGCGAGGCGTCTTGCGACGGGAGTTGCACTACCACCTTGGTGTGGTGACCATCTCGGTTCCTTCGCTGCGGGACCGACGGGAAGACCTCCCGGCGTTGATTCGGCATGTCCTGGCCGAGATATGCGCTGCCCGCGAGAAGCCCGTTCCACGCGTCGAACCCGAGCTGATGGATTGCCTGGTCGAGTATTCCTGGCCCGGCAACGGCAGGCAGCTTCGCCACTGCCTGGAAACGATGTTGCCCGAGCGCGGCGCGGACGTTCTCAAGAGGATTCACGTGCCGCTATCCCTGGTCGACTTGCTCGGCAGTTCCCGAACCCTCGCTTCCCGACGATCCGTCGACACGTTGGCCGACCTGGAGCGGGCCGCGGTGGCGCGCGCCTTGGAGATTCATCGCGGCAATCGCACGCGCGCGGCGAAAGTCCTCGGCATCTCGGTGCGCACGCTGCAGCGCAAGCTCCGGCAATGGGACCGGGCATCGAATTCGCGAAAGACGCCTTGACCGAACCGCCGCCCGCACGGGCAATTCGCCCCGTATCGAGTTCCCACCCGTCGATGCGCTCGCGCTGGAGCACCTTGCCCGTCGTGGTCTCCAGGGGGAACCGATAGACGCCGCCATCGAGAAACGACGACCTGCCCGCGCACACGTGGGCCGCCCCTTCGTGGAGGAGGCGATTCGGCCACGCGCGTCAGGAATAGGCCATCTCCGACGCTTTGAACACGGTCTTGACCGTGACGAAGCCCAGCCGGCGATAGAGGCGCACGGCTCCGTCGTTGTTGGCGGTCACTTCGAGCCGAACGCGCGACAGGCCGGCGCCTTGAAACCCCGCCAAGGCACGGAACAACAGGCTGGTGCCCAGGTGGCGATTGCGGTGCCGGGGCGTGACGCCGACGTTCTGGACCGAGCCCGCCCCATGGCGGTCACGCAGTCCCTGGATCGTTCCGCAAGGTTCGTAGTGGCGCCCGTCGGGGCCGCGGTAGACCGCCAGCCAGGTGGCGTCGGCGAGGAAGCCGTCCTTGCCGGCGATCTCCCGCATCAGACGCCGGCATCCGGCCAGCTCGGTAAAACAGGGAAAGACCTGGGCGTCGATCTCGTCGCGAAAGCTGAGGAACTTCGCCCTGACGTGCGCTTCGAGCAGCGAAGGCTGCCAGGCGAGGAACTCGTATCCTGCCGGGGGCTCAGGCGGCGTGATCTGGAACCCGTTGAGCTGGAGTTCCATCCGGTATCGCTTGAAATAGGTCAACCTCATGCGACGACCTTTTCGACGACCGACAGTCGGCTGCGCCGCTTGGGGATGGTTTTTCGACCCCTTTGGGGCCGGCCTGCCCCGCGTCTGTGTGAAATCTAGCGGCGCAACGCAGATCGGTCAACGCAAAGACAATCCGAGCCACGCATTATGCCGATCGGAGCCGGCCGGCACACGCTCTGCGCGGGCGGGATTTCAAGAAAGGCCCTTGACAGAATCGCGGGCGTTGTCTACTGTACTAGATAGATAGTACAGAGGACAGCCCATGTTCATCCAAATCGACCCGGCCGATGAACTGGCCATCTACGACCAGGTCGTCCGCCAGATGAAGTTCGCCGTCGCCGGCGAAGCAGTCAAAGAGGGGGAGATCGTTCCCTCCGTCAGGGAGCTCGCACGCGAGCTGCGGATCAATCCCAACACCGTGTCGCGGGCGTACCGCGACTTGCAGGGCGACCGGGTGCTCGAAACGGTCCGCGGCACGGGCTTGGCCGTGGCGCCCGGCGCCGGCGATCGGTGCCGCACCGAGCGCGTCAAGCTGATCCGCGACCGACTACGGCAAGTGCTGCTCGAAGCGAAGCGGAGCATGCTCGACGGCAACGACTTGCGGGAACTCGTCGAGCATGAGTTGACGGTCGTCGAGAGAGAGGAGGTGCAGTGATGCAAGGCGTGATTCGCCTCGAAAACGTGACCAAGCGATTCGGCTCCGAGACGGCTCTGGACCGGGTATCGCTCGAAGTGCCGCCCGGCGTGGTGTTTGCCCTGCTGGGCGAGAACGGGGCCGGCAAGACGACCGCCATCCGCATCATGCTCGGGCTGGCCGACCCGAACTCGGGTCGGGCCGAGGTGCTCGGGCTCGCCAGCGCGAGCCGGGGAATCGAAATCCGCCGCCGCGTCGGCTACGTCTCGGAGCGGCCCGTCCTCTACGAGTGGATGACCGTGGCCGAGATCGGCTGGTTCACGGCCGGGTTTTATGGCGATGGGTTTCTTACCGAGTACCGGCGCCTCGTCGCCGGGTTCGGTCTGCCCGAGCGGCGCAAGATCAAGTCGCTTTCGCGAGGCATGCGGGCCAAGGTGTCGCTGGCCCTGGCCCTGGCCCACGACCCCCAACTGCTCGTGCTCGACGAGCCCACCTCGGGGTTGGACGCGCTGGTGCGGCGCGAGTTCCTCGAGAGCATGGTCGATCGGGCGGCGACCGGCAAGACGGTCTTTCTCTCCAGCCACCAGATCGCCGAGGTCGAGCGCGTGGCCGACGTGGTGGCCATCTTGCGGGAAGGGCGTCTCATGGTCGTCGAGCCGCTCGACGCGCTGAAGAGCCAGATCCGCGAGGTAACGCTCACCCTGCGCGACGGCCAGGCCCCGCCCGACCTTCCCGGCGAGATCCTGGCCGTGCGGCGCCGGCCCAGGCAGTGGCAGGCCCTCGTGCGAGGCGCGGGCGAAAAGGACCTGTCGGCTCTGGGCGGCCACGGCGCGGTCCGCGAGATCGAGGTCCGCGCGCCGAACCTCGAAGAGATCTTCGTGGCCTACATCGAGCGGGGCCGAACGGCGTCGGGCGGCGGGGCCTCGAACGATGGTGTCTCGCAACAGACGGAGGTGCCGACGCCATGAATCGCGCGATCTTTGGGCGGCTCGTGTGGAAGGAGTTCCGGCTGTTGCGGAGCTTCTGGATCGCCATGGCGATCCTGGCCGTGTTCGCGTCGCTCTACGCCCTGGTGGCCATCGGCGCCCAGGACGCGGCGTTCCGAATCAACGCCTTGTTTGCCATCGCGCTGACCCTACCGGCCCTGTACGCCCTGGGGTGCGGCGCGACCATGTTCGCCACGGAGCACGAGGCGGGCACGTACGAGTTCCAGCGCGCCCTGCCCGTCTCGGCCCGGCAACTGCTGTGGGGAAAGCTGGCCTTCGCGGTGCTGAGCATCCCGGTGCTGATCGGGCTGCTCTGGCTGCTGGCGGTCTGGTTTGCCGGCGGCCGGCTTCCCGCGGCGGGCCACCATGCCGCGATATGGGGGCTTTGGGGCTTTGCGGCGGTCGAGGCGCTGGCGTGGGGCATGTTGTTTTCGCTGACGTCGAACCATCCGCTCAAGGCGGCCATGCTCGGCGCGGCCGCCACGTCGCTGGCCGTGCACGGCGTGACCGCCACGACCCAGAGCTACACGGCCTATCCCGTCTACGAAGACTATGCCGGCGCCCTGCCGTACCGCGTGGCCATCGTCGTCGCGGTCGCCCTGGTCGACGCGTGGCTGGCATCGCGTTGGCTCGGGGAGAAGAAGACCGCCTCGGCCCCTTCCGCACCGAAAGGCACCCTTGCCAAAGCGCTCAGACCGGCTCGCGACGAGGATCGCCTAGGCGGCCCGTCGCGCGAGACGGCCTTTGCGAGGCTTCTTTGGCATCAAGCGCGCCAGTCGGCCGGCGCGCTGTGCGTGCTCGGCGCGATGGTCGCGCCGTGGCTTGCCGTGTCGCTCGTGCGATCGAGCGTCGGGCGGTGGATGGGTGCCGACTTCGATTTCCTTTACGGCCTGACGGCGATCCTGGCCCTGGCGGCCGTCCCGCTGGCCGGAACGTGCGTGTTTCTGGCCGACCAGCGCAAGGGGAGCATTCGATTTCTGGCCGAGCGCGGCGTTCGCTCGGGCCCGGTCTGGTGGAGCCGCCAGCTCGTGTTCGGAGCGGCCCTCGCGCTGGCGACGATGTTTGCGCTGGCGGTCTTGGGGCTCGACGTGCTCTTGCGATCGAAGGTCGAGGGCGAGAAGATCCTGGCCGCGGTCGGCCCGCTGCTCGGGGCCGTCGCGCTGGGCTACTCGAGCGGACAGCTCTTCTCGATGTTCATGCGGAACGCCTTGCTGGGTGGATTCTTGTCGATCGTCCTGACCGCGATTCTCTTCGCGTGGGCCGGCTTGATGTGGGCGCTCGGCATCACCTGGCTGTGGTCGGCCGCGCCGATCCCGCTCGTGTTTCTGATGGCCACGCGGCTTCGCGCCAAGCCCTGGATGCTCGGCGGGACGGGCCTGCGAGGATGGCTCGCGCCGGGCCTGTTGTTGGCCGGCTCGGGCGCGGCCTTGGTCGCGGCGGTGGCCGCCTACCGGGCGTACGAGTTGCCCCGGGTCGATCCGGGCTTTTCGCCCGAGCAATTCGCCGCGTCCTCGCCCGAGGCGCAAGAGACGGCCAGGATGTACCGCCGGGCATACGATCTCTACGTGCACCTCGATGCGCCGAAAACGGCCGGCGAAGGCACGGATGCTTCGGTGGAGGAATCGGAAGAGGATGGCAGGGCGCAAATCGGCGCCTGGCTCGAGGCGAACCGCGAAGCGCTGGCCCTGACGCTCGAAGCCACCCGGCGCGAGTCGTGCGACGCTTTTCCGCATGGCGCCATGATCGGTCGATGGCTCGAACGAGCCCGGAACCTGGGCTCGCTCGTCATCATCAGCGGCCAGGCGCTCCAGCGCGACGGCAAGCTCGACGTCGCCTTGGAGCGGTACCTTGCCGCGCTGCGTCTGGCAAATCACTTTCGGCAGCGTACCGAATTGCCGTGGGATGCCGACCTGGTCGAGCGAAAGGCGCGCGAAATGCTGCTCGCATGGGCCGGCGATTCCCGGCAGACGCCGCAGCTTCTTGGCAAGGCGTTGGACGAGTTCACCCAGGTCGCCTCGCAACTGCCCTCGCGGACCGACGCGCACAAGTGCGGGTATCTGCGCCTGGCACCGGTCCTTTCGGGCGGCCTGGAAGAATGGATCGACCAGTTCGGCGCCCGCCGCGAGGGGAGGCTGTTGCTTTGGTCGATGGTGGCGTTGCAGATGCTCCCCTGGGAGCGCGAACGTGCGCGCCGGGCGTTGAACCTCGTCACGAATCAAGAGCTGTCGATGCTGCGCGAGTACGAGGAGAAGATCCGACGGGGCGAACCGCTCCCCGACCGACCCTGGCGCTGGGACCCGAAGCCGCCCGAGCGCTGGCTACTCTCGACGCCGATCGGCCAGCACTACTGGCGGCGAGCGCCATCCGACATCGGCGCGATCATGAGCATCGAGACCGAGCGCCGCGCCCTCCGGCTGCAGTTGGCCCTGGCGGCCTGGAAGCTCGAACACGGCGAGTTGCCCGAGAGCCTCGACGCGCTGGTGGGGCCGTATCTCGACGCGCTACCCATCGACCCCTACGCGGGCGAGCCGTTTCGCTATTTCCCGAAGGGATTGCCCGCGCCGATCACGCGCGACACGGGCACGCCCGAGCGGAGAGAGGCCGAGATCGTCGTGGAAGCCGGTCGCCCGTTCGTCTGGAGCGTGGGGCCCGCCGTCGTGGTCGACCGTCGCCGGAAGGACCCGCGCGACCGGTACGTCTACGATTCCGACCGGCGTCACCGTCTTCGAGCCCACACCGAGCAGGAAGTGTGGCAATGGGGTAGAGTATTTCCGGTGCCTTGAGCGGAAGTGCTCGTGTTTCTCGCGGAGGGACTTGCTCCGCAAGCAAGCTGGCCGGACGGGCCGCCACGAGCACGTCGGCGGAGGCACGGCAGGAGGAAGCGATGCCCTACACCTACCGATACCCCCGCCCGGCCCTGACCGTCGACTGCGTGGTCTTCGGATTGGACGACGGGGAATTGAAGATCGTGCTGATCCGCCGGGCGCGCGACCCGTTTGCCGGCTGTTGGGCCTTTCCCGGCGGATTCGTCGAGGTGGGCGAGTCGCCCGAGGCCGCTGCCCGGCGCGAGCTCGAGGAAGAGACCGGGCTTCGCCTTGCGCGGGTCGAACAGCTCTATGCGTTTGGCGAGCCCGACCGCGATCCGCGCGAGCACGTCGTGTCGATTGCGCATTACGCCTTGGTGAACGTCGCCGGCCGGCGTGTCCGGGCGGCCGACGACGCGCGCGAAGCCGGCTGGTTCAGCGCGTGCAAGCCGCCCCCATTGGCCTTCGACCACGACAAGATGCTGCGGATGGCATGCCGGCGCCTGCGGGAGGAAGCCGGGCGCCGCCCGATCGTCTTCGACCTGCTGCCGCGGTGGTTCACCCTGGCGCAGCTCGAAGGCGCGTACGAGGCGATTCTGGAAGAGAATCTCGACCGGCCGCGATTCCGGCGCCGGATGCGCGAGAGCGGCCTGCTGGTCGACGCGGAGCCGACGCGCGATCGTTCGACCCGCCGCGCGGCGCCGCTCTACCGGTTCAATCGCCGGGCGTACCGACGGCTTGCGGGGCGGGGCACTCGGTTCGATCGGTTGGGACGATGACGGCGTCGACCGGCGAACGGTCCTCCAGGGCGGTCGCCTCCCGCGTCGTCGCCGACGGCAGCCTCAGCCCGGCCGCGATGCCGGCCACGAAGAAGAGGAACATGTTGACCATCGGGATGAGCGAGACGTCGTGGAACATGCCGTTCACCAGGTAATTGCCCAGCACGACGAACAGCAGCACGCAGATCGACCGGGCCCAAGGCGGCGTCGCGTCGGAGCGCCACGCGCGCCAGGCATCGCGGGTCCAGAGCATCAGCAGGATGACGAACAACCCGGCGCCGATCAGGCCGGTCTCGACCAGCAGCGAGAGGAACACGTTGTGCTGGGTGTAGGGGCGGGCCCGGTCGAGGCGGGCGGTGCTCGTGCGGTCGTTCACGTAGTCGAACTTGCGGCTGTCGTACTGGGCCAGGCCGTGGCCGAGCAGCGGCCGGTCGCGGAACATCTTCCAGGCCGCGGCGGCGAGCACGGGGCGAAGCTCGACCGACTCGGCCGACGCCCGGGCGCCGACGCCCCGATCGCGCTGGAACGCGAGGATCCGTTCCCACTGGGTGGTCCCCACGACGACGGCCGCCAGCACGAGGCAGGCCATGGCCGGGCCGCGCCACGCCCTGGGAAGCACGAAGGCGAGAAAGACGGCCAGTCCCACGCCCGCCCCAATCCACGCCGTGCGGGTCAGAGTGCAGTAGATGCCCAGGACCACGACCACGGCTCCGGCGACGATGGCCAGCCGGCCCGCCCGGCCCGTTCGCGGCCACCACGCCAGAAGGCAGCAGAGGCCAACGCCCTCGAGCAGGCCCGATCCGACCGGGTTGAGCAGCGGCCCGCGTGCCCGGCCCAGAAAGTCGGTCTGGGCCGTCGAGGCCACGTACTTGGGATAGACCAGCCACCAGGCTTCCCGCGTCTCAGCCAGGGCGGTCACCGCCAGGTAGAGCGCGAACAGGGCCAGACCGCCCAACACGACCCGGGCGCCGCGGTCGTCGAGGGGGATCTGCCGGGCGACCCAATAGAGCGCCACGGGCATGAGGTAGTAGAACGCGAGCCTCGCCAGGGGCTGATGGTCGCGCACGTGCCAGTCGTGTGCGAAGGTGCTCAGCGCCAGCACGGCCACGAACGCCAGGAGGACCCACTCGGCGACGCCCAACGGCTTGCCACCGACCAGCCCCTGACGGCGCCATACCACGTACTGGACGAGCAGGGCGGCCCAGAGGATTCGGTCGAGGGTGATCGGCACGGGCCCCAGGTCGAGGCGATAGAAGGCGTGCCCGAAACAGCAGCCCGCCAACAGCACCATCAGGCAACCGCCCAACAGTCCTCCGCGGAGAAACACGACTCCGCTCCAGACCAGGCCAACCAGCAGGGCGACACAGAGAATGGCGTTCATGGGTCGAGCGTCGCAAACGGGAAGGGGCAAGGCGAGTCGCCGGGCGCAGGCACCGCCCGGCGCGGTCACGACAAGTCACGGCAAGCCGTCGGCAGGTCTCGCGGGCGTCTCAGTTTCCGTTGCGGGGCACGGTGGCGGCCTGGCGCAGTGCCTCTTTCAAGGATAGGACATCGACCGGCTCCTTCTTGGGCAAGACGTGCCCGTTGCCGCACCGGTCGGCGACGGCGGGACCGGCATGGCCGTTCGCCGTCGGAACGACCGGCGCCGTGGGTGTCAGATCGACGGAAAGGACGAACATCCCCAGGCCCGACAGCAATCCGCCGACCACGCCCACCAAGACGATCATCGCTCGACTCGGCCCAACCGGATGGGTGCCCGCGTCGGGCGCGTCGATGCGGGCGATCAGGCTGGCGGCCTTGGCGCTGGCCTGGCTGACGCGGGCATCGGCGAGCTTCTCTTCGGCGCGCTTGAGAAGCTCCGTGCGATTCCGCGTCTCGGCCACCTGGTTGGCGTACGTCGCGCGCAGGGCGGCCAGCCGGTCGAGCCGGGCCGTGGCCTCGGCGAGACGCGCTTCGAGCATTTGGGCCCGCTCGGCGGTCAGTCGCAGGTCGAGCTCCACGCCGCGCACGGCCGTGGCCAACTCGTTATGCAGATGCCGGCCGATCTCCTGCTCCGACACGCGCGCCGCCTGGACCACGGGATGCTCGTCCGACATGCGGCCCAGCAGTTCGGCCGTGCGGATCTGGGCGTCGACCAGAGCGTCCTTGAGGCGTTTCAGGGCGGGCTGCGACTCGAAGAGCCGGTTGGGGGTCGCCAGCAATCGGCTCGGGTCCGCCTGGGCGCTTCGCAGCAACGCGAGCAGGTCTTCGTTCGACTTTCCGGCGGCCTGGGCCTGGCGCAGCTCGTTGCGAATCTCGGTGATCGTGCGGCGCAGGGCGCTGTCGCCGCCGCCCGACTCTTGCAGGTTGCGCAGCTCGGCCAGATCGCTGCCCACGAGGGTCTCGATCTCGGTGAGCCGGCCGGTCGCGTCGGCCAGATCGTCGTGGGCGACGGTGGCCGCCTTGGCCAGTTCGTCGATCATGCTTTGGGCCCGGCTGTCGCGGAGGTCCTGAAAACGGCCCTCCAACTGGGCGCAGAGGGCCTCGACCAGGGCTACCGCCCGATCGCGATCGCGATCGCGCACGCTCAGGTGGAAGACCTCGGTGGTGCCGAACTCGGCGCCGCCCGGGGGCGAGATCTTGATCGCATCGCGCAGCGCGGCAACGGCCCGGCCGCCCGGCCACGCTTCGACGGGGCGTGGGCCCTTGGGGGGGCCGACCTCGGCCAGGGCCGCCGCCAGCACCTGCCGGCTCTTGAGCAACTCGACGATCGTCTCCTGGACGCTCTTCATCTCGTCGTTGTGGCGGAACTTGCCCGGGCTGTCGTGCCCGGCGGCCGCCTCGTCGCGGACGATCAATGCCTGCGAAGCCTCCCACGTCGGCGCACGCACCAGGGCGTACGCCGTGACCAATACGGCCACCACGACCGCGGGCACCATCCACCGGCGCGGATGCCGAATCAGGGCCGAAAAGAACGAAACCGGACCGACGGAAGGGGTTGCATGACTCATGCGATCGGGCTCTCGATGGGAGGGTCGAACGGGTTGCCGCGGATAGGTCAGTTCAAGTCGCCGGGTTCGGCGACGGTGCTTGCTCGTCCATGCAAACCGGATGCCAAAAGCCGGCGGAGAGAGAACATGCCCGGTATTCCCGGGACCTGATCGAAACGAGCCCGCACCATTCCGAGCCGAATCTCCGTAGCGCCGGTCCGCGTCTTCTTCCCGGGCGACTTTGCCGCAATCGCCCTTGTTGCCCGAAGGCAACCGGTCGTGGCTTCGAGACAACGTCCGAGCCGCGCGCACGGGGGGGCGTTCCACGCGGCACGACCCGATCCATCGGCTCAGAACGAACGGTGGCGCCCAATGCGGCAAAACGACTTGCATCTGCCCTAGTCTGACGAAGAGTAGAGAAGACCATTCGGCACAGGCATCCCGAAGACGTGCCCACCGTGACTCCGCAACCCGCCACCCCTTCGGCCCACGATCGCGTCGTCCGCTTCACCCGCCTGGCCCAGCCGGCCTTGCGGGCGACGGATTGGGATCGGCTCGCGCGAGGCGTGCCGTTTCGCAGTTGGGCCTGGATGGCGAACTGGTGGCGCCACTACGGCGAGCCCGCCGCAAAGCGGCGCGCGAGCCTGTTCACGCTGGGCGTGATCGATCGGGCGGGCGCGCTGATCGGGCTGGCCCCGTGGTACCTCGAACGCTCGCCCGCGCAGGGCCGGGTGCTGCGTTTTCTCGGCACGGGGGAAGTCTGCTCCGATTACCTCGGCATTCTCTGCGAGCCTCACGCCGAAGACCGCGTGGCCACGGCCCTGGCCGATTGGCTGACCCAAGCCGCAACCGGGCGCACCGGAACGGGCGAGCCGGACCACGCGAACCGGTGGGATCGGCTCGACCTGACCGGCGTCGACGCCGAAGACGCCGCTACCGCCCGACTGGTCGATGCCCTCGAGGCCAGGGGCAACACGGTCCATCGCCGCACGGGCCCGAATTGCTGGCGGATCGACCTGCCGCCGAGTTGGGACGAATACCTGGCGGGACTCTCCAAGGATCATCGCAAGCAGGTCCGCCGCGCCGAAAACAGGATGCTCGCGTCGGGTCGCGTCGTCGCTCGCCGAGTCGACTGCCTGGACGATCTGCCCGAAGCGCAGCGGATCCTCGTCGACCTGCACCAGCGAAGGCGGCGAAGCCTGGGCGAGCCGGGCTGCTTTGCCTCGGCCTCGTTCGCGGCCTTTCACGGCGCCGTCATGCCCGATCTGCTCCGGGCCGGACAACTGCATCTCGACTGGATCGAGCTCGACGGCAAACCGCTGGCCGCCGAGTACCACCTGGCCGGAGGCGGCGTGATCTACGCCTACCAGTCGGGAATCGATCCCGATCGCCTTGAGGTGGGTCCGGGCCAACTGAGCCACGTCGTCGCCCTGCGGCGGGCGATCGAGCAGGGCGATCGGGCGTTCGACTTCCTCCGCGGCGACGAACCCTACAAGGCCCATTGGCGGGCCCGGCCTCGGCGCAGCCTCAGAATCCGCGTCGTGCCCTCCCGCACGGCGGCCCAATGGCGGCACGGCATCTGGTTGGCCGGCGTCGGCGCCAAGCACTGGATCCAGAGCAGCCTGCGATGGGCGGAGGGCTGACCATGCCGAGCCTTCGGTCCTTCCTGGCGGGATGCTACTATCACGCCTCCTATCCCTTGCGATGGTGGACGACCGCGCGGGCCGCGGCTGAGGGCCGGGCGCCGGTCGTGATCCTCTTCTACCATCGCGTGGCCGACGATCGGGCGGTGCCCTGGACCCTGTCGAACCGCACCTTTGCCCGGCACGTTCGCTGGCTCGTCCGCCATTTCGACGTCGTCTCGCTCGAAGAGGCCCAGCGGCGCCTGCGCAGCGGCGACAGCCCGCGCCCCTGCGTCAGCATCACCTTCGACGACGGCTATGCCGAAAACTGCCACCAGGCGATTCCCCTGCTGATTCGCGAAGGGCTTCCCTGCACCTACTTCGTCACGGTCGAAAACGTGCTCGAAGGCAAGCCGTTCGCGCACGACGTGGCGTTGGGCAAGAAGCTCGCCCCCAACGATCGCGAACAGCTCCTGGCCATGGCCGATGGGGGCATCGAAATCGGATCGCACACCCGCACCCACGCCGACCTCGGGCAGATGACCGACGAGGCGCGGCTCGCTCGCGAGATCGTCGACTCCCGCCGGCAACTCGAGACGGCGCTCGACCGGCCGGTCCGCTACTTCGCCTTTCCCATCGGCCAATACGCCAACCTCAGTTCGCGGGCCTTTCGGATGGCGCGCGAGGCGGGCTACCAAGCCGTCTGCTCGGCCTACGGCGGCTACAACTTTCCCGGCGACGATCCGTTCCATCTCCAACGGATCCCGGTCGACGACGACCTGATCCGCCTGAAGAACCGCGTCGTGATCGATCCCCGGCGCGTCGGCACTCCCCGGTTCCGCGACGAAATCGCCGGCCCCTCGGCGCAAGAAGTCGCGGCCGGCTTGTAGCCGCGCGATCCGTCGACTCCGCCGCGCGGAGCCTCCCGAACGCCAACGTGCCACACGAGCAACACGCAACCTTTCCCCGCGAAACGTCCATGTCGACCGGTCCGACCGCCTCGAACCCCTTGATCGAATCGCCGACCCTGCGCACCGACTCGCTGGCCGACAGCGTGTTGATCCTCCTGGGCCTGACGGTCGTGCAGCGCCTGATCGGATTCTGCCGGGCGATTCTCTTCTGCCGGTGGCTCGATGCCGAGCAGCTCGGCCGGTGGGACATGGCCTTCAGCTTCCTGATGCTGGCGGCGCCGATTTCGGTGCTGGCGCTGCCCGGCGCGTTCCGACGCTACGTCGAACAGTACCGGCGCCGAAGCCAGCTCCGCGTGCTGGTGCGGCGCACCGCCCTGGCCTGTGCGGTCATGACCGCGGCGGCCGTCGTCACCATCGCCTCGGCCCGGCCGTGGTTCTCGCGATTGATCTTCGGGACCGACCAGGCCACCGGGCTCGTGCTGCTTTTGGCCGCGAGCCTGCTGGGCGTGATCGCCTTTCATTTCCTCTTCGACCTGTTCGCGGCGTTGCGGAACATCCGCGCGGTCGCCGGGCTCCAACTCCTCAGCACCGTGCTGTTTGCCGCGCTGGGCGTTGGGCTGCTGACGTTCTGGGACTGCTCGGCCTCGAGCGTGGTCATTGCCTACGGCGGGGCATGCACCCTTTCGTCGCTCGTGGCGGCCGGGCTGCTGATGCGGGTCTGGAAGGCCTTTCCCGAGGACGGCCCGCGCCTGCCCCACCGCGCCTTGTGGTCGAAGCTGCTGCCGTTCGCCGCCTGGATGTGGGCGACCAGTCTGATGGCCAATCTCTTCGAGGTCGCCGACCGGTACATGATCGTCCACTGCTCGCCGGTCGCGTCGTCGCAGGCATTGGCCCAGGTGGGCGAGTACCACAGTTCGCGGGTCGTGCCCCTCCTGCTGGTCGCGGTGGCCGGCATCATCGGCTCGATGATGATGCCCCATCTGAGTCACGATTGGGAATCGGGGCATCGCGACCGGGTGGGCGCCCGGCTCAACCTCTTTCTCAAGCTATTCGGGTTTGCCATCGCGGCGCTGGCCGCGCTGATCTTGCTGGCCGCCCCGCTCTTGTTCGGCGTGGCCTTTCGGGGCAAGTTTGCCGGCGGCGAAGCCGTCCTGCCCTGGACCCTCGCCTACTGCGTGTGGTTCTCTCACTTCATGATCGTCCAGAACTACCTGCTCTGCCGCGAGAAGGGGCACCTGGCCACCGTGGCGCTTGCCGTGGGCCTGGCGGTCAACGTCGCGTTGAACCTCGTGCTGCTGCCTCGCCTGCAACTGTTCGGCGCCGTGCTGGCCACCACCGTGGCCAACGTCGTGGCCCTCGCGTTGATCGCCCTGTTCAACCACCGGCTGGGCTTCACCCTGGATCTCGGGGCCCGGGCGGTCATGGTCGTGCCGCTGCTTCTGCCGCTCGGACCCTGGGTGACGTTCGCCGTCTTGCTGGCCATTCTGATCGAGGCGATCGGCTCCGACCGGCTCTTGTCGCGGGAAGAAAAGCGCGAGTTGACCGCCGGGCTAGCCGACTACCGCCGCCGCTTCCGCCGGCTCCGTACGGCGTGAGAGGCCGCGGGGTAATCGGGGATCGCGAGTCGCCCCGGCCGGCGCCCTCCGCCGCTCGACCGATGGCGCCGACTCAGGCGGCGGTCGCCTCCTCGATCAGGGCGAGCGTTTCGTCGATCTGCTCGATCGTCGAGAAGCCGATCGTGAACGCCTGCACGGTGCCGAGGCCGAGCACGTACTTGAGCGAATCGAGCCGCTCCCGGCGGGTCTTGAAGTCGCCTTCGCCGTAGATCTTCATGCCGATCACGCCGCGGTTCTTCTCGTGCATGGCTTGAAGCTGCGAGGCGACCTTTTCGGGCGTGTCGTCCATGCGGTTCTGGAACGGGTTGATGCGCACCAGGTGCACGTCCATCGCGTCGCACTCGGCCGATTCGGTCAGGGCCTCGAAGCTGTGGCACGAGACGCCGATCGCCCGGACTTGCCCCTTCGCCTTGGCCTCGAACAGCACGTCGATCACGGGTCGCATGTCGACCGGCCAGCGCGGCTTGGTCATGCAGTGGATCAGGAGGGTGTCGAGGGTCTCGACGCCCAGCTCGCGGCGGAACCGATCGACGTCGGCCCGGGCCTGGTCGGCGTTTTTGGCCCAGGTCTTGGTCTGGAGGAAGATCTCGCCGCGCGGCAGTTCTTTCAGGGCGGCCGCCACCTGGGGATGCGTCTTGTACGAGTCGGCCGTGTCGATGTAGCGGATGCCGCGATCGAAAGCCTCCCGGGCCAGGCGGACGAATCCATCGACGCCGAGGTCGCGTTGTTCGCGCCCGCTGCGAGTGCCGGTGCCCAGGCCCAACACCGAGGTCTTGATGCCCGTCTTGCCCAGGGTGACGAGATCGGCTCCGGTCGTGGCCTTTGCCGGCGCGACGGCCGTTGCCTGGCCTCCCCAGGCAAACGGGGCAGCCAGGGCGGCCCCGGCGCCCAACGTCGTACGTGCCAAGAACCGACGGCGAGTGATGGTCGACATATCGAGCTCCTGCGATCGAGTGGGATGGCCGGCGGGGTAAGTCTGCTCCTACCATTATCGGATCCCATCGCCAGGATTCCAGTAGCGCCGCGCCACCCGTAGATTCCCGGGCCGAAAGCTGATAACTTTCAAGGTTCGAGTTGTGGCCCTACCTCACCCCGCCAAGGAGACGCGCGCATGGCCCCCACGCTTCGATTGACGGTTATCATGATCTTGTTTGTTCTGTTTTGCGCCTGCGGGAGCGAGCCTTCGAGGACCGACGATTCGTCGCGCACCGGCGGGGTAGCGCCTTCGACCGCCGACGGCGAGACGCTGTCGGAAGGCGGGACGCCGGACTTGTCGGACGGGGGTTACTGGCCCCGTTTCCACGGCCCCAACGGCGACAACCTCTCGACCGAGACGGGCCTGCTCAAAACCTGGCCCGACGAGGGGCCCCCGCTCGTCTGGACGGCCGAGGGGCTCGGCCACGGTTTCGGCAGCGTCGCCATTGCCGATGGTTCGATCTACGTCAGCGGCGAGGTCGACGACAAGACCACGATCACGGCCCTCGATCTGCAAGGAAAGCGTCGGTGGCAAGTTGAGGCGGGCGGGGCCTGGACCGGTCAGTATCCCGGCACGCGCGGAACTCCGACGCTCGATGGCGGTCGGCTCTACCACGAAAGCCCCCTGGGCGACGTGGTCTGCCTCGACGCCGCGACCGGCGCCGAGGTCTGGAGACGCAACCTCCTCAAGGAGTTCGAGGCCGAGAATATCACCTGGGCGCTTGCCGAGTCGGTGCTGATCGACGGCGACCGCGCCATCGGCTGCCCGGGCGGCAAGCGGGCCAGCGTCGTGGCCTTCGACAAGGCCACGGGCGAGACCGTCTGGGAGGCCCCCGGCACGGGCGACAAGGCCGGCTACGCCACCCCCACCGTGGTCGAGCACCAGGGTTTGCGCCTCATCCTGACGATGAACCAAAAGGCCCTGATCGGCGTGAGCGCCGAGAACGGCGACCTGCTGTTTCGCCACGAACACGTGACCCAATACGACGTCAACGCGACCACACCCATCTTCCACGAGGGGCGGATCTTCATCACCTCGGGCTACGGTTCGGGGTCGGAGATGCTCGATCTTTCCGTCGACGGCGCCAAGGCTTCCGTCAAGCCGGTCTGGGAGTCGAAGGATCTCGATAACCATCACGGCGGCGTGCTGCTTCTCGACGGATACGTCTACGGCGCCTCCAGTGCCGCCCCGGGCCGGGGCCGATGGGCTTGCCTCAAGTGGGACACGGGCGAAACCATGTATCTCGAAAAGGGCGTGGGCAAAGGGTCGCTCACCTATGCCGACGGGATGCTCTACACCTTCAGCGAACGGCGCCAAGTGGGGCTCGTGCCCGCCACGCCCACCGCCCACGAAGTGGTCAGCCAGTTCGAAATTCCCCGCGGGGGCGAAGGCATGAGCTGGGCGCACCCGGTCGTCTGCGGCGGACGCCTCTACCTGCGGCACAGCGACACGCTGTTCGCCTACGACGTGCGCGCGGGAGGGTGAGCTCCGATCGCGGCCGCTTGCCGAAGCGCCGCGGAGATTACACGTCGCTCGTCTCGTCGGAGGTCGCGGTCTCGATCGCCTGGGGGCCGGCGCAGACGACCTCGTGCGACTTCAGGCTGTGTTGCCAGTCGACGGCCAGCATGAGCACGTTGATGCCCGATCCGATGCCCAGCAGGGTGAGGCGGTCGCCCGGCGCGACGTGGTCGTTTTCGACGCCCAGCGCCGCGGTGATGGGCAGCGCGACCGAGCCGGTGTTGCCCAGGAATTCGAGCGTCGAGTAGTCCAACGCCGTGTCGAGCCCCAGGCTGTCGAAGAGCAGCTTGCGGTGGGCCCGGCCGACCTGGTGCGAAAAGGTCTTGTCGATCTGATCGGCGTCCCATCCGATCCGGTCGAGGAACCTGGTGAACGTGTACCGCGCGGTGCGGATCCCCTCGTGCATGAGGGTTTCCGAGTCGGTCGACATGAGGGGCCGCATCTCGTCGGCGCCGGAGTCGTCGTGGGTGCCCTGGCAGAGATGGGAGAACTGGGTGTTGGCCTGGGCGACGCCTCCCAGCAGCCGGTTGCCCGTCCGGCTCAGCCTGCGGTCGACCAGCACGACGGCCGCGCTGCCGGAGCCGATCGTCAGCGAGGCCATGGCCAGCTTCACGTCGTTCCGCGACAGGGACGGGTCGCGATTGAGCCGCTCGATCGTGGCCTCGACCAGGGATCGGCTGCTTTCGGTTCCGACGACGACGCCGGCGCGGATTTGCCCCAGTTCGATCATGTTGGCGACCTGGACGACGCCGTTCATGAGCCCCAGGCAGGCGTTCGAGAGATCGTAGATCATGCATTCGCGAGGGAGCGCGAGCCGCCGGTGCACGCCGCAGGCGGTGGCCGGCTCGAGAAAATCGCGACACACCGATCCGTGCACCAGGGCGCCCACGTGCCGCTTATCGAGCCGGGCCAGGCGGAGGGCCTTCTCGGCCGTTTCGAGGCTCTTGTCGCCGGGCATGGTCCCTTCGGTCCAGAACCGCCGCTCGACGATGCCGGTCATCAGCTCCAGGCGACCCTCGGGCAAGCGTAGCCGCGTGTACAGGGGTTCGAGCCACGCCTCAATCTGTTCGGACGTGACCACCTGCTCGGGCAGGGTGTAGGCAAACGCTTCCAGGCAGACGTTTCGGTATTCCATTCGGGCTCCCGGGATAGAACGGCGGTCCCACAGGGGCAACAAGGCGCAAGACTTTCTAGGATAGTCGGGCGGCAATCGCGGGTAAACCGGCCCGCGCGCGAAGGCCCACGATCCCCTCGCCAAGGCGGTAGACGGCTTGTCGTCGGACCGATGCGCGGCGGAGACGCCCGCCCTCCCCCCCCCGGCGTGGCGGTCGACGCTAGCGTTGCTGCTACAGGATTTTGTGGTCGAGACGGCCGGCGATCAAAATAGGGCTTTTTGTTGCACGAGCGACGCGACGTCCTTAAACTTCGCTACTGACTTGCACGCCCAACTGCACACTTGGCCTAGAAAAAAAGGAGTTGCGAGGCCAGACGATAAGGACGTCGCCACGGCAGCGCCCGACTCGGGCGCCGATCAACCGTTGGGAATCGCCTTGGGACTGGGCGTTGAGGATCGACGCGCCAGGCCGACTCCAGTGGGGCTATCTTCTCCATCCCCCGAGGGATGCGGTCGGCTCGTCGCGCGCGCTCTTCCTTGCCTCTTCCCCGCCGAGGTTTCGGTGCGGGGCGGCTCGATTCCCCTCCTCGTCGATCTCTCACGGAAGAAAGACCCCTACTGTCTGAACAGGAGTGCAGTGATGCATGCAAAGCCCATCATCGGATTGAACGCAGACTATCGGTCGGCTCGCAAGGACTCTCCCGCGTTCGCCTATCTTTGTGCCGGGTACTTCGACTCGTTGATGCGGGTCGGCGCGATCCCGATCGTCATTCCCCCGCTGGCGAACGAGGGAGATTTGAACCGGGTCTTGGACCTGTTGGACGGCGTGGTGCTGGTCGGCGGCGCCGACCTCGATCCGCGGCGCGACGGGTTCATGCTGCACCCCTCGGTGCGTCCCCTCGACGCCCGCCGCGAGCAATTCGACCGCATGTTGGCCCGCGTCGTGGCCGAACGCCGCATGCCCGTGCTCGGCATTGGCGTGGGCATGCAGTTGCTCAACGTGAGCGAGGGCGGCAACCTCTTTCTGCACATTCCCGAAGATTCGCCCCGGGCTTTGCCCCATCTGGACCCCATGGATCGGGCCCATCGTCACGCCTTGGAGGTCACTCCCGGTTCGCTCATGGAGCGCGTCTACGGCGAGGGCGAGATTCGCGTCAACAGCATGCATCACATGGCCGTCGACGAAGTCGCGCCGGGGTTCACCGTCACGGCGCGCTGCCCCGACGGGATCGTCGAGGCCATCGAGAGCTGCACCGACGACTGGTTTGCCATCGGCACCCAGTTCCATCCCGAGAGCGATTCGGCGTCGGCCCTGGACCTGCGCATCTTTGAGGAATTTCTGGAGGGCATATTGGGCCGGACCTGCGAGATGCGCATGGTCGCCTGAGCGCGCTGCGCCGCCCAACTCCCCGTGGAAGGACCGCCCTCATGAGGCTTCTTCGGCTCGATGCGCACCGTCCGCGCGAAACGGCCCGCTGGACGCTCGGCGTCCTGGTCTCGTCCGATTGTCAACGCGTTGCCGGAGCCCTGGTGGCCAGCTCCGGCCGCGGGGTTCTGCTTCGGCCCGAGATCGTCGATTGCTCGTCGGTCGATGTCCCGCCGGAGACCCAGGCGCTGTTTCACGAACTCGACGGTTGCGCCCGCGACGGCGGAGCGCCCGGCGTCACGGGGCGGATCGCCTCCTTGCGGGCGCAACTGGCCGAGACGGAGGCCCTTGTCGTGCGGGAAATGACCTCTCGATCGGGGCCGGCCCAGACGCGATTGCTGGCCGTCGCCGTGCACGACCCGGGCGTTTGGGGCTGTGGAGCATCCGTGCCCGGCACCTACATGAGCCTGTGCGATGCCGCGCGATTGGCGGAGCTGACCGACGCGAACGTGATCGACGCCTTTCCGGCGCGGGACGTTGCCCGCGGCGGACAAGGGGGGCCGATCGCGGCGCTGCCCGAGTGGATCCTGCTCGGTTCCTCTCAGACGCATCGGGCACTCGTCGATCTGGGAAGCACGGTGCGCCTCAGTTTCCTCCCACGCGTGGGTGGAGAAAAGGCCGACGCTCGGGTCCTCTCGTTCGAGGTGGGGCCCGGCATGCGCTTGCTGGATCAGTTGGTGCAGCGTCTGACCCAGGGGGAGCACCGATTCGACCCCGGGGGGCGGTTCGCCGTCCAAGGGCGGCGGATTCGGGCGTTGCTCGAACACTGGCTGGCCGATCCCTGGTTTCGCCGCCCCCTGCCGCGATGGCAACCCCGCGGCGTGCGCCCGGAACGGTTCCTCCTCGATGCGGTGCAGATGGCCGTCGAGTCGGGTTGGTCGGTACGTGATCTGCTTTGCACGGCAACCCATCTCATCGCCGAAACCGTGGCCCGGTCGCTCGAACGCTACCGCCCCCCCGATATGACGACCTGCGAGGCGGTCGTGACCGGCGGCGGGCAACACAACGGTTTGCTGCTGCGGGAGATCGTCGATCGTGTTCCGGGGGTGCCGGTGGTCCGAGTCGGTCAACTCGGCCTGCCGGACGAGGCCCTGGCCCCGGCGTGCGTCGCCTTGTTGGCGCTGCTGTACGTCGATCAGGTTCCGGCCAATCATCCCGCCGTGACCGGGACGGAGCTCCCCCGCGTTCTGGGGCGGCTCACCCCCGGCTCGCCCCAGAGCTGGCAGCGCCTGCTGCTGGAGCTGACCGGCACGCGTCCCGCGGTTCGGCCTTTGCGAGCCGCGGTTTAAGCCGCCCCAACCAAGCGGCTTTCCGGATAGTCTGGAGAAAATACACAAAAGGCGACGATATGTAAATCGAGTCCAAGATGGAGCTGCCCCCGGCGTGCGACGATCGGGCGCTTGGGGGGATGTGGCACGGAGTCGGCCCGTCGGTTTGGGGGCTTCCGCGACAAGGTACGTGCGCATCGGCTTGGTTGCCGGTTCCATCATGATCGCTCAGACGCCGCATTATCACCTGATCTCGCGGTCCGGCGGTGACACGGGCCGGTGGGAGTTCATCCTGACGGCCAGCGACGGTTCCGACCGCCTCGTCGCCGGCGACGTGGAACCCGAGGCGCGGGGCGAACGGCTGGAGTTGCTGACCGTCGTCCGTGGCCTCGAGGCCCTCGATCAGCCCTCGCGGGTGACCCTGATGACCCGCAGCCGCTACGTTCGCGAGGGCATCCGGTACGGTTTGGCGGCGTGGCGAAAAAGCGACTGGTGTTGGGAGGCATTCGGCAACATGGTACCGATTCGCGACCGCGATCTGTGGCAGCGCATGGATCGAGCCATGAAGTTCCACGACGTGGAATGCCGCACCTGGCGGATCGATGCTCCCCACCTGCCCCGAATTGCCTCGAACCGCGGCATTTGGGGTCGCGGGGCGGCGGTCGGCTGCCCACAGAGCTCGCGCGTCAGACGGCGCCAAGCTCCACGGTCGTCGCCCGACCCACCCGATCGGCTGGAGAACCGGCCAGGCCGGTGCCGAAACGGGATTGCCGGCCTGTCGACTTGGCGCGTGGCTCGCGGTTTGAGTGGCCTGGCATCTTTCTTGGGGCTGCGGTAAGTTGGGACGTTTAGCGAGAGCTTCGGGCCCGGTACGGTTCGAAGCAGGGACCCGCCCCGGGCCGCTCGGATGCGTTGGGCTCGATGCGGGCCCCGGGGACAAGGAGGTTACAGGAGTGAGAACGACGGTGGCACTGGATACAATTGGACGACTCCTCGAATCGAGACACGAAAACCCGTTTGAACTGCTCGGACCGCACGAGGTTAACCATTTCGGGCGTCGGGCCCTGGCGGTGCGGGCTTTTCTGCCCCAGTCGACGCAAGCCTGGGTGATCGACGCGGCCCACGACGACCAGCCCGCCCGGCCCATGCGACGGATCCATCCGGCCGGCCTGTTCGAAGCCATTTGCCCGGCCCCCGAGCGCAACGGTTCCCAGCGATACCTTCTCCGGGTGGCCGACGAAGGCGGAAAGACGACGACCATGCACGATCCGTACTCGTTCCCGCATCTTCTGACCGAATACGACCTCCACTTGCTCAACGAGGGAACCCACTGGCGACTTTACGAGCGCCTGGGCGCGCAGATCCGCCGGGTCGACGACGTCGAAGGGGTCAACTTCGCGGTCTGGGCTCCCAACGCCACGAGCGTGAGCGTGATTGGCGACTTCAATCAGTGGGACGGGCGCCGGCACCCGATGCGCAAGCACATCCCCAGCGGCTTCTGGGAGCTGTTCGTTCCCAACCTGAGCGAGGGGACCTGCTACAAGTACCAGATCCGCCACGGAGACCACGTTTCCGAGAAATCCGATCCCGTGGGATTCGGCGCCGAGGTGCCGCCTCGAACGGCGTCGCGCGTGGTCGATCTGTCGCGCTACCGCTGGCACGATGCCGAGTGGCTCGCCCGGCGCGAGCAGACCGACTGGCTCAAGCAGCCCCTCTCGTTTTACGAGGTGCACCTGGGCAGTTGGCGACGCCCGGGCGACGACCCGACCCGCTGGCTGAGCTATCGCGAGTTAGCCCATCAACTGGTCGAGTACGTCCAGCAGATGGGCTACACCCACATCGAGCTGCTGCCGGTGAGCGAGCATCCGCTCTCGGCGAGCTGGGGTTACCAGACGGTCGGCTACTATGCGGCCACGTCGCGGTACGGGACGCCCCAGGACTTCATGTACTTGGTCGACCTCTGCCACCAGAACGGCATCGGCGTGGTGCTCGACTGGGTGCCGGCCCACTTTCCGCGCGACGGGCACGGCCTGCGCCGCTTCGACGGGACGGCCCTGTACGAGCACGCCGACCCCCGCCGGGGCGAGCATCGCGACTGGGGAACCCACATCTTCAACTACGGGCGCCACGAAGTGCGCAACTACCTGGTCGCGAACGCCCTGTTCTGGTTCGACAAGTACCACATCGACGGCGTCCGCGTCGACGCGGTCGCCTCGATGCTCTACCTCGACTACAGCCGGCAGGAAGGCGATTGGCTTCCCAACGAGTTCGGCGGGCGCGAGAACCTTGCCGCCATCGCCTTCCTCAAGCAGTTCAACGAGCAGGTCCACCTCCAGTTTCCCGGCGCCTTGACCGTGGCCGAGGAATCGACCGCCTGGCCGAGCGTCTCGCGACCGACCTATCTGGGCGGCCTGGGATTCAGCCTGAAGTGGAACATGGGCTGGATGAACGACACCCTCCGCTACATGCGGCACGAGCCCATCCACCGCAAGTACCACCACGACCAACTCACGTTCAGCCTGATCTACGCCTTTCACGAAAACTTCGTGCTGCCCCTGTCGCACGACGAGGTGGTGCACTGCAAGGGTTCGCTCCTGGACCAGATGCCGGGCGACCTCTGGCAAAAATTCGCCAATCTCCGCCTGCTGTACAGTTACATGTGGACCCATCCCGGCAAGAAGCTCCTGTTCATGGGCTCCGACTTCGGGCAATGGAACGAATGGGACTTCGACGCGAGCCTCCAGTGGCACCTGCTCGAGTGGGAATCGCACCAGGGGCTCCAGAAGTGCGTGGCCGACCTCAACCGGCTCTATCGCCGCGAGAAGGCGCTGCACGATCTCGACTTCGACGGGCACGGATTCGAGTGGATCGACTGCCACAACTTCGAAGACAGCACGCTCAGCTATCTCCGCCGCGGCAGCGACCCCGACGACTTCCTGATCGTTTGCTGCAATTTCACGCCCGTGCCGCGCACAAACCATCGGCTGGGCGTGCCCCGGCGCTGCTGGTACGACGAGATCTTCAATAGCGACTCGACCTACTACGGCGGCAGCAACCTCGGCAACGGCGCGGGCGTCGCGGCCGACGACCTCTCCGCCCACGGCCGCCCCGCGTCGATCCAGGTCTCCCTGCCCCCGCTGGCCACGGTCGTGTTCAAACCCCGGACCTGATCGGGCGTCGCCCGTTCGCAGTGGGGCCCACCCTACGCCACGCGCGTGCCGCTCTTGACGTACTCGGGATCGTAAGGCTCGACGTGAATCAGCACGTCGACGACCTCGGGCCCCTCCTCGAGCAGACGCTGCTTGACCACGGTGGCGATGTCGTGTCCCTGGCGCACGGTCAAGTCGGGAGCCACCAGCACATGAAGATCGACGTGCAGCCCCGACCCCACGTAGCGCGTGCGAAGCTCGTGCACGGCCTGCACCCCGTCGGTGGCGAGAACCAGGCCGAGGATCGCCTCACGATCCTCCTTGCCGGCGCCGACGTCGACCAGTTCACGCAGGGCCGGGGCGGCGATCTCGAAGGCGGCGCCAACGATCAGAATCGCCACCACGACCGTGGCGATATGATCCAGAAAGATCCAGGAGGGCTCGATCCGCGTGCCCAGCACGGCCACGGCCACGGGAACCGAACTGAGGGCGTCGGAGCGATGGTGCCAGGCGTTGGCGATCAGGGCCGACGATCGGGCCCGCCGGCCCACCTGCCGCGTCCACCAGTAGAGCCCCTCCTTGGCCACGATCGATGCGCAGGCCGCCGCCAGCGCGCTCCAGCCGGGCACCGACCCGTGGCGCAGGTGCAGCGTCGAGACGGCGCGGTAAGCCAGTGCGATGCCCACGAGGCCGAGCAGGATGCCGATGACCGAGGTGATCAGGGTCTCGATCCGCCCGTGGCCGTGGGGGTGCTCGGCATCGGCCGGGGCCGACCAGAAGGGCGCCCCAATCAGCACGGCAAAATCCGTGCCCAGATCGGAGACACTATGGACCGCGTCGGCAACCAGCGCCTGACTCGATCCGACGATGCCGAACACGAACTTGATCGCCGCCAAGGCCAGGTTGACCAGCAGCCCCCAGACCGTGACCCACTGAACCTGGCGGGCCTGGTCGTGCGCGGACGCGACTTCGGTGGTTTGTGGTTCTTGTCTCACGCTCAATCGCGCCGAGTCGGACAAACAAACGAGCAACCAGCATAATGGGCCGATTGAAGCCCCCCTACGCAGAAGCTTGAGAGCCGCCGCATCGACCGAACGGTCATTGTACGGGCCGTGTCGCTGCTGAGAAACGCCGACAGCCGAGTCCAGCCGGTGACCACTCTGGCCAACGCTCGACCACCTCGCGGGGTAGCGGGCTCAAGCAGGAGGCCCGGCCCGCGGACGACGGCCGAGGCAACCGCGCTAAGCCCCATCGCTGCAACCGTTTACCGAATCGACGTTCAGGGAGCGAGTCGCCGTATCGTCGACGGCAGACGGCACGGCCTTTGCATCTGCCACCGCGCACCTTGACGGACCTTCGCCAGCCAATTCGTTGTGGAAGGCTTTTCATGGGCACTCGGCCGCGCTCGAAATTCGTTTTGAAGCTCAAGGCTCGCCGCTGTCCGAAATGCGGCGCCAAGCTGAGTCGCCACGGCGTGCGTTGCACGCGATGCCACGAGCCGCAACAGAGGCCGAAAAAATCGGGAGGGTGACCGACACCAAGTCGGGCGAGGCTGGGAGGCACGGAAAAGCCCGTTCCGGGGAACCGCGCCGGTGCCCTCGTTTCGGCTTCGCCCCGCGACACAGCGTGGGCCCAAGGTCCCCCTCGCGTTCGTCTTGCCATCGCTCGCCCGTTCGGAGATCCTGGGGGACAGTCGAGCGGAACCCTCGACGATTGTCCCTGGTCTCACCGGACGCGAGCCAACATGCCGAAAGACTATCGCCAGTACGATAATCCGCTGATCGACCGGTACGCGTCGTCGCGGATGAGCGAGATCTGGAGCCCGCAGCGCAAGTTCAGCACCTGGCGCCGGCTCTGGGTGGCCCTGGCCGAGGCCGAGGCCGAGTTGGGCCTTGCCATTACGCCCGCGCAAATCGCCGAGCTCAGGGCCCACGTCGACGACGTCGACTTCGAGGCCGCCGGCCGGCACGAGCGGCGCCTGCGGCACGACGTGATGGCCCACGTGCACGCCTACGGCGACGTTTGCCCGAACGCCCGGGCGATCATCCACCTGGGCGCGACGAGTTGCTACGTGACCGACAACGCCGACCTGCTGCTTCTGCGCGACGCGCTCTGTCTGGTCCGCGATCGGCTGGTGGCCGTGATCGACGGCCTGGCGCGATTCGCGGTCCGGCACCGCGACCTGCCCTGCCTGGCGTTTACCCATCTCCAGCCTGCCCAGCCCACTACGGTCGGCAAGCGGGCGTGTCTGTGGGCCTACGACCTGGTGCTCGATCTGGCCGAGCTCGAGCACCGGCTGGACGCTCTGAAGGCCCGGGGCGTCAAGGGGACGACGGGCACCCAGGCGAGCTTCTTGAGCCTTTTCGGCGGCGACCACGACAAGGTGCGGCGCCTGGAACGCCTCGTGGCCGAGAAGATGGGTTTCGCGACGTGCTATGCCGTGACGGGGCAGACCTATCCGCGCAAGATCGACTCCCAGGTGCTCGGCGTGCTGTCGGGCATTGCCCAGAGCGCCCACAAGATGGCGACCGACCTGCGCATCCTCGCCCACCGCAAGGAGATGGAAGAGCCCTTCGAAAAAGAGCAGATCGGCTCGTCGGCCATGGCCTACAAGCGCAACCCGATGCGGAGCGAGCGGATCTGCTCGCTGGCCCGGTTCGTGATCAGCCAGGAGAGCAGCCCCGCCAACACCCTGGCCACCCAGTGGTTCGAGCGGACGCTCGACGACAGCGCGAACCGGCGCCTGGTGATTCCGCAGGCGTTTCTGGCCACCGACGCGGTGCTCATCCTCTGCCGCAACGTGACCGGCGGGCTGGTCGTCTATCCCAAGGTCATCGCGCGAAACCTCGAGGCCGAGCTGCCCTTCATGGCGACCGAGAACGTGCTCATGGCGGCCGTGGCCGCCGGGGGCGATCGGCAGGAGCTTCACGAGCGGATCCGCCGCCATAGCCAGGCCGCGGCCCGCGTCGTCAAGCAGGAAGGGGGCGCCAACGACCTGCTCGACCGCCTGGCCGGCGACGAGGCGTTCGCGGCGGTCGATCTGAAGGCGGCCCTCGACCCGGCCGCCTTCGTCGGCCGGGCCCCGCAGCAGGTCGACGAGTTCGTGGCCGAGGTGATCGAGCCGATTCGGGCGAAGTACGGCGACGTGGCGGCCGGCGATGCCGATGTGCACGTCTGAACCGGGCTGGCCGCGGCCGATTGGGCCTGGTAACCTGGATCGGTGGTGATCCGCAGCCTGGGTCGTCGCCAACGCCGTTCGTGGCGGGCCCGGCCGGAAGTCGTTCACGGGTCGGTGACCGAGGGTGTGGTTTCTTTCGTCCCAAGAGCCGCCGCGCGCCTTGATGCCGGTGGGAATGCTGGCCGCTTTCCGCGTCAAGCTGACCGGGAAGAGTCTGCTTCTGGGCCGCGGCAAGGGGTGCGACGCCGTGCTGCCCTTGCCCACCGTCTCGAAGCACCACTGCCGCGTGTTCCGTTCGGGCCGGCACTGGGTGATCGAAGACCTGGGCAGCCGCAACGGCACCTTCGTGAATCACCGCCGCATCCGCCGCAAGCGTCTGAAAGTCGGCGACGTGATCGGCGTGGCCGACGTCGAGTTCGAGGTCAGGTAGTTCTTGCGGACGCCCCTCGCCCTGGATAGGCTGGGGATGGAGAATCTCGCGTCCGGCGCCGGTCGCGGCGACCGCCTTCCCTGGAGACCACCCCCATGCTCCGCCGCATCGTCCACTGGTTCCTGCCCGCCTTGTCGGCCGTTGCCGCCGGGTGGATGCTCGTCGGCGACCGCGGACTCGCCGGCGACGAGCCTCTCGCGGGTTACGCCGACTACGACGCGTATCGTCGCGAGATGCAGTCGATCGGCGCGTCGAAACTGGCGACGCTCGAGTCGTTGGGCCGCACCCTGGGAGGGCGCGAGATCTACCTGCTCGAGATCGGCACGGGCAAGCGCGACGACAAACCGGCCGTCCTCGTCGTGGGCGGCGTCCACGCGCCCCACCTGCTGGGCAGCGAGTTGGCCGTGCGTCTGGCCCGGCGCCTGGTCGATCGGGCCGCCGCGGACAAGTCGGTCGGCAAGCTGCTCGATCGGGTCACGTTTTACGTGATCCCCAGAGTGTCGCCCGACGCGACCGAGGCGTGTTTTCGCCGGCCCTTGTTCGAGCGGACGACCAACGAGCGACCCGTCGACGACGACGGCGACGGCGCAATCGACGAGGACGGACCCGACGACCTCAACGGCGACGGCCTGATTACGATGCTTCGGGTCGAAGACCCCTCGGGGCCCTACCGGCTTCATCCCGACGACGAGCGGATCGCGATCGAGGCCGACAAGAAGAAAGACGAGCGAGGCCGCTACGCGCTGTACGTCGAAGGGCGCGACAACGACCGCGACGAGAAGCTCAACGAAGACCCGCCCGGCGGCGTCGACTTCAACCGCAACTTCACGTTTCGTTATCCTTACCGGAAGCCAGGGGCGGGGCGGCACCAGGTGTCGGAGGTCGAGTCGCGGGCGGTGGCCGATTTCGCCTTTGCCCATCCCAACGTGGCCGTCGTCGTGTCGTTCACGCCCGAAGACAACCTGATGCACCCTTGGAAGCCCGACGCCGAAGCCGAACGGCAGCGGATCAAGACGACCCTGCTGGCCGGCGACGCCCGCTATTTCAACCACGTGGCCCGGCGGTACCGCGCGATCCACGGCGCCAAGGACGCGCCGAAATCGCCCCCGGGCGAGGGTTCGTTCAGCGATTGGGCTTACTTCCACTACGGGCGCTGGTCGTTTGCGTGCCGGGGCTGGTGGCCCGTTCCGACCGACCCGACGACCGACCGGGGCGACCAGCGCGACGGCAGCGAGCCCGAGGCGGGCGAGCAGGCCAAGCCCACCGCGAAACCGCAGAGCGACGCGGGCGACCGGCGCGGCGCCGACGAGCGCAACGCGCTGGCCTGGCTCGCCGAGAAGAAGATCGACGGCTTCGTCGATTGGCAGCCGATCGAGCATCCCGACTTCCCCAGCCGGAAGGTCGAGGTCGGCGGTTTCAAGCCCTTCGTTCGGCTCAACCCGCCCGAGGGCGAACTCGACGCGCTGGCCGACAAGCACGGGCAGTTTCTCGAGTGGCTGGCCGGGTCGCTGCCCCGGCTCGCCATCGGCCCGACGGAAGCCGAGGCCCTGGGCCACGGCGTATGGCGCGTCAGGGCGGTCGTCGAGAACCGGGGATACCTGCCCACGGCGCCCGAGATGGGCCGGATCGCGCGCGAGCCCCATCCCCTGCAGATCGCGATCGACCTGCCCCGCGGCGCGAAGCTAGTGACCGGGCACGCCCGGGTGCAACTCCCCGCCTTGGCGGGCGAGGGCGGCCGGGCCGAGCACACCTGGCTCGCGTTCGTGCCGCCGGGAGCGAAGTCGCTCCGCGTTCGCGCGTGGAGCCCGTCGGTCGGCAGGGCCGTTGCGGCGGTCCCCTTGGCCGTGGTACAAACCGAGCCCGAAACCCGCTAACCTGGTGCGCGAAACCATGTCGACCCTCCCTCGAATCCGGATCGCGGCGCCCGCTCTGGGGCCGGTTCTGATCGTCGCGGCCCTGGCGGCGACGCCCGCCCAAGGCGCCGAGCGCGGGCCCTATCAGCCGGCCGGCGCCCCGGCCGATCCCAAGGTGCCCGCCGAGTGGAATCGCTACCACGACTACGCCGAGGTCACCCGCCTGCTTCAAGCCATGGCCGCCGCCCACCCCGAGCGGGCCCGGCTCGAAAGTCTGGGCCGCTCGTACGGCGACCGCGAAATGTGGATCCTGACGATCACCCGCTTTGCGAAAGGCGACGATCGGGCCAAGCCCGCCTTCTGGATCGACGCGGCCATCCACGCCAACGAGATCCAGGCCACCGAGGTCGCCCTGTACACCGCCTGGTATCTGCTGGAGATGTACGGGCGCAACGACTTCCTCACCCGGCTGGTCGACGAGCGGGCCTTCTACATCGTGCCCATGATGAGCCCCGATTCCCGCGACGCCCACATGTACGAGCCGAACACCACCAGCTCTCCCCGGTCGGGGCAGCGCCCGGTCGACGACGACCGCGACGGGCTGGTCGACGAGGACGGCCCCGACGACCTGGACGGCGACGGCCACATCACCCAGATGCGCGTGCGCGACCCGAACGGGCGCTACAAGCCGCACCCCGATTACCCCAACCTGATGATCCGCGCGGCCGACGACGAGCCGGGCGAGTATCACCTGCTGGGAACCGAGGGCTACGACAACGACGGCGACGGCCGCATCAACGAGGACGGCGACGGATACTACGACCCCAACCGCGATTGGCCCTGGCAGTGGCAGCCGGTCTACGTGCAGGGCGGAGCGTACCGGTATCCGTTCTCGATCCTCGAAAACCGCATGGTCGCCGATTTCGTGATGGCCCATCCCAACATCGCCGGCGCCCAGAGCTACCACAACGCGGGCGGCATGGTTTTGCGCGGGCCGGGCGTCAAGAGCGATCGGTACGACCCGGCCGACGTGGCCGTCTACGACGCCATCGCCAAGAAGGGCGAGCTGGTGCTGCCCGGCTATCGCTACCTCGACGTGGCCGAGGGGCTTTACGAAGTCTACGGCGGATCGCTCGACTGGTTCTACGCCATGGAAGGCATCTTCACCTTCACGAACGAGCTGTTCACGCGATTCAACTACTTCCGGCGTCAGCCCCCCGACGCCGCGGCAA
>Ga0334884_1001633_pt1 | contig 32153 bp, 19 predicted proteins | sample GraSluR1_MG_7_FD_207215 | JGI IMG/M metagenome (GOLD analysis project Ga0334884, IMG submission 207215) | Sludge microbial communities from methane-producing bioreactor in Wageningen University, Netherlands - Granular Sludge_12_05 R1 | ecosystem: Engineered > Bioreactor > Anaerobic >... | reverse complement strand
TCGCCCAGGTTCTCCACCCGCCGCACCGCCGCCCGCGACCACGGCTTCCAGTCGCCCCACAGGAACCCCGCCGGGTCTGCCGGGTCCAGCATCACCCCCACCTGATCCCACCCCGCCCACCACCATACCGCGTCCGCCTGCTGCCACTTCTTGTCGGCACGACTGCCCGGGTGGAAGCGATCGTCGGCCACCACAAACAGGGCATAGAGCCCCTCGGCGTCCCAGCGGAAGCCCACCGCGGCCCGTGGGCCGTGGGGCGAATCCGCCTCGGACACCAGGGGCATCAGAGGCGTCCGGGCCCAGTCGCCCAGTCGGCCGTCGGGCTCGATCTTTCCCGTCGCCCGGCGGACGACGATCTCCTCGCCGGCGCCACAGGACAGCGCGTCCCGGGTGGACAGCGGCTGGTGGTAGGTGGCGCCGGAGGTCTTCTCGGTTACGGACAGCGCCCCCGAGGTGGCGTCCAGCGACAGGGCAAGCAGGTCACTGTCCACCGTCCACTTGTCGCCATCGCGTCCGGTCTCGGCGGCGTGGCAGTTGGGGAGAAGCAGGAGGACCCAGAGCAGGAGAAGTGGCATGGCGCACCCCGCGACCGAAGTGTGTTCGCGCACAGGGCAGCATTCGCCGAGGGCCAGGCAGGGTCCTGCGGACCGGGGAGGGGAGGCGCTTCGCCCGGGGACGCGGCGATGCCCAACGGCGCGGCGGGCCGATGATGCGGCGCCGGCGCCGCCCCCCTGCATCAGGTGCGAGTGTTCATTGAGCGGAGGTGGAGAATGATCGCGCGATGGACCGGATGTGCACGGTGTGGTGCCATGCGGGTCGACCGGCGTTTGCAGCGCCGTTGGTCCAGTTCCGGGCCCGACTGCCGATGTACAAGTCGTGAGGGCCGGTGGCAAGCCAACCTCCCGCCGTACTGGGAGCCTGGGGATGCCGGGCGGGACCAGGCAGCATCAGCGGGGCCGACGGCGAGGCCCGGTCACCCTCACAGCTCTCCAAACGTACAGTGGCCGCCGCCTGCCGAAGGTCCCCACCCCCCGTGGCCTTCGGCAGCGGCGGCCACTGTCGTCTCTGGTACTGGGCGAGCCGACGGCTCTGGTGTCACAGTTTCATCGCCAGACGTTGCGCCTTCGTTGTTCCAGTTGGCCCCCACGCTGCCGATCACTGACAGCGAGAGCGGGCCCCTACGGCAGAGCTCTCCGGCAATGGAGACCACGCCCCAACCGGACAACCTGAACTCGAGGCGGATTGACGGGGTGGCAGGGACAGGACAGGTACACCTTTCGCGGGTCTCCATTCAAAAACAGGGCCGTCGCCACCAGGACCCCCCTCCCCCCGGACACCTGGCAGCGGCGGCCCCGGCACTTGCGGGACGCTTTCGCCTCGCAAAGGACGGCGGACGGTCCGGCTCTCCAAGACCGGACCGCGGAGGCCGAGGGAGCATTCGGTCGCAGGGAGGACGAGCCACACAGAGGCAGGGATGGTGTTCCGCCGCCTTTCCCTCGTCGTTTCCCCGTCGTTCGTCGAGGCCGGTCGTACGGTGCCGAGGATTGATGCAAGAGGCGTAATCGAGATCAAGCGGTCTCGGCGAGGGCCACGCCTCATAGCCGGCCGGTCTTGTGGTACGCGTTTCCTGGATTGTCGGCCTGGTATACCATCATCCGGCCTTCGCACCACGGTGGCCGTCTGCGCGAACGGTTGGCTCACCCTCCCCCCGGGAGCCCACCTCCGCAGGCGGCCGCCGGCATTTGCGTGGGGAGCTACGGCACACGAATTGCCATTTAGGGGTCAGGAAGTGACGCCGGGGTGCCGATATACCTCTGGCAGGGTGGCCAACGGGCCGACCGCCACCGAACCACCACAGGCATACGGGGCTCTCCGCAGCGATCTGAAGTGCCGTCGGCCCCAAGGTAGTATGCGGACGAGCCGTGGTGTCGTAGGGGATGAAGACGATGGCCGCGAGCCGTGAGCACAGCATTGCCGCCGGTAGTCGCGTTTTCGAAGAGGCATCGGTTGCGACGCTGACCGCAGTCACCTTCCTGGCGCTTGCGCAGGGCGCCCGTCCAGGGCACGGGCGCGAGTTCCGCGATGGCCAGCCACTCCCGGTGATGCGCACCACCGACGGCGGCTACCGCAGCCTCGTGGCCGCCGGCCGCCGTGGCCTGGAGCCGCTGCACATCCGCGAGGCCTGCCGCAGGGCGGCGCGTGAGCTGTACCCGAACCGGCCGGCCCCGTGCAGCCGGTGGCTGCACGCCGATCCTCCGAAGCCCGTCAACCCGATGCCGTGCGCCCCGATCCCCGGTGGCAACCGCCTGCGGAAGCAGTAGGCGCCCCGCGAGCAGAGGGCTCTACCAACCCACGTCGGGTCCCCGGACGCCCGTGGGTCCGGCCTAATTCCTTGCGTCGTAGGCCTCGCAGGCCGCGCGGTCTCGTTCCCAGTTGTCCGCATACGCCGCGGCCAACTGCGGATCCTCCAGCACCAGCAGGTTCTCCCGGTTGCGCTCCTCGGCCGCCCGGGTGAAGTTGAACGACCCCGTGATCACCCAGGCGGCGTCGATCACGATCACCTTGTTGTGCTGGAGACCCGGACGGGCGTCGATCCAGGTGGGAATGCCGCTGCGGGCCAGGAAGTCCGCCGCCGAATACTTGTCCCCCCGCTGTGCCTCGTCGAGGATGACCTGCACGTCCACCCCGCGTTTGTGCGCCGCCCGCAGGGCCGAGGCGATAGGGGCGGAGGTGAAGCTGTAGGCCTGGACTCTCACCTCCCGCTTCGCCCCCTCGAGCGCCGACACCACCGCCGCGGTGCAGCCGCCCGCGGGCGAGAAGTGCACCTTCCACCCACACCGGCCACCGGCGGCGGGAGCCTTCTGTTTCGCCTCCACAGCCACCGGACTCGACCCGGAATCGCTCTCCTTGGCCCCGTACTTCCCCAGCACGAAGCAGACCCCGGCCAGGAGCAGGATAAGGACGGCGGGGAGCAGTGGGGGTCGGCGTCGGGTGGGCAGGGGAACGGCCTCCTTGGCGAAGCCCGATCAATCGAATCGGCGCAGGTGGCTCCAGTCGAAGGCACCCCAGAATGGGGTGTCGATAGGCGCGGAGTCGTCCAGGCGGAACCAGGGGTCGTCGCCGCCGGGGGACATGACGTGTGCCGTCTGGGCCGGCATGTAGCCCTGGGCGATCAGGGCGCAGGTGCGGCCGGCGCCGTCCCGGGCCAGGTCGACGAGCAGCACCGCGTGCCCCGGACTGCCTCCCGAGGCCAGGAAGTCACCCACCGCAACCTCATCCGCGGCCACTGTCTGGCCCTCGGTGGCCAGGTGGTACGTGCCACACCAGGCGAAGACCGAAGCCAGGTACCCCTCGAAGCTCTTCCTCGACCCATCCGGCTCGCCCACCCGGGAGAAGGACAGCCCATTGCCGGCCTCTCGGGGCCGGTAGCCCTGTCTCCAGCGTGCCCAGGAGTGCGTCTGGGCCCCTCCGCACTTGAACGCGATCTCATCGGGCCTGTCCGCGTGCCGCAGGTACTCAGCGCGCAGGCGCACGATGGTGTCGGCGCATTCCTGGTGCCTGTAAACATCCATGTCGATGACTGCGCCGAGATGGATGTCGTCGCCGGGGACGATGACGCTCCCCTCCCGGGACCGCACGGAGGTGCCTGCGGTCCTGAGGGGCAGGTAGCGCAGCCACTGTCCCCAACTGCCCTCGGGGGTCTCGACGCGGGTGAGCCCCTCCGGTGGCGCGATGCGCAGCGCCAGCGGGCTGTAGGAGCCCTCGCTGCGGGGCCAGGGGTAGTCCTCGGTCGATAGCGGGCAGGGCTCGGGTAGCGGTAGCACGGTGGGGGTGGCGGGTGTCTGCGCCTCGTGACCGGACGGGTCGGCGGTCACGGCTGTTCGATGCACGCAGCCGCCCAGGCACAGAAGCACTGCGAACGGCACCAACGTGGGCAGACTCGGGCCGACTCTCGTTCGCAGTCCCCTCTTCGGGTACTGTGGCCGATAGGAGTGGTGTCGGATGGAGGCCAAAGCCGGCATGGGTTTCCCTGCTGGATGGATGTCGGTGAGGTCCATTGGCGTTCGAGCCACCGTCGGCGCCGTAGCCGTTGACGCCGTAGCTCCCGCAAAGCGGGGCCTTCGCCGTTGACGCCGCAGCCGCAGCCGCTGACTCGCCACTCGTGACCCGTGACTCGCGACGGGGGGAGCGCAGCGCGCTCCGCCCCTACAGCCAGTCGATCTTGGCGCCCTCTTCGCCCCCACGCTGCTTGAGGAACTGCTCCACCGCCTCCCGGTGCGGGAGGCCGGTCTGGGCACCGAAGACGGTGCAGGCCAGGGCGCCGCAGGCGTTGGCAAAGGCGATGGCGCGGTCCATCGGGGCGCCCTCGGCGGTACGGACGGCCACACCCGCGGCGAAGGCGTCGCCGGCGCCGGTGGTGTCCACCACGTCTACCTTGTACCCGTGGATCAGGCGTACTCCGGCGTCGTCGAGGACCACACAGCCCTGGGCGCCGAGCTTGACCACGGGGACTTTCACCCCCCGGGCCCTCATCTTCTTGGCCGCCTTCGCGGCGCTGTCCACATCGTGCACCGGGACCTTGACCATTGCCTCGGCTTCCGTCTCATTGGGGGTGGAGCGGTACACGCGGCGCCACAGCTTGGGCAGGCTGCGGCCCACCGGTGTGGGATCGAGCTGCACGGGGACCCCGCGATCCACGGCGATCTGTATGGCGCGATCCACGCTCTCCTGGGGCACCGTGAGCTGTACCAGCAACTGATCGGCGCGTTCGATGGCGGAGGCCGCCGCCTCCACATGCTCGGGGAGAAGGCAGTCGTTGGCGCCCAGGATGGAGAGGATGCTGTTCTCGCCATCCGGCATCAGGACGACCATCGCCGCTCCGGTGGAGGCCTCGTCATCGCGTCGGAGATTGTCGGTGTTGATCCCCTCGCGCTCGAGGTTGTCCACCAGGGCCGGGCCGAAGGCGTCCCTCCCGACCATCCCGATGATGGAGACCTGGGCGCCGAGGCGCGCCGCCGTCACCGCCTGGTTGGCCGCCTTGCCTCCCGGAACGAAGCGCAGGTTCTCTCCCACCAGCGTCTCGCCGGGCAGCGGCACCCGCTCGGCGGAGAAGACGAAGTCGATGTTCACGTTTCCCAGGACGGCGAGCTTTGCCGGCACGATAGACACTCCGTGGTCCCAGCCAGGTTGGGGATTGTGGTGCATCCGGCGCCGCGGGCACCGACCGCGGGCCGCAGCAGATATTAGCACACAATCTCCGCGGAGGGAGGAGGAGAACGTCAGAGCAAGAAGGCGAACGTCAGACCACGGAGACACGGAGGGCACGGAGTTTCACGGAGAACGGCATGCACGGCGGACGACAGAGAACGGCGAGGGAGAGCAACGACAGAGCGCGGAAAACGACGGGGTTGGTTCCGCGGTGTCGGGGGCGGAGACCGCTGTGGAGGGTCAGCGTCTTCCGGCTCGGAGGGTCTCCTGGGCCAGTAGCAGCTCGGCGCCGGCCAGCATCACAGGTCCCGGGCCATGGCCGTCGTTCACCGGCCGCGGACGCTGCGCATAGTGTTGCAGATCCCTGCCGATCCCCGTGCCACTGCAGGTGTCCAGCACCGAGCCGTCCCAGGTGACCTTCCGCTTGAGGCCCTCCACGGCTCGGGCGGCCATATCCAGGTTCTCCGGCTCGATCCAGCCTCTCGCACAGGCCCCGGCGATGCTGTAGGCAAACATCGCCGTCGCCGAGGTCTCCTCCCACAGCCCCGGCTCGTCCACCACCTGTCGCCACATGCCGGAGGGCGCCTGGTGGGGGCGAAGGCCCTGGATGTGGTGCCGCAGCATCCGCAGCAGCGCTTCGCGGTCGGGGTGGTCCTGCGGCAGCTCCGAGAGTACGGCCACCTCCGAGAGCATCGCCCAGCCGTTCCCCCGCCCCCACTTGCACGGCGACGGCCGGCCCTCGGTCTCGAACCATCCGTGGAACCACAGGCCGTCCTCGTCCTGCAGCCGCGAGGCGAAGAGCAGGAGCTGGCGCGCCGCGTCATCCCAGTAGTGGCGATCCTCCGTGTACGTCCCCCACCGAGCCAGGAAGGGCACGCTCATGTACAGGTCATCGACCCACAGTGTGGCGCCCCGGCACAGGGTCCCGTCGGGAAAGCGGCTCTGGTGGTACGTGATGTAGTCCGCGATGATACCGAGCATGGCGAGCAGCTCCGGCGTGGGCTCGGCATCATGGCGCAGGAGGGCCTCGGCGGCCTGAGCGGCCATGGCCCCGCAGTCGTCCAGGCAGTCCAGGCGCATCAGGAGGTCCAGCCCGGCAGTCCCGGCGGTCTTCCCGAAGACTCGGCGCTGGCGGCGGAGGTAGTCATAGTGCTGCGCCGCCAGCCGGTTGTGCTCGAGGACGAAGGCCGCCGGAGCCCCGTCGCCGGTGGCCACCGCGACCTGCAGCATCCCGTAGAGGGTCACACCCCAGGGGTAGCTCCACGCAAGCCCCGCGGGTTTGCGGGCCCGGCTCACCTGCTCCCAGCTTCCAAGGAGCGGCTCGCCGGGCTGGAGCCTGCGCATCTGGCGACGGGCCACGGCGAGGATGACCTCCTGCACCGAGCGCGCCTGCAGGTCCGCCGGGTCCAGTCGCGGCAGCCCCGCCCAGGCCACGAGGTTGTCGGCCAGCGGCCCGGTGACCTCGGCCCGACTCGACAGCGGGCCATGGAACTGGACCACCAACACCTCCCCCCGCCCGTAGGCGCAAAGCAGCATCGCCGGGCCCGCAGGCGACTGGGCCAGGACCTGCCACCGTGCCCGATCCCAGTCGGCCACCACGTCCCCGCCGGCCGCATCGGCCCGGAACGTCCGGCCACGGAGCCCCGCAAGCAGTGGATGGGGCGAGTCGGCGAAGGTGATCTGTGCGGGGTCGCTGTCGCTGAGCTCAAGCCGATAGGGGTAGAAGTCCGGGTCGGTACGCTCGTCATCGGCGAACCACAAGACCAGCCTGCCTCCGCCGGCCACGTAGTCCAGGAGCCGCTGCCGCTCGGGCATGTAAGCGTTGAGATCGGTGGTGATGGCGATCAGCCCGTAGGGCGACAGGTCGCCCTCGGGGAGAGTGCCGTCGTCGACTGAGGTGCTGGGCGTGAGAGAACCCAGCAGGGCGGGCAGGGCTCCCCAGTTGCCGGGAGAGGAGCCCTCGGAGCGCGCGAACAGGACGGAGGGCACAGGGGCGGCGCAGCCGGCAACGGCGTGCAACAGGGCGCACAGGAAAGGACACAGAGCGCATCTCATGGAGACATCTTCACCAGCGAAGGCGGCCGGTCCTCCCGGCGGGAGTGGGCCTCAGGGGAGGCGCGGCCTGCGCCGGGGCACGCCTACATGCCGGGCCATCGCCGGGCGGCTCGGGTGGAGGCGACGGGAGGCGGTGCGGGACGCAGCGGAAAAGACATAACCAACGAAAAGGAAAACTGCCTGCGATGTCGTATCTACCTGTTATTGGCGCCGCATTAAATCGGGTTCATCCGAAAGGAGCAGCAGATCCACAATGAAACGGCATGGCTTCACCCTGATTGAGCTGTTGGTTGTGATCGCGATCATCGCGATCCTGGCGGCTATCCTGTTCCCCGTGTTCGCCAGGGCTCGGGCCAAGGCGCGGCAGGCCAGTTGTCAGTCCAATCTCAAGCAGATCGGGCTGGCGCTGCTAATGTACGCGCAGGACTATGATGACAGAATCAGTATGCACACGGGCGGGTTCGGGTACCCGACCGAGGCGGAGGCCAACCGCGAGTGGTGGATGTTCCGCATCCAGCCGTACTGCAAGAACGTGCAATTGCTTGTGTGCCCGGAGTATGGAGAGTGGGTCAACACCAATGAGTGCCGCGGTTACCACGGCTACTATGGGGGCTACTCGGCGACCTGCGCGGTGTGGCAGGGGAATACGCGGCTCGGGTCGCTGGAGCGTCCGGCCAACACGGTGCTGGTCGGCGACTTCCTTCGGCGTGACTGCAACATGGCCGGCGATTCGCACGGAGGCACCTGCTGGCTGGGGCAGTACAACTACAACCCGCACAATGGGATGAGCAACCTGGCGTTCGCCGACGGCCATGTGAAGGCCATGAAGGCCGAGCCGTCCCCGGCCTTCATGGCCTACCTGGGCCCCGCCGGCGGGGCCTAGAGGTCCGGCCGGAGACTGCACCTTCGCCGGGGCTGTCATTGCCAGAGCGTCCGCTCCCGGAGGGAGCAGGTCGAGGAATCTCCCGGCATTCAACGAGATTCTTCGCTATCTCGCTGCGCGAGATCGACGCTCAGAACGACAGGAAACGGACCGGCCGGACTTCTCGGCCGCGCTTCTGGGCTCCCGGCGATGGCGTGCTCATGCTGAGCCGGAGGGCCGCTTTGCCCCACGTGGGGGAGCGGCCCTCCGGCGTCCCCATCCCTTCTCCCCGCTCGCCTGCCCTCGTCGTGGCCGCGGGGACCCTCGCCGGTCCTCCCGCCGTCCGCCTCGGAGGTCACCGCAGACCCTTGCGCGAAACTGCCCGGGCCTGTGTAGCGACCAAGGGTGCCTCGCCCTGTGGGGCGCCGTCGCCATTGAGACGTGGCTCAAGGAGGCAGGAATGGTCAAGGCATCCGTGGCGATTCGTACCGACGAACTTCTGGGCACCATCAGCCCCAATATCTACGGGCACTTCGCCGAGCATCTGGGACGCTGCATTGACGAGGGAATCTGGGTCGGGTCCGAGAGCGCAATTGCCAACAGCGGAGGGGTGCGGCAGGATGTGACCGAGGCGCTGGCGGCCATCCGCTGCCCGGTGATCCGCTGGCCGGGCGGGTGCTTCGCCGATGCCTACGACTGGCGGGACGGCGTCGGGCCCCGCGAGCGGCGGCCCAGACGTATCAACGTGTGGTGGAACAAGGAGGAGGACAACCAGTTCGGCACCGATGAGTTCGTGCGTTTCTGCCGCGACGTTGGCGCCGAGCCGTACATCTGCGGCAATGTGGGTTCCGGCAGTCCGCGGGAGATGATGCAGTGGGTGGAGTACTGCAACCACGAGGGTGATACGACCCTGGCTCGGGAGCGGGCGGCCAACGGCTCACCGGTGCCGCACAGGGTGAGGTACTGGGGGATCGGCAACGAGAACTGGGGCTGCGGCGGGCAGTTCGGGCCCGAGCAGTATGCCCACGAGTACCGGCGCTTCGGCAGCTATGTGCGCCGCATCGACCCCACCATCGAGCTCATCGCCTGCGGCCATTCGCCCGAGTGGAACCTGGGGTTCTTCTCCAATCTGGGCCGGGTGGATCTGGTGGACCATCACTCCCTGCACCACTACTACAAGTGTGGCCCCGGTACGGGCTTCTCGGAAGAGGAGTACTACGGCCTGTTCCCGCGGGCGCTGGAGCTGGAGGAGGCCATCAACCGGCTCAGCCAGCTCATGAGCCACTTCGATCGTGGGCGCAGGATCGGCATCGTCGTGGACGAGTGGGGAGTGTGGCATCCGGAGGCGGATCGGGGCCTGTGGCAGCCCAATACCCTTCGCGATGCCCTCGCCGCCGCCGTGGTGCTGGACGTGTTCAACCGCCAGGCCGGCGTGGTGACGATGGGCAATATCGCCCAGACCGTCAACGTACTGCAGTGCCTGCTGCAGACCGATGGCGCGGCCATGTGGAGGACCCCGACGTACCATGTGTTCGACCTTTGCAAGCGCCACATGGGGAACCACCCGCTGCGGGCCGATGTGGTGTGCGAGCGGCATGAGTTCGTGCTGGACGGCCGGCGCGAGCATGTGCTGCCCCTGAGCGTTTCGGCCAGCCACAACGCGGTCGCCGGGCGGCTGGTGCTCTCGCTGACCAACCTGCATCTGACACAGAGCATGGAGGTTACCGTCTCGCTCCACGGCTCGACCGCGGTCTCCGGAACCGCGAGTACACTCACCTCGGCCAATGCCGATGACGTGAACTCCGCCGCCGAGCCGGACAGGGTGTGCCCGGCGCCGGTGGAGGCGCCCTCGGGCGAAGAGCTCACGCTGCAGTTGGCTCCGAAGTCCACCACCGTGGGGGAGTGGGAGCTGCGGTAGGTCGCGGGGCGGTTAGGCTCAGGGAGACGAGGCCGTCGGCAGCAGGCACCCGGGACGGCTCAGCTCTCCGGGTGCTTCCGTGCTCGGAGGAAGGCGCCCGCGATCCGGGTGGCGACTCGGTGTGGCCGCCACCTACGCGGCCGCTACAAATGTGCTTGACAGACCCGGCGCGATAGCGCACCCTTATTCTCTATTGTGTCATCCAGACCGGGCATCCACCGTGCGCGCGGAAGAAGGGACGGTCGCCGACACAGACCACGGGGCGCAACCGCGACAAGTCGCAAACGCCGGCGGCCGCCCTGGTCCGCCGGCCGTTGTGTCTGTGATGGCCCCCAACCGCGCAGACGGACGGACGGTTCGGGTCAGAGACCGCACGGAAGGAAGGTACCATGAGGCGATACCCACGCACTCCGAGCGCAGGCCTCCTCACGCTGGGGCTGCTGATCGTCGTCCTGCAGATGGCGCAGGCCGAGCCGGTGGTTCGGACGCTGCCCAACGGTCTGACCGTGGTGGTCGACGAGATGCACTCCAGCCCGGTGGCGGCGGTGCGCTTCTACGTCCGCGCAGGCAGCGCCTATGAGGCGGAGTACCTCGGCGGCGGCATCTTCCACTACATCGAGCACCTGCTGGGCAAGGGCTCGCGTTCCATGACGGCCGAGGAGATCGATAATCTGCAGGAGGCCCTGGGCAACCAGACCAACGCCTACACCTCCTACTCCCACACCTGCTATCACATGGTCAGTGCCGCCAAGTACGTGGATCAGATGATCCGCATGTTCGCGGACTATGTGTTCTTCCCCCCCTTCCACCAAAGCGACATCGACACCCAGCGTGGCATCATCCTGCGGGAGATGCAGATGGGCGATGACGACGCGGACAGGAAGATGTGGTACCTTCTGCAGAGCACGCTGTTCACCGTGCACCCGGAGCGATACCGGGTCATCGGGTACCCGGAGCGGTTCAAGGCCATCACCCGCGATGACCTTGTGAGCTTCCACCGGCGCATGTACACCACGGACAATGTGGTGGTGGTCGTGGTCGGCGACGTTGAGACGGAGCAGGTGCTGGGCACGCTCCAGGAGTGCCTGGGCGACATCCCGCGCACGGGCACTCAGTTCCCCGCTTTGCCCCGAGAGCCGGCGCAGATGAGCGAGCGCCGCAACGAGGAGATCGACCCCACGCTGTCTCGGGCGTATCTGGGCGTGGCGTTCCGTACCGTCAGCCTCTTCCATCCGGACCTCTATGCCCTGGACGTGATGGCGGACATCCTGGGCTCCGGCGCCGGCTCGCGGCTGGTGGCCAAGCTCCGGGACGACCAGGGCCTGGTGGACGCCATCCAGTGCTTCTCCGACATCCCCGTCTACGACGCAGGCAAGACCGCCGTGCTGGCCGTGTGCGATGAGGAGAGGCTGCAGGAGGCCGAAAGCGCCATCGCGGCCGAGATCGAGCGGCTGAAGACCGAGCCCGTCTCGGAAGCCGAGCTGCAGAGATGCAAGAAGCAGAAGGCCGCCATGCTCGTCTACCAGCAGGGCGATGTGGAAAGCTGGGCCGAGACGCTGGGACGTGACTTCATCAGCACGGGAGACGCCGGGTTCAGCCGCACCTACGTGGACGGCATCCTGCAGGTCACCGCCGAGGACGTGCAGGCGGTGGCGCGCGAGTATTTCAAGGACACCAACCGCACGGTGGTTGCTCGCCGGCCGGGCAAGACCGCGGCCACCCCCACGGCCGACACTGCGAAGGTAGAGCGCCCCCAGACCCGCAAGACGCGGCTGGACAACGGCCTCACCCTGCTGGTGCGCGAGGACCACCGGGCGCCGATGGTGAGCGTGCAGGCCTTCTTCCCCGGCGGGCTGCGCTACGAGACGCCGCAGGACGCCGGCATCGGCGGGATCACGGCCGCCATGCTGACACGGGGCACCGCGAGCAGGGACCGGCTGCAGATCGCGCAGGCCCTGGAAGACCGTGGCGCCTCGCTGGCCGCCAACTCGGGCCGCAATAGCTTCGGCGTCGGCGGCACGGCACTGGCCGAGGACACCGAGTTTCTGCTGAGCATGGCCGCCGACTGCATGCGCAACCCGAGCTTCCCCGAGGCGGAGCTGGCTCGAGTGAGGGAGCTCACCCTCGCCGCCATCGAGGCCCAGCAGGAGGACGTCGACTCCGTGGCCGATCGCCTGATGAAGGCGCGGCTCTTCGAAGGCCATCCCTACGCCCTGGACCCGCTGGGCACCCGGGAGAGCGTGACCGCGCTGGCCCGGGACCAACTCCTCGCGCACCACCGGCGGATCCTGCAGCCGCAGGCCATGGTTCTGGCCGTCTACGGCGCCGTGGACCGGGCCGAGGTCTACCGGATCGTGAAGGACCTGTTCGGCGACTGGCCCGGCGGCGATACGTCCGCCCTGCAGTTGGCTCCGGCGCGATGGCCCACGGAGCAGGTGAGGATCCAAGAGCAGCGGGATCAGCAGCAGGGCATCCTGACCATCGGGTTCATGGGGCCACAACTCGACAGCCCCGACCGCTTTGCTCTCGACGTGCTGGACGCCGCCTTCTCGGGGGTGTACTACCCGGGCGGAAGGCTGCACCGCAGGCTGCGGGGCGACCAGTTGGTCTACGCCACCCACATGGTGCCCGTGCGCGGAGTGGACCCCGGGTACAACATGATCTATGCCGGCACCCAGCCGGAGACGCTGGAGAGGGTGGAGCAGATCGTCAGGGAGCTGGTCGAGGCGGTGCAGGAGGAGCCCCTGGCGGAGGAGGAGCTGGAGCGTGCCAAGATGATGTGCATCGCGGCACATGAGGTGGACCTGGGCAGCGCAAGGCAGCGAGTGTTCTCGGAGGCCCTGGACGAGCTGTACGGCCTGGGGTACGACGAGGGGCAGCGATATGCGGAGGCGATCGAGGGAGTGACGGCGGCGGAGGTTCAGGCCGCGGCCCGCAAGTACATGAACTTGGACCGGTGTGTGGTCGTGACCACGCGCCCCGCAGAGAAGGGAGAAGACGGATAGGGGTGAGGGCGTGGGACAAACCCGCGCCACCGGCAGGCGCCTGCGGGCGCGCCGGTCACCCCACGTCGTATGACCATGTCCCGGAATGATGCAGAGCTACAGATCGTCAGCGAGATCCAAAGAGTCGTCGCGCAGACCGATGAGGCGCAGATCGAGGCCCTGGTGGACGCGATCCAGAGCGCCAACAGGGTGTTCGTATGTGGAGCCGGGCGCAGCGGCCTGGTGATGAAGACCTTCGCCATGCGCCTGATGCACCTGGGCATCTCCTCGCATGCCGTGGGTGAGACGATCACCCCGGCCATCGAGCCGGGCGACCTGTTCATGTGCGGGAGCGGCTCGGGTCAGACCCGGACGACACTCGCCACCGCCCAGGCGGCAACGACCCGAGGCGCGCGGACGGCGGCGATCACCGCTCACGCCAAGTCTCCCATCGCCCAGGTGGTGGACCTCGTGCTGTGGATCCGGTCGCCCATCACCACACCGGGCCTTGAGCCGCCCTCCAGACAGCCTCCCGGATCGCTGTTCGAGCAGTGCCTGCTGGTGCACTGCGAGGGCATGGTCATGAGACTGATGCACAGGCTCGGGACGACCGAAGAGGAGATGCGGGCCAGGCACACCAAGCTGGAGTAGGCGCCCCCGCCGCCGCTCCCGCACGGAAACCGTCGCGCAATCGCCGTACGTTCCCGGTTTGGCGACGGGGCTGTGGGGGCACTAATAGGAGAACGTGCCGGCGCGGTTGGGGAGGCACTAGACCCTCTCAGGGGCTTGCGCAACTGCCGGCGACGCAGGCTCGCACCGCGGGCCGGAAGATCTGAGCACTCTTGGTCGGGTCCCCCGACGCGTCCTGGTGAACGATGGTGACACGGAAGAGACGTACTCGTGTGAAGAAGCGGTTCCTGTGGTTGGTCCTGGCGACGTTCCTGCTGCTTCTGGCCGCCACCGTACTGGCCTGTCAGGCCACCAGGCGCTTCAGCAATGGCGACCGCCTGGCCCCCAATGTACGGATCCAGGGGATAGAGGTGGGAAACCTGTCCCGCAGCCAGGCAGCGGCGGAGGTTCAGAGCCGCTGGGTGGACACCTTGCCGGCGAAGATCACGCTACAGTGGGCGCAGGGGAAGGCCGAGGCCTCCGCCGACGACCTGGGCCGCCTGGTTCTGCTGGACGAAGCCCTGACCGCCGCGCACCGCGTAGGGCGAGAGGGCAATCTGCTCCGGCAGATTGTCACCCAGATCCGCCTCCTGCGCAGCGGCGCCGATGTTCCCGTGCGGGTGGATGTGGACCGAGACAGACTGGACGCCTACCTCAAGGAGCTTGCCGACGAGGTCTACCGGGCTCCCAAGAACGCGGATATCGACGTGGAGGGCGACAAGGTCCACGTCATCCCCGGCAAGACGGGGGTTGAGCTGGACGTCGAGGCCACGCAGGCAAGGCTGGCCTCCGTCCTGGCAGACCCCGCGCAGACCTCCGCCCAGGTGGCGCTGAAGGTCAAACAGCCCGCCATCAGCGCCGAGGACCTGGCGCACCTGGAGGTTGTTCTGGCCTCGTACTCCACCCGCTTCCGGCCCTCCCAGGTCGACCGGACTCACAACCTCCGTCTGGCGATCAAGAGCCTGGGCCGGACCGTGGTCATGCCCGGCGACGTCCTCTCCTTCAACCAGCGCACAGGCCCGCGGCTGGCCGAGCGGGGATTCCGCGAGGCGCCGATCTTCGTGGATGGCGAAGTGGAGCCCTCCACCGGAGGCGGCGTCTGCCAGGTGGCCACCACCGTCTACAACGCCGCGCTGCTGGCAAACCTCACCGTGGTGGAGCGCCACAAGCACTCCCGTCCGGTGAACTACGCCCCCTCCGGCCGGGACGCCACCATCTACTGGGGCCAGGCGGACCTGCGCATCCGCAACACCCTGCGACACCCGATCCTTGTGATCGGCTCGATCGGCGACTCGTCGATGACGGTCAAGATCCTGGGTAGCCGTGAGGACCGCTACGAGGTGGAGTTGGAGCGCAGCGGCATCGCCACGATCGCCCACGCCACCCGGGAGATCCCCAGCTCGGAGGTGGAGCCGGGCGGACGCGAGGTGGACAAACCCGGCCGCGACGGGACGCGGGTGACGCTGACCAGGATTGTCAAGCGGGGCGGCAAGGTGATCAAGACCGAGCGTCTCCATACGGACACCTACTCGCCCCAGACAAGAATCGTCAAGGTCGGACCTCCCAAACCCGAAGTGAGCAATGAGGCGCCGCCGGACAACGCCGCTGAGCCGGGTGCCGAGGACAAGGCGAAGCCGTCGCCGGACAAGGCCGGAGCCAAGACCATCCCGAAGGCCGACAAGGCCGGCAAGGCCAAGTCCGAGGGATCCGAGAAGACGGAGAGGCCCGAGCCACCGCCGGCGGACGCTGAGGAGAGCATCGAGTAGTCCCACGGCGCCGGAGGTTGCCCGGCCGCGATGCCGGACCGGGGCCGGCGGTCGGCATGGGCGCGGCCTGCATCGCCTGAGAGAAGTCCGACAGCTCGCGGCACCGGGGCCGTACCCGCAGGCCACCGGCGCCGGTGACGTGAGAGCCCGATCCCCACACTGCACGGCCCCGGGGTACGTCCGGACCCGGCGCGAGGGTGATGACGATGCGGCTCGACGAAGCCCGGAGTGCCTACGATGCGGCCATCGCGGCCCTGCTCTCCGGGGAGTTGGCCGCGGGTGCCGAGGGGGCCGTCGCCGCGGGCGCGTCCCTGGCCGCCGGAGATCACGACCCGCGTACCCTCCTGCACCTGCACAACGCCGCCCTCCTCCGACTCGCCCCCACACTTCCCTCACCTATCTCCCCCTCTCTCTGTGACCACTTGGCCTCAGCTCTGGAGCACCTTCTCGACGGGTACCATCGCCACGCCGGGGGCGGCACTTCGGCCGTGCCCGCCTCCCGGTTCCTCGATGTGCTGCAGCATATGCCGGTGATGCTCAACGCCCTTGATGAGCAGGGCCGGTTCGTGTTCTGGAACCGCCACTGCGAGCAGGTCACGGGTTACAGCGCCGAGGAGATCGTGGGCCAGCCTCGCCCGTGCGAGCTTTTGTACCCGGACGCCGAGTACAGGCAACGGATGTTGGCCGAATGGGGCGAGAGGCGCTCCTACGGGGTGGATGTGGAATGCGACCTGGTGGCCAGCGATGGCTCGGTCCGGACGGTGGCGTGGTCCAATATCTCCGCCCGGTACCCGATTCCGGGTTGGTACGACTGGGCCATCGGTGTAGACGTCACCGCCCGCCGGCAGGCGGAGAGAGCCCTGCGCGAGAGCGACGAGCTCCACCGGACGCTGATCGCCACCACCTCCCAGGGCTATTGGCGCATCGGGCCCGACCTGTCGACGGTGGACGTGAACCAGTCGCTGTGCGACATGCTGGGGTACCCACGGGACGAGATCATCGGCAGGTCGCCCGTCCAGTTCGCCCAGGGTCCGGGGGTGCAGACGATCCTGGACGCCGTGGGCCGGATCGGCACGGACCTGCAACGACGGTACGAGGTCACCTTCAGGCATCGCTCCGGGCGCGACGTGCACGTCATCACCAACGCCACCACGCTGTGCGACGCGGCCGGGCATGTGGCCGGCTCCTTCGCTCTGCTGACGGATGTCACCGACCTCAAGCAGGTGGAGGCGGCTCTGCGCGAGTCGGAGACCCGGTTCTCCAAGCTCTTCTACGCCACCCCGGCGGTGGTCACCGTGGCCGACGGGGAGACCGGCCGGCTGGTGGATGTGAATGATGAGTTCTGCAAGAGCGCCGGGTTCTCCCGGGAGGAGGCCATCGGGCGCACCTCCGTGGAGTTGGGGATCTTCGCCCCCGACGCTCGACAGGAGTGGTTGCGCGAGCTGGTGCCGGGCGCGGCGTCCGGGAGACGCGAGATGGCCTTCCGCCGCAAGGACGGCACCATCGGCTATGGCGTGATGTCCGCCGAGGCCATCACTCTCGGCGGCAAGGAGCACATCCTGGCGGTCTCTGTGGACATCACCGAGCGCAGACAGGCGGAGGAGTTGTACCGCGCGCTGTTCGACCAGGCGGGAGACGCGGTCTTCGTCCACACGCTGGACGGCCGGCTACTGGACGCCAACGACAGGGCGGCGGAGCTGGTGGGGCTCGCCCGTGAGGACCTGTCCGCGATGGCGGCGCTGCAGGCCGGGGCCTCCGAGAGTGACACTCTCCAGGGTGTCCTGGCGCAGTTGGTGCGCGACGGATCGACGGGCCACGAGACAGAGCTCAGGCGCGCCGACGGAACGTGGCTGGAAGTGAGCATCGATTCGAGGGTCATCGACGCCGCCCGGGGTGTGGCACAGGCGGTGGTCTCCGACCTCACGGCGAGCAAGCGTGAGGAACGCGCGCGGCGGGCACGGCTCTTCGCCCTGGAGAGCATGGATCGCATCGACCGCGCGATCCGCGGCACCGATGATCTGGAGCAGATGCTCAGCGACGCGATCGCCGAGGTCCTGTCCATCTTCGACGCAGACCGGGCCTGGCTACTGCACCCATGCGACCCGGAGACGGCGTTCTTCACCGTGCCGGTGGCACACACCCGCACGGGCTATCCCATCGGTCTGCCCCTGGGGGTGCCGATCGCCTCCGACGCCTTCGTGAGTCGCTCGATGGGTGCCGTGTTGGCTGCGGGCGAGCCGCTGGCCCAGGGCGGCCCTGACGCGCCCGTACAGGGCGCTACGGCCAAGACCTTCTCCGTGCGCTCGCAGCTCGCGATGCCCCTGTATCCCAAGGTGGGGGCTCCGTGGGTTCTTGGCCTGCATCAGTGCTCCCACGAACGCAGGTGGACCGCCGATGAGACCGCGCTGCTGCAGGACATCGGGCGGCGGCTGGCCGATGCCCTCAGTGCGACACTGTCGCTGCGCGAAGCCCGCGAGAGTGAGACGCGCCTGCAGGCGATACTGAGCACGGTCCCGGCCGCAGTGATGATCGTCGACACCGAGAGCGGCCTGATCCAGTACGCCAACTCGGCGGCCCTGCAGCTCATCGGGGCCGGCGAGAGCAGCGTGGTCGGGCAGGAGTACCGTCGCTTCGTCACCGTACCCGCTCACGGGTCCGCGTCGACCGCCGAGGCCGCCGGGAACCGGACCGAAGCCGCCCTGCTCCGAGCAGACGGTCAGGAGCGCACCGTCCTGCGCACCACGGCCGCCATTGCCCTGGCCGGGCGGCCCTGTCTGGTGGAGACCCTGCTCGACATCACCGACCGCAAGAAGGCCGAAGATGCCCAGCGGCTCGCCACCGTGGGACAGCTCTCGGCCGGCGTGGCCCATGAGTTCAACAACATCCTGGCCATCCTCTCAGGACGCGCTCAGCTCGCCGGGGCCATCGACAGTCCGGAGGAACACCGCAAGCTGGTGGAGGCGGTTCTGCGGGGCACACAGAGGGGAGCCGCCATCTCCGAGGGGCTCATGCGCTTCGCCAGACCTCAAGAGCCCAGGCGCGTCAACTCCCGAGTGGAAGAGGCTCTCGAGGCGGCCTTGAGCATCGCCTCCCGACAGGTGGAGACCGCCGGGATCCACGTCCGGAGACACTATGACGCCGCGGCGAGGATGGCCTTCGCCGATCCCGGCCAGTTGGAGCAGGTGTTTCTCAACCTCATCATCAACGCCTGCCACGCCATGGCCGAGGGCGGGACACTCTCGCTTGCGGTGACCCACGTCCCCTCGGAACGGGGCGAGGGCGACATCGTCGTCACCATCGCGGACACCGGGGCCGGTATCGCTCCCGAGCATCTGCACCGCATCTTCGAGCCCTTCTTCACCACGAAGGGACGACTGGGAGACAGCGAGACGCCCGGTACCGGACTGGGCCTTTCCGTGTCGCACGGGATCATCCAGGCGCACGGGGGCGAGATCACGGTTCGGAGCGAGGTGGGCGTGGGTACGACCTTCGAGGTCCGTCTGCCCGCCGTCGCCGGGGCGGCGGGCGGCGAGGCCCCGCAGCCGGCGGGGGCCTCGTCTCCCCGGCTTCGGTCCGGCAACGGCCTGCGGGTACTGGTTGCCGAGGACGACGGCGACGTCCGCCGGATGATCGTGGATCTGCTGGGAAACGAGGGCTTCACCCTCGTGGCAGTCCCGGATGCACCACAGGCGGCGGCCGAGCTGGGCAAGGCACGCTTCGACCTGGTGGTCAGCGATCTGCTGATGCCGGGAGGTGGCGGGAGGCGGGTGATCGTCGAGGCCGGACGCCTCGATCCGCCGCCGCCGGTGGTGGTGCTCACCGGTCGCATCGAGGAGGACCTGACGGACGACCTCCGCCGCGCAGGGGCCGCCGCCTGTCTGCGCAAGCCCGTGGACATCAAGCAATTGCTGGCGGCAATCGCGGAGGCGATCGGCGAATGATAGGGGGCGGCCGCCGTCGAGTGGCCCGGGCGCCGGGGCGCGTCTCTTCCCGGCGGGAGGTCGGGGACCGGACGCCGTCCGGCTCCCGCGGTCGGGGCCGCTGCGGTTAGCCCGAATGCCCGGAATGCAGAAGCCGAACCCCCTGTGGTAACCCTCGCTCTCAGTCTCCGCCGGCCGGCAGGTAGAGCGCATGCCGGGAGCGGCCGGAGGGCCCCTCGACGGATACTGCCAGCAGGTTCGGCCGCCGGCCGAAGGGTATGCGCATCGTCTGCAGCAGGGGCGGAAGGTCGGGCCCCGCAGAGGCGACGGCGCCCGCAGGCGCCCTGAAGCTTTGGGCGCGGCCGGCTTCCTCCCACTCCAAGATCACCTCACACCCCTCGATATGGTAGCCCGTTACGCAAAGGCCTGCGGCGCCCTCCTGCTTGTCGTAGGCCGCGTCCGCCACGATCGGGCGCCGCCGGTCGGCGGCGATCTCGTCTGCCAGTGATAGCTCGTGGCCTGCCTCGCAGGTGTAGAGGCTGTCGTACATGTAGCTGATAAGCTTGGAGGGAGCCGTCCCGGCGAACATCACCGCCTGGTCGAGACGCTCCTTGGTGGTGCGTTGGCAATCGGTGAAGCTGCCGCACGGCTCACCCACGCCGGGCTCGAAGGCCTCGATGTTGGCCCACAGTTGCACGGTGATGCCATCATCTCTCTTGAGGTCCTGCACCCCGAGACGCGCCGCCTTGTAGAAGGCCCTGGTGTTGGCTCGGTAGGCCTCGGCGTATGTCCCCTCGCCCACCACCGGCAGCACCCGGCGGTCCACGGGCTCATTGGCCTGGTGGGGCCAGAATAGCCCGACCTTCCCCGTCCCGCGGCTGTCCTGGGGAGCGATGGTGTCCACATCGCAGCGGCCGATCTGGCGGATCCCCTCCCGGATGTCCTCGGGAGTGGAACCGTCGCGGCCGTCCTTGATCCTTGCGTCCCAGTACGGGGAGATCAGGATCGCCTTGTCCGGCAGAGCGGCCCGCACGACGGGGTGCATCTGCCGGTACGCCTCCAGCACGGCGGCCAGAGGCCGGGCGTTCACCGGGATCTCGCGACTCTGATAGACGCCGGCGAAGGCCGGCTTGTCGCCCAGACGCTGTGAGTAGTCCTGCAGCACGCGCCGCAAGACCTCCACCATATCGGGCATCATCTCCAGCCACGGGTCCCAAGGGTACTGGGGGTTCGAGGGCGGACAGGGCATGCCCACGTAGACCCGCATGTCGCGCGTGCCGGCTTCGTCCAGCAGCTCGGCCACCGAATCCCAGCGGTGGCCGCGGATGAAGACCACGTCGTACTCGCCTCCTGCGGTCACGTCTCGCTCGCGGTCGGTAGGGGCCTCGGAGGGCAGGATCAGCCGCCAGATCAGGCTGTCTGCGATCTCGAAGCACCTGTCTAGTTCCGGGCGGACCACCAGCGCCGGGCCGTAACTCTCGCGGCTCGACAGCACGAAGACCCGCCACAGGACGTTGTGCTCGTCCAGCGTGCGCATCTGCTCCACGGTCGCCTGCAGCAGGGAGACCTCGCCCACGTCCCATGCGGGGTCTCGATCCATCTCGGTGCGTTCCTCGTCGGACAGGTGCCTGAGCACGGGGCCGAACTGCACCACTGTGTCGGCGCCCAGGTTCCTCACGCGGTCCAGGGCCGGAGCCCACTGCCCCGTCTCGGCACGGCCGAACATCCAGTAGCCCGAGACGGCATAGGGGGCCGGCCCGACAGGGGCAGCCGGCGCCGGAGCGGCCACGAGCAGCCCGACGAGGATTGCGGCGTCATATCGCATGGCGATGCTCCGCGTTGTGGGGTGATGCATGGGCGCCACGATCAGTCCTGCGCCTGCAGCTCGAGGTCGTCGAACCAGACTGTGCCGGTGGCGTCGAACAGGTTCAAATACAGCCCCACTCCGTCTCCGGCGGGGACGATGTCAGGTACTGTCACCTGGCGCCAGATGCCGTCGGTGTTGAGCATCCTGGCCTCCAGCGTCTGCCCGGTGGTGCCGGTGACCCAGACCCTGACCGTTCCCGCGAACCCGGGGGCCGTGCGCACCCAGGCCCGCAGGCGGTAGGTGGTGTCCTGTGCCATCGGGGCCACCGCCCGATGCCACCGGCCCCAGGCGCGGGTGCGGAGCCTGCGCCCGTCGTCCTCGTTGCCCAGCGCCGTGCAGCGCACACGGGCAGAGGCCCTCCCCGTGCGGGCCACGGTGTCGTCGATGGCGAGGTCGAAGGTGCCGCACATGATGCTCTGCTTCCACTCCCCCGGTCCGTCCTCGAAGGTGCCGTCGGCAATCAGATTGCTCTCGGCCGGGGCGGGGGCATCCGCGACCACGATCCAGACGGGCTTGAAGATGCCTCCGGCGCCGGTGTTGTCCTCGACCCGGACGACCAGCGTGTTTGGCCTGTCGAAGCGCACCGTCTCGGTGACGTCCACCTCGAACGCCTCCTGCCAGGAGTTGGGGTTCCCCCGGTACGGGTAGGGGCGGTCCAGAAGCTGCTCGCCGTTGACCCATACCCGGCAGGCCTCATCCACGGCCCCGAAGACCAGACGCACCTGTCGCCCGGCGTCCTCGGGCTCCAGGGAGAAGCGGTTGCGGTACCAGGCGATGCCGTCGAAGGGTCGGCCGTGCTCCTGCTCCCAGCGCCGGCCGACCTCCTGTTCCTCCCACGGGCTGTTGATGCCCACGGGCAGCCAGCTCGCCGTGTCCGAGTCTTCGGCGAACAGGCGCTGAGCCTCGCCGATCCTCTCCGGGTCCCACGAGAGCAGCCAGGTGTCCGGCAGTTCGCGGCCGGGAGTGGCCATGAGCTTGACCAGCGCCCTGTCCCAGGTGCTCGCCTCCGACCAGCTCAGGTAGGCCATGTTGGCGATGAGGTCGCCCTCGGTCAGGGCGCGGAACTCGTCCAGCGTCTCCAGCGCTCGGGCGTAGGGCGCAAGCTCCCCGGTCTGCTTGTAGTCCCGGTAGGCCCGCTGAGTGGCCAGGACCAGCTCGGCATGGCGGAGCCCCTTGCTCAGGAACTCTACCCTCGCCGTGGCTCCGGCGTCCCCCTCCGCAGCCAAGACGGCCCGGGACAGCAGGTCCTGTCCCCGGCTCATGGCGGCCTCGGTGAAAAGTCCGTCGGCTTCCTTGTAGAAGCTCGCCCAGTGGCCCACCTGCTCGTCGGTGGCCTGCCGCGAGATGTCCTCCCAATGGGCGAAGTAGTCCCGCACCTGCCCGGTCGCGGGGCCGAAGGCGGTGAGGAACTCCTCCATGATCGCCTCGGGCTCGAGCGCCGGATCCCCATGCAGTCGCGCCAGCATGTACAGGTTCAGGCCCTGCGTGGCGTACTGGCCCGTGAGGGAGTCGAAGTCGGTGCCGATCAGGCCGTGACGGATGGCGAATGAGAGGTCCTCCCCCAGGGCCCGGGCGAAGTTGATCGGCAGGCAGTGGCCGTCGAGCATGTAGTTCGGCCGCAGCAGCAGGCGTGCGCCGGTCGCCGACCAGCCCTCCCACTGCTCGATGAAGGCCTTTCGCTTCTGCTCGGTCCAGGGGAACATCAACGCAGGGACGATCCCGATGATGATGTTCGGGTTGAGCCTGGTCTCCCGAGGCGGCCTGACGTAGTTCGCGTACGCATAGCCCATGACCACGGCATCAGGATCGATCTTCCGGGCCTCCTCCTGCAGGGCGAGGTAGAACCGGGCGTAGCGGTCGGACAGCGAGCCCAGAGCCTGAGGCCATTCGGGCTCCCCGCGGGCAAAGGCCTTCTCCGCCTCCTGCAGGCGCTCGGCGAAGGGGACCGGGCTCTCCGGGTCGGGCACGTCCATGGCCATGCACAGCGGGCAGGTGCACTTGCCGGGCGTGTCGTTCTCGCTGGCGTCGATGTACGGCTTCTGTGGCGAGCGCCGGGCCAGCCAGTCCTCGATCTTCTGCCGACGCACCCCGGGCTCACCGACGCACATGGAGATCAGCGAGGGCGCCGCGCCGTGGTAGGTGGGGTCGGAGCGCCGGGTGCCGTCCGGCAGGAGGTTGAAGTACTCCGGGTGCTCCGGCCCGAACCGCTCCCACCAGTCGGTGTACGAGTGGGCCATGTCCATGTTGATGCCCATGGCGAAGCGGTGCCGACGCAGCCACTTGCCCTGCTCGTTGAGGAACCTCGAGCGCGTGGCCTGGGAGGCCCAGCCCTGCGCTCCGGCCGAGTAGGTGCCGCCGTCGCGCCAGCGGGTGTGCACGAAGGGGGGTGTCGGCGTCCGGTCAATCGGCGAAAGAGTGATGCTCTCATGCCGCGGGATCACCTCACCCAGTGGCCCCGGCCACAGCCAGCGCACACCCAGGTCCTTCTCCAGGATCTCGTACACGGCGAACAACGTCCCGACCCGGGTCCTGTTCTCATGCTGCACCCAGAAGGGCTGCCCGTCCGTGTCGTCGCCGAGGAGATGCAGATTGCCGTCCACGGTCCGGATGAAGGACCCATTGGGCTCCAGAGCGGTCACATTCAGGCCGAGCCGGGCGGTCTGCGGACATGGCCCGAGAAACACGAGCCCCGGACCCTCCGGGGCTGCGGAGGCCTTCACAATGGGCAGCTCGGCCCCGGCGGACTTGCCCACATGGTACTGCAGCTCCTCGGCCGCCGCCCGGACCACCGGCAGCGCCTCGTCGGGGATGACGATGGTGGCCACGGGTCTTCCCTCGGCGACGAGGTCCAGGCCCCGGGCGTCCGTGGACAGCAGGAGAGCCGCCACGGCCGGCGCGAGGGAGAGGCTCAAGAGACGGCATGTAAGATGTCGGTTCATGGACAGAGGCCTCCGGGAGACATGGCGCCGGGCGGGACGGCGCCGGCATGTGTCGCAGCCGCCCGTTCCGGCGTCTGCGTCTGCGGCCGGGAGCGCCGCGGGCGGCCGGACCGCCGGGCGTCTGCTGAGCTCCGGGTCGATGTCCGGACCCGCCGGAGGCACCCGAGTCGGACTGTGGTGCACCTCGCCGCCTTTGATGAACGAGACCCCGGCCAGGCCCCGGGAATCGGAGCCCGCGGCACGGCACGCCGGCAACTCCGGGAGCACCCCATCCCCCCCGCAGCGCACGGCCAAGTCGCACGTATCCGGCACCGTGTCCGGGAACATGCTCACTTGGGACCCGCCCATGATGGCCGGGAGGCCCGTAGTCCTCCTGCGGATGTATGCGGCACACCGGCGCATCTTGTTCGGGGACGGAGCGTGGACCGGAAAGCAGACCGCGTCGCAGTCGGACGTCCGATCCGAGGCCCTATCGCGGATGCCCTTCAGGAAGACACGCACGTCGACTTCCGGCCATGGTTCCGGCCGCCAACTCGGTGCCGAACGACCGGTCAAGGTCAAAGCGGGCCTCAGGCCCGATCGCGACCGTCGGCCTCCCTCTACTCCGTCCGCACCCAGCCGGCCTGAGTCACCAACTGGCTGAGGCCCGCATTGAGCACCGCGACTTGGGTGGCGAAGCGGGGCGTCGTGCTGCCCGGGAAGGTCGCCATCGTCGCGTCACCCACCAGGAACACGTTGAAGTCCCGCGATAGGTTGTCATAGCCACAGGTGGTGGCCTTCACACACATGTCCGTGGCGTAGCCCAACAAGAGCACATGGCGAATGCCGCGGCTCTTGAGATAGTCGCGGACCTTCTCGTACCCCTCTGCATCGTAGAACACCAGGTCCGTTTCCTCGCGCTCCAGGGCGGCATGTACCGGCATCGGCAGTTCCCAGAACCCCTCGCCGTTGGTGCCCGAATAGGCATCCGTTGAGGGCGTGGCCGCCATGTAGGCGGCCACGGGGCTGTCCGAGCCCAGCTCTATCCGCGTGGGCAGCGGGGTGCCCGTGAAGCTCTGCGCCCCTATCAACTCCGCCAGTTGGCGCCGCCCCTCCTCCGGGGCCAGCCGCTCCGGCGGGGTGTCGATGGAGGCATACAGGAGCCTGCGGATATCGTCCCGCACCCGCGGCATCGAGTAGCCCACCACCGCCACGCGGGGGCGCAGGCGTGCGATGAAGGGGTTGACTACCCGGCGGATGTGCTCGCCACAGATCTCGTTCTTGTACTTCACGCAGAAGAAGGCCAGTCCGGCCGGCTCCGGGGTCCGCAGGCCGACGCCGTCATCGATGCCCCAGGGGTGCACCATGACCAGCGCCGTCGCCCCGGCCTGCAGACGGCACTCCATCTCCACGATGCCCCTGGCGTTATACCACCACCTCCAGGCCCGCACCAGCAGGTCACCGTCGGGCTCCTCCACCACCGGTGGGGCGAGGTAGCGGTCATCACACTGCGGCGGCTGCAGGAAATCGGGATAGTCGGCCAAGAGCGGCGGCGGGTCCTGCAGCTTCTCCAGGCGGTTTGAGTAGATCACGCGCCGGGCCTCCGGGCAAGGATCGGTGGCGGGGGCCGGGCAGGCCCCCGGGTCGTTGGGGTGTGCGGATGCCGGACCGACAGGGCCGGAGCCCCGCGGCGTTGGGTGTCGCTACTTGCCGTCCGGGCGTCGCCACTGTCGACCGCCGCGGATGTCCTCGTACAGGGCGCCGATCTCAATGGCCAGGTCGCGGTAGCGGTACAGCACCTGCTCCGAATCGCCCGCGATCGTGCGGATGGCCTCCGCGGTGGCGACCATGCTCTCCAGGCCTGAAGCCACGGCCTCGCCGCCCTGCTCAACGCGCCGGCACAGCTCCGCGTGAAGCTCCGGAGCCGGGCCGTGGTCGGGATGTACCAGCCGCTCCATCTCCTGCACCCGAGCAGCAACCTCCCGGGAGAACTCCCGGTAGGCCTCGAGACGCCCGTGTATTCGCCGCAGCATAGCCATGGCGTGGCCCAGCAGCTCCAGCAGACGCTCGGGGTCGTCGTCGGCCAGCTCCGGTTGCCGCTGCCACAGGGCCTCGAGTTCGTCGATGGTGCCGCAGACGTCGATATGCCGGGTGCTGGTGGGTGGCAGCGCGGCGTCGGCCACCGCGATGAGCTGACCATCGACCAGGCGCATGAGCGATAGCTCCATAGCTCCGCCGTCCTCGTAGACGAACAGCGGGCAGAGCCCGTGCCCGCGCTCCTGGATGTGGGCGCGGCCGGTCTTGAGGCTGTGGACGATGGCCTCGCGGTGCGGCGAGGGCGGCATCCAGCGGCTGTCGGTGTAGTCCGTCACCTTGGGGGGCCTCCATTGGCTTCTCCACGGCGCAGGCCGTGGGGGGATGGGGCATCGCGGGTCGGTGTGGGGGCAGGACCGGTGCCCCGCCGGCCCCGGCGCGGTACAGGCCCGGGCCCTACCGCGGCGCCGCGGGTTGCCGGCGGTCCTCAGTCCATAAGAAACGGCTTGACCTCGACGAAGGTATACAGCATCTGTTGCCCCTCGGCCGCCGGCTCGTCGCTGATGCGCAGCTCGGCCGTCTCTCCCGTGGCCCGGAACACCTGCCAGTGGTAGTTGAGGAAGAACGGGTTCTTGTCCGTGAACTGGCCCTGCCGCCCTCGAGTCGGGAAGGGCTCCTGGTAGCTGTAGGGCTTGCCCTGGAGAAGCTCCGCTCCGCCGACGGTCACTATCACGGGATGCACCTGACGTCTGGAGACGCCGGAGGTGAAGTCTGCGTAGTCGCCGGTGAGCAGCTTGACGGAATACGTCCGTCCCGGCTCCAGGCCGGTGATCCGCTGACTGAACACATTGGCCCGGCCCGCCTGGCGCCGGGTGACTAAGAAGCTGTCGGGGCCCCGATAGTACCGGCCGATGAACTTCCCAAACTGCGTGGCGTCCTCGGCCGTGATCGCACCCTCGGCGGCGGGCTGCAGTGTCCAGCCCTCTTCTCCCTCGGAAAAGTCGGGATTGCTAATGTGCCCCAGCTCGTAGGGATCGTCACTGAGACGGTCCGTGGCGCCCTCGATGCAGTAGTGCCGGAACATGCGCCCGAACCAGCGCACCCGCTCCTCGTCGCAGTAGCCCGAGCGCCAGATGTGCACGCCGCCCAGGCCGAAGAGCGCCGGGTGCGTCGCAAGCATCTGAAACTGCATGTCCAGGTAGGCGTTGTAGTTCACGCTTGCATAGCCGTCGGCATAGGGCCAGGGGTAGGAGAAGGCGCCAAACACCCAGATGGTGTGCCTCGTTGCACCCGGGAGCTTGTCCTCCAAAGGCAGGATATTGCGCTCCGGGTAGCGCCGCATGGCGTCGAGGGCCTGGTTTTGCGTGGCCCATTCCGCCAGGTACGCCTCCCAGCAGATGTAGCCGCCGCCGGCGATGCACGCCCCGGCGAAGGGAATGCTGCCCTCGTCCTTGCCGAAGCTCCCCGCGGCGTAGGGGTAGAAGGCCTTGCCGGGGAAGCGCTGATTGAGCAGGGCGATGCCACCTGCGTACGCCGGATAGGCGGGATCTTCCTTGTGGTAGAACTCGTCCACCAGTTGCCCATCGCACAGGCGGTGAGCGTAGCCGGGACGCCGGCGGAAGAAGTCGGCCACGGTCTGAGCGCTCAGCTCGGCCTCCTTGTTGTTCTGCAGCCCCGGACGGCCTCCGTAGCTGATCCACTTGCCGCCTCCGGCCCGCCATTGCTCAGCGTGGGCCTCGGCACTGTCCGGCATGCCCGAGCTGATGATGGTGTTGACGTGCGGCAGAATGTGGCGGCTCAAAAAATCCCAGTCGTAGCGGAGGCCTTGATCGATGGCGACGGTGGTGGGGTACCGACTGTGCTGGATCTCGGGCACCGCCCGCACCTGCAGGAGCCTCATCTCGGCGTCCTGCACCTCCACCTGCACGCTGTGATCGCCGGCGCGCAGGAATCTCATGGCCTCCTGCGTCTCCCCGGGGCCCTGGTGCACGTACAGGGGCTCCACGCCCCGGCCCGGATCGATGGTCACGGTCAGGCGACCGGTGTCACCGTCCCGGATCCGGGTGCGTACGAAGACCCAGCGGTCACAGGGCAGGTGGAACCGGTAGAGGCCCTCCGGATTGATCCAGGTCGTGCTTACCAGCTCCCAGACGAGGTTGTTCAGCACCGTGATGTCCCGGAACTCCGGGGACCTGCCGGGCCAGGAGACCTCCGCGGTCTGCGTCATGTCGACCTCTCGGGCCATTACCTCGGCCCGGGCCCGGTACTCCCCGGCGGGCAGGTCCTCGGCCTCGAGGACGACCTCCTCGCGCATCGCCGGGGCGGTGACCAAGATGGCCTTCCGCACCTCCCGCCCGCCCCGGAGCAGCGCAACCTGCAAGGACACGTCCTGCGGGCCATCCATCTGCGGCAGATCCACCGAGACGACGATCTTCCCCGGGTCGGGATAGCCCCGGGCCTTCACCGCGAACTGCCCTGCGGAGCCGCCATCGGACACAGCGGCTATCTGCACGTTCTCGGCTTTCGTGTACAGGCGGACATTGTCGATCTTGGCCACATGCCAGGAGTACAGGCCGATGCGGTCGTACAGGGGGCCGGGCAACGCCTCGGGGTGGGTGTAGTCGAGCACGACCTCCCCGTCGATAGTGTGGACAAACCGATTGCCCTCGCGCTGACAGACGATCTTGTAGCGCCGGTGGGGAACGATGCTCAGGTCAAACTGCTTGACGGCCTCGCTTTTGAGGATGAGCTGTCCCAGCGTGTTCATCCGCGAGCCGAAGCCGAAGAGGTAGCCGCTGGAGTAGCGGTTCTCGCCGCAGTTGAGCACGGCCGTGAGATCACAGGGCCGGTCGGTGGGGGCCCAGGCCTCGAACTCCAGGCGCTGCGCGCCGGCGAAGCCCCTGGTGGTGGCGACGAAGTTGCTGCCCATGTCGTCCTCACGGCCCAGGAGCAGGGCCCCGTCCTCGATGGCCATTACCGCGCCGATCCAGTCCTCGCCCGGAGCTTCGCGCTCGAAGTCGTCGGAGAACTGCAACTGCCAGCCCTCCGGCTGGGCGCAGGCCGAGGCGAGGGCGATGAGGCCGAGACACAGGATGAGCGGTGACCTGGCTGTCATGATGACCTCCGAGACGGCGTCGTTGGATCTCGTCATTTGCTGTCCCGATCGCGGGGGGCACCGAGCCTGTGGGGGAAGCCCTTCGACACCCTCGAATACCCGCGGCCCGGCGACGTCCCGGGGCGGATCGCGCCCCCGGCGCGCGGAAGATGCATCTGCAGGACGCCGACGACGGTGACCCCACGCATTCCGGGCCATGGCACCGAGGCACTGAGGCGGTCCAGTTGGCTTGACCCACGGGCTCCCGAGCTCCGACACCCCTTCGGCGCCGGGTCATCGGCTCCCTTCTTGCCGGCGCAAGTGAGAGCGGGGCGTGACTCAGAAGACACGCTGACTGTGCGAAGGGGCGGGGGGGGTATGGGGGCGTTGGGGAGGCTATGCGTCGCTGAGGTCCGGCGCCGGAGGGGGGGTGTCGGCACTGTCCGGACCGATCACGGGCAGGGAGAGGGAGAATACGGTGCGGTCGCTGCGACTCTCCACCAGGGAGACCTCGCCACCATGGGCGCGGACGATCTCGCGGGCCAGGCTCAGTCCCAGACCGACACCGTCGACACCTCGGCCGTGGGAGGGATCGCCGCGGTAGAATCGGCGGAACAGCCGGTCGTGCTGTTCCTGCGGGATTCCCGGGCCGGTGTTGACCACCAGTAGCCGCGCCGTCCCGTTGTCCGCCGTGAGGGTGACGTGCACCGAGCCGTTCTCGCGGTTGTACTTGAAGGCATTGCCCACGAGGTTGGCCACCGCCTGCTGCAGCAGGTCGTAGTCGGCCATGGTCTGGACCCCGGCGTCCAGACTGAGCCCGACGGCGAGAGACGGGTCGAGTGTCGAGGCATCCTCGACGGCCTCGGCCACGATCTCCGGGACGCGCACGGGCTCCCTGGACAGGCGCAGTTGGCCCGAGTCGGCCTGGGACAGCAGAAGGAGCTTCTGGGTCACCGCCTTGAGCCGGTGGACCTCCTCCAGCAGACGGCCGCACATGCGCTGCTGCTCGGAGTCCTCCGGTGCGTCGTGGAGCGCCTGCTCGATCAGGCCCTGGAGGATCATCAGCGGCGTCCTGAGCTCATGGGCGGCATCGGCGCTGAACCGCACCGCCTGACCGAAGCTGCCCTCCAGGCGGTCCAGCATGCTGTTGAGGACGGTCACCAGCCGCCCGAACTCCTTCTCAATGCCTTCGATGGGCACGCGGCGGTCCAGGCTGCTGGCGGTGACGCTCTCGGCGACATGGGCGAGCTTCTCCACCGAGCGCAGGACACGGCGCGAGATCAGCCAACTGCCGCCACCGATCAAAAGCAGGGCGACGGGGAGAGCGGCCAGGAGCGACGTGCCGGCGCGGATGACCTCCGCCCGCAGGGGGGACAGGTCCGCGGCCGCGACCAGGGTGACCTCCGGGCTCTGCATGCTGCACAGCCGCCAGGTGCTCTTGTTGGCGTGCCGGGTCGAATAGTCCGGGGGGGTGATGGGGGAGAAGCGCCAACCCGAGTGGCGGTCGCCGTTCCTGTCGCGGTCCTGTCCTTGGGCGGGAGCCGTATCGCTCTCCTGAGGTGTGCCCAGGCGCACCAGTCGGGGGTTGTCGGGCGTTGGGAGCGGGAAGCTATCGGCGGCGATCTCGGTGGGCCATTCGGAGGACAGGGCGAGGATCCGCCCCTCGGCGTCCAGGGCCATTATGGCGTACCCGCGTCCCCGGAAGCTGGGACCGAACCATACGCGGACCCGCTGCCACTGGTTCCGGGTGTGCGGGACCGACACCGTCCGCCCGACCCGCACGGCCATGTCCAGATCCAGCTTCCGCAGGCCATCGCGATAGGCCAGCCCCAGAGCGGAGACTCCGAAGATGATGAGCACCACGCCGGAGACGGCGACGGACAGGGAGATGATCCGCGTGCGGAACGAGGGCTTCATCACGGGTCCGGGCAGACCGGCTCCTCTCGGAACCGATAGCCTACCCCTCTGACGGTCTCGATATATCGGTTCTCACCGGTGGGGTCCAGCTTCTTGCGCAGCGTGTGAATGTGGACCTCGACCACGTTGCTGGAGGGATCGAAATTGTAGCCCCAGACGTGCTCCAGGATCTGGGTTCGCGGCAGCACTCGACCGGGCGAGCGCATGAGAAACGTCAGCAGCCGGAACTCCCTGGCCGTCAGGTCGATCCCGGTCTCCCCACGGCGGACCTCGCGGGTGACCAGGTTGGCCACGATTCCCCCGGCAGAGAGCACATTGGTGTGCTCGCCCGTAACGCGACGCGTGACTGCGTGGATCCGCGCTATCAGCTCCTCGGCGAAGAACGGCTTGGTGACATAGTCATCGGCGCCGAGGTTGAGCCCCTCCAGGCGCTCGTTCAGCGCCGAGCGGGCCGTCATCAGAATCACCGGTACGGCGTTGTGCTGTTCCCGCAGGTTCCGCAGGATACTGAGCCCGTCGCGACCGGGCAGCATGATATCCAGCACGATCACGTCATACGCGTCCTGCTGGGCCAACTCGTAGGCCTCATCGCCGTTGCCCGTCAACTCCACGAGGAAGCCGTGCTCCTCCAGAGCGCGCTGGACAAAGCTGGCGGTGGTCGCCTCATCCTCAACCAGTAGGACCTGCATGTTCCCATGATAGCAGCCCCTTGTCCCGCAGGCAAGATGACCACTTATTAGAGTTCCTTCATCCGCATCGAGCCAACGACCGGGCCAGACGGCGCGGCGAACGGCCGTGGCGCGGAACGGCGGCGGCGCACAGGTCGGCGCCCTACAACGGCCAACGGCGCCTCACCCCCGGCCCTGCGGGCCCGCCCCCTCTCCCTTACTCCGCGATACGACCGCGGAGACGGGAGGAGGGGGCAACGGCCAACTGCTCGA
>Ga0334884_1001628_pt1 | contig 32172 bp, 34 predicted proteins | sample GraSluR1_MG_7_FD_207215 | JGI IMG/M metagenome (GOLD analysis project Ga0334884, IMG submission 207215) | Sludge microbial communities from methane-producing bioreactor in Wageningen University, Netherlands - Granular Sludge_12_05 R1 | ecosystem: Engineered > Bioreactor > Anaerobic >... | reverse complement strand
AAATCTCGCAACACGAAGAACTCCTCCATGTCCAGCATCAGCACAACCCCTGAGTTTCAACTCAGGGATTAGCAGGTGGACAGTTTTATTCCGCCGTAATTGGACAGATTTAGACCGCCAGTGACAGATCAGATCGGCGATGTCTAACTGGTCGAATACGCCTGAAACTAAACCCAGATGATCTAGCGGAAGAGTCCTTATCTCCATAACTGCTACCCCTAAAAATCGGGATATAACGGAATATTTAATAAATCTTTGCTATTAATTATAGGGAAAATGTTTGGAAATTAGACCGTTAGTGCGGAACGACGGGTTCATCATGGCGGTGGCGGCCTCGATTGGCCCCGGTCCTGGTGTCTTGGTATCTGTTCGGCCGCTCCAGACCTGGGGTAGGAGGGCGACGGCCCCCTCGCCGATCCCAGAGATCACCCCTTCACCCTCTCAAAAAATACGATCATCTTTATGATTATGCAGACAGTACTGATCCAATATGTCAATTTCGAAGATAATCGGCCGCGAGGGTCGCCTGATATGGGACGATCTTCCCGTATCCCTGAAATACTGGATGATAGAGCGGGAGAGACCGGACGGCGGAGAAGAGAGCTGGCACGGCAGAGCGATCATCTCTCAGACGGACCTTCGTGCCATGATGGAGGTGCAGGCGAAGTCCAGGCCCATCCCTATAAACGAGCCGATCTTCGCAGAATTTCATAAGGGAAAAGAGGTCTACCGGGGAGAGATCCTGACATCCTCATCTCCCGATCCCGTCGACTCCAATCCTCTGATCGATTTTCGAGGCGTTGGCAGGCTTGAGCAAAAAGATCGGTGATACTCGATCCTCGGCCTCTGTCCCGAGCCGATCTTGTCGCGGATGAGGAGACGATGAGAAGAGGAGACGATGAGAAGAGGAGGCTAACCCTCAAGATCTCTGAACTTCATCCGCATCTCATAGACCCCGTCTTCGCTCTTCTTCTCGGTATCGAACCCCATCTTTTTAAAGAGGTTCAGCATCGGCTCGTTCTCGACCAGGACCTCGGCGGTAAATCCCAGTAGCCCCCGCCCCCGGGCCAGACGGGTGAGATAAGTGAGGAGATCGTGGCCTACGCCCATATTCTGGTACTCGTCCTTCACCACAAGGGCGACCTCCCCGTTATGCATTTTATCATTTATCTCATACTGTCCGATCGCGGCGATGGTCTCTCTGCTATCACTCTCGACCACAGCCAGGATCATCATGCGGTTGGCATAATCGACTATCCCGAACTCCTGCAGCCGCTCATGAGGCATGTCCATCCTGACGGACATGAACCTGCGGTACATGCTGTCATTGGAGAGATCATAGAAGAAATCTTTCATCAAAGGCTCGTCCCCGATCTTGACGGGCCGCAGGATGACCTTGAGCCCGGTCTTCGTCGTCCTGAACGTCTCCAGAGCTGCCGGGTATACGCCATTCACCCCGGGCACGAAGGCCTGATCTTTGTAGATGAGGAGGCGCTTCTTCGCCTCTTCTATGAGCTGCGGCCTGAACTTGGGATGGGCGATGGCGATCAGATCCATGGCCCGTTCCCTGATATTCTTGCCGTGAAGATACGCTATCCCGTACTCGGTCACTACATAGTGGACATCCCCGCGAGTCAGCGTCACGCCCGTCCCCTCCCGGAGAGACGGCACTATCCTGGAGATGGTGTCGTTGACGGCCGTCGATGGGAGGGCCAGGATGCTCTTGCCTCCCGGCGCAAGTGCGGCGCCCCTCATGAAATCCGCCTGCCCCCCGACGCCGAAGTAGAAGGTCCCGGCGAGGGATTCCGCAGTGACCTGGCCGGTCAGATCTATCTCCATAGCGCTGTTGATGGCGGTCATCAACTTGTTCTTCGCGATGATCAACGGGCTGTTCACATAATCTATCGTCTTGAACTCGATCGTTGGATTCTCATCCAGAAACTCGTAGCTCTCCTTCTTGCCCATGCAATAGGAGGCCACAGTCTTGCCGGTGTCGATGGACTTCAAAGTGTTATCAACGACGCCCTTCTTCATCAGATCGATGATGCCGTCGCTCAAGAGCTCGGTGTGCACCCCAAGATGCTTCTTCTCATCCAGGTATGAGACGACGGCATTGGGTATGATGCCGTATCCGACCTGTAATGTGGACCCATCCTCAACTATCCGGGCGACATACTTTCCTATCGATCGGATGATCTGCCCCGGATCTTCTACCTCGTACTCCAGCAACGGTTCATCCCGATGGATGATGAAATCCACATCTTTTATATTTATGAATCCGTCTCCCTGAGTCCGGGGCATATGAGAGTTGATCTGGGCGACGATCAATGACGCCTTCTGGGCGGCGGCCTTTACGATATCCACGCTTATACCCAGGCTCATATAGCCGTGCTTATCGGGAGGAGACGTCTGTATTAATGCTACGTCTATCGGTATAATCTCCCTTCTGATCAGACCGGGAACGGCGGAAAGAGATACCGGCGTGTAGTCTGCAGCTCCCCGGTTGATCGCGTTTCGCGTCCCTTCGCTGATGAAGAAAGAATCGATCCGGAAGTTATCGCGGAACTTTTCGTCTATGTAGGGGGCAGTTCCCAGGGTCCAGACGTGGATGAGCTCGATTCCAAAAAAGGCTTTGCGGTTTTTGCTGACGAAGTCCACCAGCGCCTGAACCAGGTGCTGGGGTTCGCCGCAGCCGGTGCCTATGAAGATCTTGTCGCCAGCGTGTATATGGCTGAATATCTCTTCTTCCGGCGCGAACTTCTCCGGCCAGCTCTCCTTTAAGAACTCTAACAGATCGCTTCTATTCATTTAACTGATTTCCTTCTCTGTTGAGGAAGATGGGGGCTGGGACTTACTCGAAGTCCTCTGCGCCCATACCGCCCATGCCACCCATGCCGCCGGGCATTTCCCCCATCCCTCCTGGCCCAGATTTGGAGGCTATGACGTCATCGATCCGGAGGATCATGACAGCGGCCTCGGTCGCTGAGTTGATCGCCTGGGTCTTGACTCTGATCGGCTCGACGACCCCCTCTTTTAGCATATCGACTGCCTCGCCGGTCTCCATCTTCAGGCCTGCGTTCTTCATTCCTGTCTCGTGGGCGCTGCGGAGCGCCATGAGAGAATCGATCTGGTCCAGACCGGCGTTCTCTGCCAGGGTCTTGGGGATGATCTCCATCGCATCGGCGAAGGACTCGATCGCCAGCTGCTCGCGCCCTCCTACGGTTGACGCGTACGCCCGCAGCCGGATAGCCAGATCCACCTCGGGAGAGCCGCCCCCGGAAACGAGCAATTTATCCTCCAAAACGACGCCAACAACCCGCAGCGCGTCCTCCATCGCCCGGTCCAGCTCATCGACGACGTGCTCAGTTCCACCCCGCAAGATGATGGATACGGACTTGGGGTTCTCGCAATCTTCGACGAAGGTCATCTTCTCGTCGCTGATTTTCCTCTCCTCGACGAGCCCCGCCCTCCCAAGGTCGCCTTTGTCGATGTCGTGGATGCTGGTGATGATCCTTCCGCCCGTGGCCCGGGCGAGCTTCTCCATGTCGCTCTTCTTTACGCGGCGGACGGTGTAGATCCCGGCCTTGGCCAGGAAGTGCTGGGCGAGATCGTCTATCCCCTTCTGAACGAATAGGACGTTGGCTCCGGAGGCGACGATCTTATCGACCATCCCCCTGAGCGCCGTCTCTTCCTGGTCCAGGAACGCCTGGAGCTGGTTTGGAGAGGTGATCTGAATCTTGGCATCGACCTGCGTCTTCTCGATCTCCACGGCTGCGTTGAGGAGGGCGATCCTGGCGTCGGCGACCGACTTGGGCATGCTGGGGTGGAGCCTCTCTTTATCGATGACCACCCCGCTCACAAGCAGTGAGTCAGTAATGCCGCCTCCGACCTTCTTCTCCACTGTGATATTGTCGATATCGACGGTCCCGTCTTCGTCCACGACCGATCTGACCGCATCAACAGTCATCACCGCCAACTCATGCCGGGCCGATTGAGAGCCTTTGCCGGTCATCGCCGTTATGGCGATCTTTCTAAGAAGATCCTCATCTTCTTCTGAGATGGTTACAGCTAGACTCTTGAGAATTTCCATGGACCTTTCGGCCGCTGCTCTGTAGCCTGCGGCGATCACCGTTGGATGGATCTCCTGTTCCAGCAACCCTTCAGCTTGCTTGAGCAGCTCTCCTGCCAGCACAACGGCGGTGGTGGTGCCGTCCCCCACTTCCTGATCCTGGGTTTTGGCGATCTCCACCATCATCTTGGCCGCGGGATGCTCGATGTCCATCTCTTTGAGGATGGTTACGCCGTCGTTGGTGATCACCACATCTCCCAGGGTGTCCACCAGCATTTTGTCCATCCCCTTGGGGCCTAGAGTAGTCCTCACAGCGCCAGCAACCGCCTTGGCAGCCATGATATTCGACCTCTGTGCGTCTCTACCGGCGGTCCGCCGGCTCCCTTCTCTGAGAATGTATATGGGTGTGCCACTGAATTGTCCAGCCATGAATTGCCTCAATTACAATACCAATTTAGGAGCTAATGATTGTTTGAACTTCTATATAAACTAAATCCTTGAATTCAGCGAATCCCGTTAAAATGATGGCGAAAGTCCTGAGGAAGCCTCCCAAGATCTATCAGGCGTTGAAGAACGGGAACGGGATCGCGACTATGGTGGTCCTCGAATTTGGCTCGGGTGATGTGACCGACCATCGGAAGGGCCGCTTCCATTATGGTTCCGAAGCTTGTCTGCTCGCTTATTCCCATTTGCGAACCCCGCGAACAACTCTCGTTATGGCAGACTTCACCAAGGCAAATTGCGGCGGTGCAACCTGCAGCAGAGCTGCTGGGCGTTCGATAATATAAGGACGATTTCAATTATCTTAAAAATTTGATATGCGGGGGACGGGTGGGCGGCACCAATCCCCGCCACACCGCTTCAATAGATGGCGTTCTGGTATAGGAGGACGCCCCAGAGGGCGCCGAGGGCTCCGATCGCCGCCGCCGACCGCCGCAGCCCCAGATCGTAGTAGGTGATCCCCACCGCCACCATGATCCCGACGTTCATCATGGCGGTGGCGGGCTCGATCGCTCCGGTCCTGTTCACAAAGCCGCTCCAAACCTGGGGGAGGAGGGCGAAGACCCCCATCACCGATCCCAGGGTCAATATCAGGTCATGCCGCTTCAACGCCGTAATCTTCCTTTCGACTCCAAAGCTGCTTTTTTTTCAGCTTGTATGCCTTCATATCGGGGAGATAAACTTTTTGTCCGATCATTCAGGTTTTATCTGTATCCCCACATCTATATGTCGGCCGGATATCTTTTTCTGCCTCTATTCTCTGGCGAATATGGTCATTTGATTGAATGGACGATATACCGCCTCTGAACAATCCCATCACAGTTCGAATTGGGATTGAAAGTCTCTCAGCTCGATGTGCTGTAATTATACCGAGATAAATCTTTTGATCGGCGATAGTATCCGGGATATACGATTATATTTGTTTGATTTTCTATTATCAGATTTATTTGTGTATCTGTACCGGATTATTCGGGATTAATCGATTATCAGACGTCTTATACGGATCTTATATCCATTCAGACCGGAAAAAATGATTTATAACTGAAAAAAAGCCGGCATAAAGGTTATATATAAATCCCGAACCCCTAAAACCCTGATATTGGTGGCGACGACCCCTCGTTTCCCCCCATCCTCGGGAGGATCACCCCTTCACCCTCGACCCCCCGGGGGGGAGGAAGCTCGCGATGGCGTCGACGGAGGCGACGGCCTTGAGCCACCTCCTGTCATCCTCTTTTTCGGCGAAGGACCGATAGATCCTCTTCGCCAGATCCTCGGGGCTGAGCTCCCCGGGCTCCACCTCGACGATCGGATCGGCCCTCGGCTTCACCGCCGAGATGGGGCCACCGATGAGCTGGTCGCCGGCTATGCCCAAAGCGACGCCGACGGGGACGTCCCGGAAGTACCGCCTCTCGCCCCGGACGACGAAGGCCCCCTTCTTCAGAAACTCGCCGGGCTCTGGGGTCTTGGTCACCTGATCGGCATTGACGAGGTAGCAGTCACCTTCAAAGAGCCCCGCCTTCCAGAGGCTGGAGTAGCTGACGGCGAACGAGGCCGCCTCCTCCAGGGTCTCCTCGGGGACCCCTTCCCCCAGCGTCTTGATGACGACCAGGGGCGCCCCGGGCGCGTCGGTGTGGAGGGCAAGGTCCCGCTTCTCTAAGTATTTGGCGTATATCTCTTCGTTGCTGGAGGCATCCCTCCCGCCGATGACGAGAAACCCGTCCGAGGACGTGAACCAGCGGAACCTCTCGTACCACTTCGGCTTCTTCCGCCTGAAGACCTTCCTCGTCTTCACCTTCTCGGGCCCTGCCTTCCTCTCGATGAGCCGGATCGTCTCCTCCAGGGCCTTCTCCGCCCCCACCCTCTTCCTAGCCTGCTCCTTCGCCCGGTCGTAGTACCTCTGGGCGTTCTGGGGGACGGTGAGCTTTGAGTTCAGCTCCAGCTCGACACCTCTCGCTTCTCCTTCCCCTCCGGCATTGCCCGCCTCTCCGACCCCGTCGCCGGGGTCGTCGAGGCGGAGGAGGAGCTCGCCCTGGTAGTCGAGGGCGAGGATCTTCTCGGCTATGGGAAGGCCGGAGGTCTTTATCTTCGCCAGGATCTCGGAGTAGGTGTACCCCTTCTCGAAGCCTTTGGATATCGCGGCGAGGACCGCATCCACCTCGCCATACCTCTCGTAGATCTTCTCGCCGAGGCGGGCCAACTCCCGCTCCTTATCCCGGAACTCCTGGATCGACCGCTCCTGCATCTCCCGTCTTCGTTCCAGGGCCGTCTTCGGCTTCGCCCCCTCGGCCTTTGCCTCCTCGATGGCGAAGAACTCGTCGAGGGCTTCGCTGAAGCTTCCAAACTCCCGACGGTCTAGGCCGCCGTAGACGGCGAGGGGGGCGGGGACGACGTCGACGACCCTGCCTTCGTCGAGGACGAGGTGGGGGTCGGTCTGGACGAGGCCGAAGATCTCTCCGAGGGCCCGGTGGACCCGGTCGATCTCCTCCCCGGTCAGGCTGTGAGCCGGCTCCGTCTTGTTGAGGCCGGCCCGTAGGCAGACCTCCTCGGCGTAGGTCCCCCCCATATTCAGACCCCGGACGAGGGTCCTCACCAGCTCCGAGTCGGAGGAGGCGAGGATGAAGGCGAGGTCGTTCTTCGAGACGGTCCGGGGGTCGAGCTGGTCCTCCCGGTACTGGTACTTCTCCCCCGCCAGGAGCTTTCTGTCCCTGAAGGCCAGCGGTCGCAGCGGCAGGATGATCCTCCCATAGTCGTCGAGGAGGAGGACGTTCCCCTTGGGGAAGATCTCGGCGATGAGGTGGTATCGATCGTCGCCCCGCTGGATCTCGATCTCCGCCACCCGGTCGAAGCCGTGCTGGCGGACGGCCGTCACCCGCCCTCCGGAAAGGCGGCTTCGGAGCATCGTCGGAAACTGGGGCGGCATCTTAGGCGCCTCCCTCGGCTTCTCGGTGAGGTGGATCCTTCTTCCGGACTCCAGGATGAGGTCGAGCTTCCCCCGCCCCGAAGACTGGAAGGAGACGACGACCCTGTCGGGGGCGAGCTGGTAGGCCTTTCCGATGAACGCCCCCACGAGCTTCTCCTGCAGCTCCTCGACGACCGCCGCCACGTCCACGTTGCTCATCGCCTTCTTCATAATGATCGAAAAAGGGCGATGGAGAGATAAATAGTTGCGGACGAGATGGGGGATGATGGCGAAAGTCGGCCGATTTATAGCAGACGAGATGCTGATCCGGCTCGCCCGGTGGCTGAGGATGGCGGGCCAGGACGTCTCTCGCCCCCCGGAGGGGGCGGGCGACTCCGACCTCATCGAGGTCGCCCTGAAGGAGGAGAGGATCCTCCTCACCAGGGACCGGGTCCTGGCACAAAGGTGCGAGAAGGCGGGGGCCGGTTGCCTCCTGATAATGTCCTCGGACCTCGACGGGCAGCTCTCCGAGTTTTCGGCTGCAGGATTCTCTTTGGAGCCGCACCCGGAGAGGTGCACCCTCTGCAACGGACCCCTGGAAGAGGCGGTGGGGCCTGAGAAGGCCGACGATGCCGCCGGTTCTGAAGAGGGATCGATCCATTGGAGGTGCCAGAGGTGTGGAAAAATCTACTGGCAGGGTTCCCACTGGCGGGGGATCCGGGAGAGGCTGGAGGGGAAGGGGGACTGATCTTTCTCCAACGGATCTGTTGCGGGCCATCCCTTCGCTACTATCAGGTCAAAGGATGAATAAGAGTTGTCAGGGGCAGAAGGATACGGTGACTGCCGACGTCGTCGTCTTCGGCCACACTCATTTTGCCAGCTCCTACATCGGCGGGTCGGGCAAAGAGAAGCTATTCATAAATTCCGAGTCCTGGGTGGGCGAGGACGAGGTGATAGATGGGTTGGACCGCTACTCCAACACCTTCGTCTATATCGACGAGGCGCAAGCCCACATCCTCAGATGGAATGATGGCGAGGTCGAGTCCGTTGAAACTCTCTGACCCGGCGGCTTTGACATCCGGTCCAAATATCCCGGATGCCGTACGGTGAACGATGGCGACCCGATCGGCTGCTATTTATTCGGGAAAGCTCATCTCCACGGCCATGTTCGAAGAGATCGGTGCCGTCCGAAATCACGCAGACCCTGACTCCCTACAACACCTCGCCCTCTTCAAAGACAGCATCAGCGAAATATTGCTCATCGAGGGTCTGTACCCTTCGGATTACTTCAGGGCCGAATATTCTCACTATATCGTCGTCCACACCCCCCTGGATATCGAGCATTCGGAGCAGAACAATGAATGGTCCCACCGCTTCTCCGGGCGGGCTGGCGTCTCCATCGTCGAGAGGATCGGGGGCCGGGGCGGGAAAGGGAGCGTGAGCGGTTACGAAGACGAGGGCGGCGACGGCCCGATATACGTCAGGGGTCTTATGGCGGCGAGGGGGTCGAAGGTCTATGCCATCCTCCCCTACACTCACATAGACGCCGCCGCCTCGGATGGGGCGAGCTTTCCGGAATCTCGGCCCGTCTCTGCGAGGAAGCGGATCTGGCCGGATATCCTGCCGGAGATAGGTGGCGATAAGATCCTGGACGTCGGATGCGGATTTGGCAGGCTCACCCTCGACGTCGCCGAGAATAACCGGGACTCTGAGGTCTTCGGGATCGACGTCTACGACTCCCTGACGGCCCAGGCGGGGATGAACGCCGACGCCCTTGGCATAAGAAACGTCCATTTCAGGACCGCCAGCGCCTACTCCCTCCCCTTCGAGGACGGCTCCTTTGAGATGGTTTATTCCTTCTTTATGCTCCACCACCTCGACGATATCCCAAAGGGGCTCTTCGAGATCCGGCGGGTCCTGGCAAGCGGGGGCCGATACCTGGCCGCAGAGCCCCTCGGACACCACCACGGCCCGAACTACTCGGGGGCCGAGTGGCTGGGGATCTTCGAGGAGGCGGGGCTTCCGGCCGGGGCGGAGGAGATGGAGGGGGCGGTGATTATAAGAGCCGAGAAGGGGGACGAAAATTCGAAGAATTGATCTAGGTCAGGAGGTACTCAAGAAGGGGGGGCGGGTCTGCCGTCCTCGGCGAGGGCGGCGGTGTATGCCTCGATCGCTTCCTTGATCTTCTCGATCGCCTCCTCCTTGCTCCTCCCCTGGCTGATGCACCCGGGAAGGCTTGGACATTCCGCCACCCAGAAGCCGTCCTCGCCTGGGTATATTATGACCTGCCGCATGGTATCAATCCCTATTATACCTGAAATTATATCCGCGTCTGCTTATTAACCTGCTGGGGATCGATGCCACGGCAAGGAAAAAAGGTGTGGGAAGGCGGCTTTAGGATGCTGAAGCGAGAAGATCGTGCCGATACCCGGCGGCCTTTCGGGCGCGGGAGGGCGGGCGGCGCCGACGGCAGAGGGGAGGCGATCCTCGCAGTCGTGATCGTCTCAGCCGACGTCGAGATGTGACTAGCAGTAAGATTCCTCAAAAGGGAGCGGAACGGTCGGGATTTGGCGCCCGGGTGAAGGGAAGATATATCTTCGCACAAAAAAGAATTCGTCACCGACCTCACTATGAGAGAAGATCTCATGACCCACCCCTGGCACACCCTCACCGCCGATGAGACCCTGGAACGTCTCCGCTCCGCCGCCGATGGCCTCTCCCCCGAGGAGGCGGCCCGAAGGCTATCTGAATATGGACCCAACCAGCTGGAGGAGTTGTACAAGCCCTCCAAGGCCCGGATATTCCTCCGCCAGTTCGAGAACTACCTGATCATCGTCCTCATCTTCGCCTCGGCGATCTCGTGGATCGCGGGGGAGGCGACGAACGCCTACGTCATCATTGGGATCATCTTCTTCATCTCCATCATCGGCTTCGTCCAGGAGTACAGGGCGGAGCGGGCGATGGAGGCCCTCCAGGAGATGCTCTCGCCGGAGGCGAACGTCATCAGGGCCGGGGATATGACCCGGATCCCCGTCCGGGAGCTCGTCCCCGGCGACGTCGTCTATCTGGAGGCGGGAGACAAGGTCCCCGCCGATGGTCGGGTGATCGAGGAGACTTCTCTCCAGGTCGTCGAGTCGTCCCTCACCGGCGAGTCGGTACCGGAAGATAAGTCTGTGGAGGCGGTGGTCGAAGAGGCCCCCCTCGCCGACCGGACGAACATGGTCTACATGGGGACGATCGTCGTCTACGGCAACGCCAGGGCCGCCGTCACGGCGACGGGGACGGATACGGAGCTGGGGCGGATATCAGGCCTCATCCAGAGGAAGCCCGAAGACCCGCCGATAAAGATCAAGTTCCAGAGGCTGGCAAAGCAGCTCGCCGTCGTCGTCCTCGCCGCCTGCGCCATAATCTTCGCCGTCGAGGTGAACCGGGGCGCCCCCGTCCTCGATACCCTGATCATCGCCGCCGCATTGGCCGTCGCCGCCATCCCCACGGCCCTCCCCTTCATCGTCACCATAACCCTCGCCTACGGAACCCAGATCATGGCGGGGAAGAACGCCATCATGCGCCGTCTCCCCGCCGTCGAGACCCTCGGCTCGACTACGGTGATCTGCACCGACAAGACCGGGACCCTCACCCGGGGGGAGATGATGGTCCGGAGGATCTGGTCGGGCCGGGATTTTGAGGTGACCGGCTCAGGCTACGACCCCTCAGGCACCTTCTTCCTGTTGGAGGAGGCGGTGGGTGCGAAGAAGGAAGAGGATGAGGATGAAAGCAAAGACGGCAAGAAGGGTTTTGATCCGGGAGAGGACCGGCACCTCTCCGCCCTCCTCGCCGCCGGCGCCCTCTGCAACAACTCGAAGCTGGAGGAGGGGCCGGAAGGCTGGCAGGTGATCGGCGACCCCACCGAAGGGGCGCTCATCGTCGCCGCCTCGAGGGGAGGCGTCCTGGACTGGATAGAGAGCTGGTACCTCTCCGAGGTGGTGGAGTTTCCCTTCGACTCGGAGATGAGGAGGATGACCACCGTCCATCGATCCCCCGGGGGGCTCTCCGTCTCGATGAAGGGCGCCCCCGAGACGGTCCTCGACTTCTGCTCGAAGGTAATGCTGGATGGCATCCAAGAGCCTATCGGCTCCGATGAACGCCTCCGGGCCTTATCAGCCGCCGACGATATGGCGGGCCAGGGCCTCCGGGTCCTGGCTTTTGCCAGCAAAGAGATGGAAGCGGGCTCGAGCCTCGAACGGGAAGGGGTGGAGGGAGGCCTCACCTTTTTGGGGCTCGTGGGGATGATGGACCCTCCCCGGGAGGAGGCGAGGAAGGCGATAGCGGTCTGCAAGGCCGCCGGGATCAAGCCGGTGATGATCACTGGAGACCACCAGCTCACCGCCTCGGCGATCGGGTCGGAGCTTGGGATCCTCGACGAGGGCGGCCGGGTCCTGGAGGGTGCAGACCTGGAGAAGATGACCGCCGGAGAGCTCGACGCCGTCATCGAGGAGGTCTCGATCTTCGCCAGGACGACGGCGGAGCAGAAGGTGATGATCGTCGAGGCCTTCAAGCGTAAAGGGGAGATAGTCGCCATGACCGGCGACGGCGTCAACGATGCTCCCGCCCTCCGGACCGCCGATATAGGGATCGCCATGGGAAAGACGGGGACGGAGGTCTCAAAAGAGGCCTCGGATATGGTCATCGTCGATGACAACTTCGCCACCATAGTGGCGGCGGTAGAGGAGGGGAGGAGGATCTACTCCAACATCAGGAAAGCCTCATCGTACCTATTATCCTGTAACTTCGCCGAGGTGATGACGATATTCATCGGCGTAGTCCTCGGCCTTCCCGTCCCCCTACTGGCCCTGCAGATCCTCTGGATCAACATCGTCACCGACGAGTTTCCTGCCATCGGCCTCAGCGTCGAGCCAGCCCACTCCGACCTGATGAATAGAGGGCCCAGAGACCCAGACGAGCCGATCCTGACGAGGGGGCTCTTCCTCTACACCCTGGGGATATCGACGGTGATCTTCATCGGTACCCTGGGCCTCTACGCCAACGCCCTCAGATTGGGGGTCCCGATAGAGGTGGCGAGGACGACGGTCTTCGCGTCCCTCGTGATCTTCGAGCTGTACAACGCCTACAACAGCCGCTCTCTCCAGGCATCCTTCTTCAAGATGGACCCGAGGACGAACCGCATGTTGATCGGAGGGATCGTGGCTTCCCTGGCGGGCCTTCTGGTGGCGATATATCACCCCTTCATGCAGAGGATCTTCGATACGGCGCCCCTGGACGCCGGGAGCTGGGCCGCCATCGTCGTCACCGCCTCGGCGGTGGTCTTGGCTGCGGAGGTCTTCAAGCGGATGGAGCTCCCGGAGAAGGGGGGCACAGCCCCCTGATATCAAAGCCCTTCGGAAGAAGCCTCGTTCATGGAGGGTGAGAAGAGGATGGAGCTTTGGTGGTGGATGGATTAGAGGCTGATGGGTGTGAGGTGGTGGGTGAAAAGAGGTAGAACCTCGCATCGCCGAAGTTGACGAGGCTCCGGTGAAATCCGGGGATCTCCGCCACCTCCCCTGCCAGGTCCCTTACTATCAGATCCGCCCCCACATCTTTCGATACCTCTCCCATGGCGAGCTGGATCTCCAGGGGCGGCCTTATGGAGTAGAGTAGGGACGCTCCATGGTACAGCTCCAGCTTTGGGGAGAATATGTCGTCTTCGACGACGGCGAGGCCGCCGACGGTCCGGCTCACCTTATCGGTGGCCAGGACCGCTAGGCCGGGGTGGAGGAGGAGGGCGACCTCGGGAGCTGCGCCGATCCCCACCTCCACCACCTTCCCCGAGTATCGAGCGGAGATGAACCGGGCGAGGTCGTCCCCGCCCCTGATCTTATGATGAGACATCTCGGCTTATCTTAAAGCCCCAGCTTCTCCAGGGCCAGCGCCGCCGCCTTCTCCCCCGATAGGAGCATCCCGCCGAAGATGGGTCCCATCCGAGGGCCTCCGGCGACGGCCGTCGCCGCCATCCCCGTGGCTATAAGCCCTGGATAGACCTCCTGGGTCACCTCGACGACGGTCTTCTCTCCGACGTCGGCCCACATCGGCTTCTCGCCGACGACCCCCAGGGACCCGACCTTCGCCCCCGGGATCTTCCTCTGGACGACGTTGCAGACGTTGGCGTCGTGGCCTGTCCCGTCGATGACGACCTTCGCCCTGATCGATAGGGGGTCGACGTGAAGCCTCGTCCTCTCCACCGCCTCCCAGTTGATGACGAGGCCTGCGATCCTCTCGTCTTCCCGGATCATGACGTCCTCGACGGTGACGAGGTTGATGATCTCGGCACCGGCGTCGACGACCCCCGCCGTAAGCTTCGCCACCGTCTCGATGGAGCTTGCTATGTAGTAGCCCTCCTCGTACTCCCGGTACCAGACCCCGAACTCGTCGAGGATCCTGCACCCCTCCTTCTGGACGACGATCCGGGGGAACATCATCCCGCCACCCCAGATCCCACCGCCTACGGCGAGGTTCCTCTCGAAGACCACCGTCTTGGCGTCCGCCTCGGCGAGCTTCTTTGCCGCTACCAGGTTTGCGGGGCCCGCCCCCACCAGGGCCACGTCCACTTCGGTGTACTTCAAAAAGGACTCCATGTAGGATTCGACTATCGCCTTTGTGATCGTAACTTCGTCAAGCGCCATGAAAAGGGCGAGGGCCCGATCGGTGATAAAGATATCCTTCTTGGAAATTCTTATCTACCATCCGCCCATCCTCTACCCCCGGTGGAGATCTTCAGAAAGGGGGACCGGGCTTTGAAGGCCGAGAAGTTTTCCAGGGTGGATCTGCCCTCCGTTCTGGGCGGGGGTGGAAGGGATGGCGTTTGAGCCGGGAGATGCTCTCCGGTACCAGGAGAGGTTCTACTCGTACGATGGCGAGGAGTTCTCCAACCCCAGGATCCTGGTGGTGGGGTGCGAAGATGCAGGGTGCCGTATGACGGCGAGGCTCGCAAACCTTGGGGTCACCGGCGCCGACATCTTGACGGCGAAGGCCGACAGGAGCCGGATCGACGGGATCGGGGCCGGAAAGAAGATCCTCGTCGGGGAATACGTCGTTGGCGGTGGTGGTGCCGGAGTTGGCTCCGATACCATACCGACGGCGGCCCGTGGACCACGCCCTACGATCGAGGAAGCTCTCAGAGACTCCGACCTCGTCTTCGTCGCCGCGGACCTCGGGGGCGGGACCCGGACCGGGACGCATACCGCATGCGCCGTATGCCGGATGGTAAAAGACCTGGGAAAGATGGCTGTGGCGATCTTCACCCTCCCCCCCAGATCAGATGGTGGGGGGGGCGGGTGGTCCCCCTCCTTCCTCTTGGATATCGACGGTCTGACGAAGGCCGCCGACATCCTAATCCTCCTGGATATCGAGAGGGTCTTTGAGATGGCGCCGGGCCTCTCGACGGATCAGGCCATCTCGGTGATGGATCAGGTGGCGGCAGAGATCGTCAAGGGGATCGTCGAGACGGTGACGAAGACCTCTCTCATCAACCTCGATTACGCCGACTTAAAGACTATCATCTCCTCAGGGGGCTTATCTGCGGCGCTGGTGGGGGAGTCCGATTCGCAGGAGGAGGCTGCGGAGATCGTCCGGTCTGCGTTGAGGTCTCCGATGGCGGACGTAGAAATGAGAGGGGCTACGGGGTGCCTCCTTCACATAACGGGAGGAAGCGACCTCTCTCTCAAGAAAACGGCATCGTTGGCCTCTGCCCTCGCCGGCGAGATGGGTCCGGGGGCGAACGTCATATGGGGGGCTAGGGTGAAGGAGGGGTTTGAAGGGAAGATACGGGTCATCGCCATAATGACCGGGGTGAGGCTTTCCCCCCGATCCGGCCTCAGGGAGGCCCGGCGGGGTTCATGACCTCCGGGGCGGCATCTCGGGCCTGATCCGGAGAAACTTATCCTCCTCTCCCAGGGTCATGGTGGCGTCGATCCCCACCTTGGCGGTGATCCCGTCGACGGACCGGGGGTCGAGGGTGCTCCCCCGGACGTTGGAGCGGATGACGATGTCCTCGTCCCCCCTCACCCTGGTGGAGACGGCGTACTCCAGATCCTGGAGGTTGTATACGTCGATGTCGCCGTCGACGACGATGACGTGCTTCAAGCTCTTATGAGCCTCGAAGGCGGCGTCGATGACGTTTATGGGGTCGGCCTCGCCCCTCTTTTTGATCTGGACGACGGCGTGGAGGTAGGAGCACCCCCCCTCTGTAAGGAGGACGTTTCTTACATCGGCGACCGAGGACGCCGCCCTGAATATCAGCGGCTCGTAGGGGACTCCCATAAGCATCTTGTGTTCGCCCCCCGAGGGGAGGAGGCCGTGATAGATGGGAACCTCCCTCGTCATCATCTTCGTCAGGTGGATCACCGGCTCCATCCTCGGAAAATCTCGGGTTGCTGTTATGTCGACGAAGGGCCCCTCCTTTGCCCTCTCGCCGTCGATGTACCCCTCCAAGACGATCTCGGCGTGGGGGACGCAGACGCCGTTATCGAGGGCGACGAGCTCCACGGGGTCTTTGGATAGGGCGCTGGCGTACTGAAACTCCATCCCCGGAGGGACCCGAGTGCTGGCGGCGATGAGTACGACGGGATCGACACCGATGACGATCCCCACCGGGAGCCTTCCGCCCTCGGCGATGGCCTCCTGGAGGAGGTTGTGGGTGTGTCTTCCAGGGACGACCCGGGCCGCGAGTTTATCCTTCTCCAGGACCATCATCCTGTGGACGGAGGCGTTAGTCTTCTCGCCGAAGGAGGAGACGACGATCCCTGAGGTGATGTAAGGGCCCCCGTCCCCTTTGAAGTGGGTGAGGATGGGCAGGCTTGTGAGGTCTGGCTCACCGACGACCTCCATGAAGGGGGAGGAGTCCACCTCCCGGATCCAGCCGCCGTCCATATCGATCTTTGCGAGGTATCTCGTCATATCCTCTTTTGAGGTCGATAGAGCCCTGGCCAGAAGCTCCCGGGTCCCGAGGACGTTGATGCAGCACTTCTTGCCGTCGACGTTGTTGTAGAGGATGGGGCCGGCCCCGACGGAGAGGGCCGCAGCCTCCAGAACCGGCGAGACGGGACGGTCCACCTCTTCCAGGAGGCCGACCTCCTGGAGGTCGTGGAGGAAACCTCTGAAGCTCATGGGAGGGGAGAGGCCCCCCGTCGATAAAGACCTTTCCTTCTCAGACGATGAGGACAGCTATCGCTCCCGTCAAGAATATGCCGTCGAAGGTCCCCGCGCCCCCGATGCTCGCCACCGGGGCGCCTAGGTCGCAGATCCGGCGGAGGTTGAGGATGTCGGCTCCGATGAGGGTCCCCAGGACCCCCCCGACGTAGGCTGTTACGAACCTGCATTCGGGGAAGGGGCAGAAGGCGGCGGTGAGGAGGACGGCGGATAGGGCCGCGACGAGGGGGGGTATGAGGAGGGGGGTGGCGATCCCCAGCCCCCTTATCGGCCTCGCCACTCTGTTGGTCACCAGGGCGACGATGAACGTCCCCGCGAGAGCCGTGCCGGCGAACGATGGGTATGTTATGAGGAGGTAAGCCGATACGAAGATGGGGATCAGGGCGCCCCCAACGTTCACCGCCACCGTCGTCTCGTTCTTTGCCGTCTTCACCACAGGAACCCGATAGACGATCCCGAAGGACCTGACGAAGGCATCCTTCACCACCGGCACCTTCGACTCCACGGTAAAGAGGGGGAGGTTCATCCCGGCTCCGATGAGGGAGGCGGTCAGGAGGAGGAGGGCGTCGGACCAGGAGAAGCCCATCTTGGTGAAGGCGGTGCTGAGGGCTCCGAAGAAGAGAAGGGCGACGATCGCCCAGAGGACGGCGGCCAGAAGGAGGATCGCCAGGATCCCGAAGGGGAGGTAGACCATCCTGGGGTTCATGAGATCTGATCGATTCTATGGAGTATAACCCTTCATCCCCCGGGACGGATCTTCCTGCGAAAGAGTGGCCGAGGGAAAAGGCTGATCTAACTTCAGATGGGATATGGGCCAATAAGATCTCAAAACCGAGTCTTATGGAGCAGATATGATGACAGAACCTGAAGAAAACCGGATCAAGCACAGCATAATGGTGATGAGCGGCAAAGGCGGCGTCGGAAAGACGACGGTCGCCGTCAATTTAGGCCTCGGCCTCGCCCTCCGCGGCAAGAAGGTGGGGATCCTGGACGCCGACATCACGGGGCCGGACGTCCCCAAGATGCTCAAGATAGAGGACGCGGTCCTGACGGGCGAGGATGACCGGACGATCCGTCCCGTGGAGATCCCAGTGGGGGCAGACGGGGAGCTGAAGGTCGTCTCCATGGCCTTCGTCATCGGAAAGGAGAGCCCTGTAGTCTGGAGGGGGCCGCTGAAGATCCATATGCTCAAGCAGTTCATAGAGAAGGTGGCCTGGGGTGACCTCGACTACATGCTCATCGACCTGCCTCCCGGGACCGGCGACGAGCCCCTCAGCATCGCTCAGCTCCTCCGCCCCGACGGGACGATCGTCGTCAGCACTCCACAGGATCTTGCCCTCCTCGACGCCAGGAGGGCGATCGGCATGTCCAGGTCTCTTGGGGTGCCGGTCCTGGGGATCGTCGAGAACATGAGCGGCTTCTCCTGCCCCAGGTGCGGCGGAGCCATCGACCTCTTCAAGGTCGGCGGGGGGGAGAGGGCGGCCGAGGAGCTACAAGTCCCGTTCCTCGGAAAGATCGGGATCGATCCCGCCATCTGCGAGAGCGGCGACAGCGGCAGACCTTTCATCCTCTCAGTCCAGTCGAAGAACTCTGAGCCCTTCGACGAGATAGCGAGAAGGATCATGGTCCACTACGAGAGCGGCGATCGAGATTCATGGCGGAAAGACAGGCTCTTATAAATGTATGATCCGGAAAAAAAGAGGGGGTCAGGGTGGAAAAGCCGTCGGTCTGCGGGACCATTCTGACCTTTTCTGTGAGGTCACCACTTTCCCGACCTGATGATGTTCAGGTTCTCGACGACCTTCGCCCCCGCCTCCTGGCTGAGTTTGTACTTCTGAGATATGGCCAGCGCCCTGGCGATCTCGTTCTGCTCGTCGGAGCCGGTCCGTTGGGTCACCAATACGTCTGCAGCAGCGTATCCCTTCTCCAGAAGGGTCTTTTTGACCTCCTGGAGGAGGGCCTCGTCCATGCATAGCGGTCCGGTCCCGATCTCCTCGACGACCTTATCCATCTTCTCCATCTCTTTCGTCTTCATGCTCAAACCTCCTCGATACGTCCGACGGGATCGTCGCCCTCATGCCTTCGGCATTCGCTTCAAGCCCGACGACTGCGACGATTATAATGAGGACCGACAAACTTAAGAAATTTTCGCCGATATACTGGGCAAGGACGAATGGAAAAGCAAATATGGGCTTGGCGGGGGCTGGGGGCAGCCCCCCCCTCCGGCCATCATCCGGCACGATCGCATCTTTCATCGTGCAGATCTTCTGAGTTCTGTATTATGATGTTTTGGTAGGGGAAAGGTATCTCGATCCCCTCTTTGTCGAACCTCTTTTTGATCGCCTCTCTGATCTCGCAGCCGGTGGTGAAGGCGACGTCTCTTTTGGGGACGTCGACGCTCAGCCGCAGGTTGACGGCGAAGTCTCCAAGCTCCGTCACCCTCACCGTTATGTCGTGGTTTTTGAGGACGAGGGGGTGGCGCTTTGCAACGTCCAGCATGATATCTCTCGCCTTGTCTATATCTGCAGAGTAGGCGATCCCGACGTTTATGGGCCATGTGATCACAGGGTCTGTTATGGACCAGTTGACTATCGGCTGGTTTCCCATGATGCTGTTGGGGACGAAGATCCTCCGGCCGTCCCAGGTTCTGATGGTGGTATGCCTCAAGGTCAGATCCTCCACCTGGCAGTAGTCGGCGTTGAAGTTGACGTAGTCGCCTACCCTGAAGGGTTGGAAGACCGCGAGGAAGATCCCGGAGATGACGTTTGCGAGGGAGTCTTTGGCCGCAAAGCCGATGGCAAGACCTGCGACCCCCGCACCGGCGAGGAGGGTTACCGCAAGCCTGCTCAGGGGTGGTATCTGATAAATTGCCATGATAAAGCCGGCGATGTAGATGGCGGCGACGAGAAGCCTCCGGATGATCGTCCTGAAGGTCATCTCCGTCTCGGCGTCGATGCCGACCTTGCCGCCGGCGGTCACCTTGGGGATCTGGACGGTGAGGGCTCTGTCCACCATCTTGGCGACGAGACGGGTCAGGATCAGGATGGCCGCCACCGTCGCGATGGTGGTGATGATGGAGACGAGGTCGATCCCCAGGGCCGAGTTGAGATGATCGACCGCCGAGATGATCGTCGACGAGGCGCCGTCTCCCGTGAGCTGGGAGGGCAGTTGCGAAGATAGCTGGGGTGGGAGGTCTCCCGATAGGTCGGATCCGTTCACAGCGGGGTCCACGACCTCCGGGCCAGGGTCGCTGGGGGCGGTGTAATAGTAGAAGGCGTCCTCTTCCGCGGATACGATCTCGTCCTCGTCCATTGAGCTTGGATGGTGGCTGCTAGGGTTTATTAAGGGTTCGCTGAAGGCATCCAAAAAGATATTCAGCTTCTGGGCCCCATTTATCCTCATGAAGCTCCACGTCAACAAGAAGGGGGTTCGCGTCCTGGGGATCGCCGAGAGCTTCAGGAAGTCGGAGCCGGCATCCTGTCTCGCGGGCTTGGTGATGCGAAAGGATCTGAGGGTCGACGGTTTCGGTTTCGCTCAGATATCCGTCGGCGGAGACGATGCCACCGAGGGAGTGCTGGAGATATTCAGGGGGCTTGATAGGCGTGACATCAACGCCGTCCTCCTGAACGGATCGGTGATCAGCTGGTTCAACATCGTCGACCTCGAAACGGTCCGCAGGGCGACGGACGTCCCGGTGGTGAGCCTCACATACCAGGAGTCGGAGGGGCTGGATGGATACATCAGAGAGTACTTCTCCGAGCCGGAAGCTAAGCTTGATCTATACAGGAAGCTCGGGCCCCGGGAGGCCTTGAGGCTGAAGACGGGGTTCGTCGTCTACGTCAGGCGCCTGGGGGTCACCGCCGAGGAGACGAAGGGGCTTCTCAACTCCTTCACCCTGGACGGCAGGGTCCCTGAGCCCCTCAGGGTGGCGAGGCTCCTTGCGAGGAGCGCTATTGAGTGCGGACGCCGGTCGGGTCCGCGCATGAGATGAAGCATCCGGAGATGACGGGGCTGTGAGGTTTAAGGGCGCGAGTCTGGAGAGTAAGCCCCCTTCTGTTGGTGCCTTTCGGCATTAGCGGCATTCGGCTAAGCGCCATACCCGGGCGTTGGCTGGACTCCATCGATCGCCCTTATTTTGGCTTGCACCCGCAGGGGTTCGCCGTTTCATCTGCCTCCCGCCCGACCTCAGCCTTTCGGCATCATGGCATTTGAGCGGTGCAGTATCGTTTCTGTGCCAGAGCCAGAGCTCTCGCCCTACACCCGAAAAGGTGTCTGCGTGTCCAGAGGTGGGGGGACTTTCCACACCGGCGAAGGGTTCGCCAGCGGCAGCCGCCCTTCCACTCTCGCGCCCGGGCGGCATAGGGGGAGAAGATATAAAAAGGCTTCGTGGGGAGGGGCGCCTGCGGGCCGCAGGTCTTCGACGGTCCGGTCCCTCCATCCCTCCTCAGTCGGCGGGGCTCAGGCCTCCTCTAAGGCCCCTTCTATCTTCCAGACGGAGAAGTTGTCAAAGCCGATGGTGACGTTCCCCCCGCCGCAGGCCGTCGTCCCGGCCATCAGCCCCACATTCCCTTCGGGGAAAGTTTCGTCGGCGTAGTCGGCGAGATGGGTTCCGTTGGCGAAGAAGGATAGCGTTTCTCCATCTCGTTTAACCTGGATGAGGTTCGTCGTCTTTCCAAGGTTTATGGCGTCGGTCTTCGTCCAGGGGTCGTTTCGGGTCCAAGACCCCCCCTCCCTCTTGAGAAACCTGTAGTAACCGTCTCCGGATATCAGGAAGAGGTAGTAGTTGGACCAGTCCATCCAGCCGGTCATGAGCCCGTAGACGTTGTCGTCGGAGCCGCTGATGGGGGTAGCCTCCACCTCTACTATGGAGTCGCCGAAGGACTTTCCTGATTGGACCCTCCTCCACGAGTCGGCGGTGACGACGTTTATGACGTACATCCCGTCCTGGTAGCTGTAGCTGTAGTTCTCATCAGAGGAGCATCCCCAGGAGCCTCCTACCTTGGAGGTCGAAAAGTCGTCGATGAAGAGGAGCTCCCCCTTCTTAAGCTCCCAAGTTCCCGTCTCCTCGCCGGCCGAAAGAGTGGCTGAACCGACCACGGCCGCCAGGAGCAGGGGAAGTGCCATTCGAGATGATGGTTTCATAGATATAATCCTCCGAATACTTCTCGATATCTTTGGAGGGCGGATAGAAAGGCCGCCCTCCAAGCCCGCATATCGGCGGCGTAATGGGGGCTGCAGATAGATAAGTATTTATCCGCCGCCTTATCAGCGTCTTATCCGCACCTTCTGAGCCCCTCCGGCTTTCTGAACCCTGGAGGCGGGACCATTCGCAGGTCGGGGTGGCGGGCGGCGAAAAAAAGCACAGGCCGCTAAAAAATATTGTATAATTTTCAGGGAGTTTCCTCTTCGGGATCTTTTAAAATCAGCTCGATCTGTTGCTTCAGCACTGGCACGTCGTCCTCAACGACGGACCAGATAAGATCTGGATCCACCTCGAAGTAGCGGTGGACCAAAATGTGGCGCATCCCCACGATCTGCAGCCATGGCATATGATCCATGCTCGTCTTTGAGTTCATCTGAGATGGCACGAGCAGCCTCTCCGATGACCTGAAGGTGATGAAGAATCCAGTTCTGGATCAGCTCATCGTCTTCAAAGGTCTCACGCCCTTTCGAGGCGTACTTCTCGATTCGCTCTATCGCCTCGGCGATGTACAAAAGCCGTCTCCTATCGTCCCTCATAGCGCCACGGCTTCTTTTAAAACCTGGTCCCTGATCCGCTTTCGAAGCCCTCTCTCGGTCACTACGTCCACGGGGCAGCCCAGAAGGTCCCGAAGGTCCATCAGAAGGCAGCCAAGGTCGAGGAGGCTGCCACCAGGTTCCATGTCGACGAGGAAGTCCAGGTCGCTTGATTCGTCCGCCTCGCCCCGAGCCACCGATCCGAAGATTCTGACGTTGTACGCCCCGTGTTCGGCCGCCGTCTGGAGTATCTCCGTCCTCTTCTCCCTGAGAAGGTCGCTTTTGTCCATGACCAAACCACCCGATCTGCCCGATCAATAATGCACACCATATCTTTTGGTATGTCCACCTTTCGGCCTCGGAAGATCGTCGCTGAAATGATCTCATGATCAAGAACGTGGGGGCCGATCGCCCCCGGCGGCGCCGGGGCGGGGGACGGCTGCGGGCGATGGGGGGAGGCGGGACGGTGCGCCGGGCGGGGATGGTGGGCGGCGAAAACCGACTGTGGTGAGAAGGGCGGCGTTATCGTGTGGAGATGGCTAGGGCATTTTCGAGAGTGGGCGGGAGGAAATTGATTGCTACAATCGGACAAGGCCCTTAAATTATAACCTTCGTGATGTGGTGGAGGTGCAGAAGGTGGCAAGCTAGAATGATAAATATATAATTTATTTCATTTTGGATGAAAGGTGGCGCGCGTTTAATCTGTCATATAATTCTTTTAAATCATGATCAAATTTTAATCTAAAATATGCATTCAACCCTGCTAAAGATAAATATAGCGAATAAAACCCTGTTACAAGTGCTTCTCCGCCCTTGTTCTTTAGCCCCTCATCATTTAAGGTTAATTCATATAGACCAAGTGGATCCCAATGAATTCTTTCTGATGCGTTAACATAGACACACTGATAAAGGTCTGCTTCGCCGCTTTGACTTGTTAATCCCACCTTCTTAAACATATCACTGGCCGTAATATTTATTAATTTTTTATGTTTATTTTTATCTTTGCGCCATCCCTTTAAATAATCATCTGGAACGATATCTTCTTGGGATTTTCCTTTTGCATCATCTTTAAGAAATCTTTGACAATATCTCTCTAACATAGAATCCATTTCTTTTTTGTCAATCGAGTCCATCATTTTTCCGTATGAACGCCTAAATTGTTCAACCCAAGAATAATATCTCCAATCAAGCGGGCGAACTTCTGGTTCTTGGCCTGCCCAATATAGGATGGCACAACCATCAATCATAGTTCTGGCAATAATTATTCCATCGCCATATTGACCCGCGTCAACTAAGGTATTTATACTTTTTAAATGTTCTATTTGCGAACGTACGAAATGATATGCCATAAAACCCATGTGGTCATTCTGGTCCTTAATTTTAATTGAATTTAAAATACTAAGAGATAGATTTACTAACTCCTCTGTAAAACTCCTTAAAACCTCAATGCTCGGAGGCTCTTTAGACATACTAATCATCCTCTTGGGGGACACTATCTATTCAATAAATAAAGGATTATTTTTCCAAGGCGATCCCATCAACGAAACGTGTTAATCCAGTTGAATCCCTCACCCCGTCGGGCACAGGATGCTTAGAACCTTGCACAGATCCTCGTCCAGGGCCTTCAGGTCCTTCCTGATCTTCTCGTCCTTCATCATATCGCTCAGGTAGTGGAGACGGCCGACGACCTCCTCGATCTGGGCCTCCGCCTCCTCGCGCCCCTGGCGGACGGTGGAGTAATATACCTCGGCGTGGTCCCGGTCGACCTCGATGCCGAAGAAGTCGTAGTCGAAGAGCCCCTTGAACTCCAGGATGATCGGCTTGAATATCGACCGCTGCCGGGGGATGTAGAAGTCCTCCAGCATCTTGCGCAACAGCTTATTTTCCACGTAGCCGATGTCGTTTCTCAGGTACCCCTTCCCGTGGATGTACCGGGAGTAGAAGACGTTGTAGGCGATGGTGGAGGTGAGGTCGGTGGCGAGCTTCATCCGAAACTCCCACTCCTCGCCGAAGAGGACGACCCCCTCCTGGCTGAGGATATGCCTCGCATCGATGATGATGCCGTCGTGGAAGGCGATGATCACCTGATCGACGTCAGGCCGCTCCTCTCTGATCAGAACCTCCTTAACCCCGGAGCCGAAGACCTCCTCCGCCGCCTCCTTCGTCGACCCCAGGGCATTGAAACGCCGGAGCGTCTCCAAAAGATCGCCCATCTTCTCCATCTCTGGCTTTGTGGTCCTTCGGCCCTGATAAATATTTTGTCGTATTCTTCGGCCGGGATCGCATATCTTTATCAACTCTCGGGTCGATCCCTCCTCGGGTGAAGAAGATGATCGAGATCACAGATGCCGCGGCCGAGAAGCTCCTCATGAGGGCGGAGGAGGGCAAAGTAGTCAAGCTCTTCAAGACGAGCCCCCCCGGCGAGCTTCCCAGGTTCGCCCTGGGTCTGGGCCCCTTCAACGACAAGGACCTGGTCTTCGAGAGCAACGACGTCCAGGTCTACATCAACCCCAGCGATTACGAGGAGCTCCGGGTCGCCGTCATCGACTTCGTCGACGACGAGCGGGGGAGGGGCTTCGTCGTCATCAAGGGGCAGACCGAGGCCTGTGGCCTCATCAGCTGCGAGGAGTGCGGCGAAGACACCTGCAACGAGTCAACTACCCGCCAATGAATTGGCGGGCATGATGCTCGCCAGTATTGGGGGCTTGCGGCTCCGCAAAAAATCGGGCCACGATGGGCAGGTTGACAGCCACCCTTGCAGCTATGTTTCGAGCTGCGACGGTGTCAGCAGGGCCAGAGAAACCACAGCAGACACAAGCAAACTGATCCCGAGTAGGTCGGTTTGACCGGGATATATGATGACAAACGGAGCATTCCTGGGACGTATAGGCAGGGTCGATATAGACCACTGGAACTCCAGCGATCGCTGCCTTGTACTCGACGAACTGCCTGAGCTGATAGAATCCCCAGCTATGCTGTTTGCGTCTCTGAGCCTTCGAAACCGTCATCCCCTCCCGGATACCCTGAAGATCTTCGAGGGCGATCACGGAAGAGGTGTCTTTGGCTTTCGCAACCAACTTTTTGGAGATGCAGTGGTTCACGTCCCGACGAAACCTGGCCTCTCGACCCGAGAGTTTCTTGAGATGACGTTTGGCGCTATCGGTCCCACAGCTTTGAAGATCGGCCTTGAGGTTATCTATCTTGGATCGAACGGTCTCGATACCGTCACCCGAGAACTCTTCGCCGGTCGAATCAACGGCAATGTTCTTGATCCCGAGATCGACGCCGATAACACCAATCGGTTCTATCTTCGCAGACTCGGGAACTTCGACGACGACGCAGAGATAGAACGATCCTCGTTCGAAAATGAGGTCGGCCTGTCCTCGGATCCGATTGAGCCGGGGTTCGTGGTACTCGCAGATGACAACAGGGACTTTTATCCTGCCTTCGAGAGTCAAGAGAGAAACGAGATCGAGACCTTTCCAGGACATGAGTCTCTGATCGTAGACGACAGATCCGTCAGGATCGAAGGTCGGTTTGATCGATTTATCTCTCTTGTAGGCTTCGCAGGTCTTAGAGATAGCTCTGACCGCCATCTGAGCGGAGAGGTTAAATTGTTCCCGAATCGGATAATAAACGACCTTCTGCAACTCGATTTTATTGGCGGTACGAAGCTCAAACGCTTTGTCAGCCACGAAGTTGCAGGCGGCGTTAAACTGATGCATAGTCTCGCGAACAGCTTGAACCTGTTCTGGGGTCGGTTCAAGTTTGACCTTGAGCGTCTGCATCATGTGTATATACATATCCCATCTATGGAGATGAACCTTTCTGTGCCAAGGAGAAGCGGGAGTAGGCGCGCATTCCTCCCCCGACTGAAGTCGGGGGCATCCTGCTGAGATTTTCGTGAAGCGACGAGAAGCAAGAGCTCGAGATAACAGCAGACAGACCGAGAGATGGATCTTGCGGGAGGCCGTTAGATGAGAATGGAAGATAGAAGGAGAAGGATCAGGGCCGATACCGCCACGTTGATGCCCATCGCCGTCGCCACCAGCCGGAGGGCGGGCTGCAGGTCTTTCGTCGATGGGTTCCTTCCCCCCTCGCCGACGACGTAGACCCCCGGCTTCTCGAGCCTTATCCCCAGGGATCCCGCCGCTGCCGCCATCGGCCATCCGGAGTTGGGGCTCGGGGTATTTCCGGAGTCTCGGAGGGCGGCCCTCGCAGCCTCCCCCGCCCGCCGGGGGCGGGCCGCCGCAATCATCGGAAGGCTCAGCCTGGCGGGTCCCCAGTTGGCGAGGTCGTCGATCTTCGCCGAGGCCCAGCCCAGCTCCCGGAGCTCCTCGGTCCGATAGCCCAGCATGCTGTCCAGGGTGTTAACGGCCTTGAAGGCGAGGGCAGCCTCCACCCCCAGGCCGAACGGCGAGAAGAGGATGTAGTAGAATAGGGGCGATACGACGGCGTCGACGTAGTTCTCGGAGAGGGACTCGATCACCGCCGACGTCGCCTGGGTCGCTGTAAGGCCGTCAGGGTTTCTGCTCACCAGGGCCGGGAGAAGATCTTTCGCTCCGTCGAGGTCCTTTTCTACGAGCCTTCCGATATCCCTGGACGTCTCCAGCAGGCATCTTATGGCGATAGTCGATTTGAGGAGGTAAGCGGCCACGAAGAGGCCGAGGCTGACCCCCAATATTTCTACGCGGTCTGCTGCCGCTATCAGAAGATGGCCGCAAGCCGCCGCTACGAGGATGACGAAGAGGGCGATCAGGAGGCCCATCCCCTTCGCCGGCCTCGCCAGCCTCTTGAGGCCTCCTATCATCCTCCCCATGAGGACGACGGGATGGAACCTCGTCGGCGGTTCCCCAAAGGCGAGGTCCATCGCCACCGCCAGGGCGAGGACGATCAGCGGTCCGGATATCGCAAGACCTTCAGGGATCTGAGGGATCATGGGCGCACCTTTTATCTCTCCCCTTCATCTCCGACGGGATCACGGGGCGTTGGTGGATCATAGCCTCTCCTCCAACTCGATCCAGATCTCTTCGAGGTCCTCACCCCTGATCAGCCCCTCCATCACCCTCGCCGCCACATCGGGGTCGTGAAGGAGGACGCAGAGGTCACATGACCATTCTCCGTCTACCATCCGCCCTCCGGTCCTCTCGTCGGTGCAGGGGTAGAAGGGGCAGAAGCAGAAGGTACAGTCCTGATCAGGAAAGTGGCACGGGTAACGATCGCAGCTCAGCCTCTCCATCCCAGCACCTTCTCCAGAGCCGAAACAAACCTCTCGTTCTCCTCTCTTTCCCTCACCGCCACCCGGACGTAACCCTCCCCGAGGCCGAAGGACCGGCAGTCCCGGACGAGGACCTTCTCCTTCTCCATCCTCTCGACGAGCTGCCAGGATGGAAGGCCGGTTCTTGCCACCCCCACCAGGATGAAGTTGACGGAGCTTTCTACGGGATCTAGTCCGAGGCGGAGAAGCTCCCCTGTCAGCCACTCCAGCTCCTCTTTTATCACCTTTCTGCTCCGAACGAGGTGGTCGCCCTGGGATAGGAGGTGGGCTCCCGCTGCCGAGGCGAGGGAGCTTATGCTCCAGGGAAGGCGAGTCCTGTTCATCACCTCTGCCAGGCGGTCTCCAGCGACCCCGAAGCCGAGCCTCATCCCCGGAACCCCGAAGGACTTGGTGAGGGACCTCGCCACAAATAGGTGCTCCATTCCGGGGGCCATATCCGCCACCGTCTCGGAGGGGTCTGAGAGCTCTATGAACGCCTCGTCGACGAAGATGAAGGTCTCGGCCCTCTCGCACCTTTTGGCCAGATCCGCGATCATCGATCTTCGCAGGAGTATCCCTGTGGGGTTGTTGGGGTTGCAGATGAAGACCGCCTTCGCCCTGTCCAGGAGGGGGTCGGGTAGAAAATCCTTCGGATCTATCGGTCCATCTATCCCCCTCGGGACGGCGACGATCACCGCTCCGAAGAGGCGGGACTGGGTCGCGTACTCGCCGAATGTCGGCTCGGTGATAACCACTTCGTCCCCCGGCTCGACGATCGCCTCGGCGAAGAGCCTCATCAGCTCCGAGGAGCCGTTCCCCGGAACGACGTTCTTCGCTCCGACCCCCACGAACTTTGCGCAGGCCTCCCTGAACTCGATATAGTCGTTATCCGGATAGTGGCCTATCCTCTTCATCTCCCGCGCTATCAGGTCGTCGAGGGGAGGGTGGCCGAGGGGGTTTATGTTGGCGCTATAGTCCAGGAGTTCCTCCTGGCGGATTTCGAGGCTTGTGGCCATGGACCTTATCCTCCCGCCGTGGTGGCAGGCCTCGGCACCTGCGAAGCTCTCTTTGATCTTCATCTATGATCGCCCCCCTCTCCAGCCTTAACGCATTTCAACCTGGCGGACTGATCTCAACCTGGGTGGATTTTTATCAATTTGGTTGGATATCCTTCGATCAAAACATAACCCGTAATTTTTAACATTAAATCGCCGTTACGATTTCACAAACTTAAATGTATATGTGTTCTAATCAATAAGCTAAACAATAATATTCTCAGTATATTAGTTTCTAATCCGAAAGGGTTTTATGTCCTACAGGCGACTACCCAGCAAACCAGAGTATAGAAGGTGGTCAAGCATGGATAAGATGGAAGGCAGCTTTGCCGTTGAGGACATGCAAAATGTCCAGATCAATATCGGCGCGATAGTGAAGGAGGTGGAGGAGTGGGACCAGCCCATGGGCCCCTTCCCATATCCGAGCATCGCCACTCTCCGGGACTGGGACTTCAAGATAATGCAGAGGTACAAAGTATTCTATTCCCCGATCTGCGATCGGTGTACTCTCTGTACCTACGGACCCTGCGACCTGACCGGCGACAAGAGAGGCGCCTGCGGCATAGACCAGGCGGCTCAACAGGGGAGGATAGTACTTCTTGCGGTCCTCATGGGATGCACCGCCCACGCCGCCCACGGGAGACACCTCTACCACTGGTGCCTCGACAAGTTCGGCGACCTCCCCTTCACGATGGGCGACGAGATCCTCGTCGATGCGCCTCTCACCAGGACGATAGCAGGGATCAAGCCCAAGACCCTGAAGGACTTCGGCCCCGTCCTCAGCTACGTCGAGGAGCAGGTCTCTCAGCTTCTGGCCTGCACCCACACCGGCCAGGAAGGAAACTTCGCCGACTTCGAGTCGAAGGCCCTACACGCCGGGATGCTCGACTCCCTGGGCAAAGAGGTCTCGGACCTGATCCAGATCGTCGCCTACGACATGCCCCGCGGGGACGAGGACGCCCCCATCGTTGAGTGCGGGATGGGGACCCTCGACAAGAACAAGGCCATTCTCATCACCTACGGCCACAACCTGGCGGGGTCTGCAGAGGCGATGTTCTACACCGAAGACAACAACCTCTGGGACAAGGTGGACATCGGGGGCGTATGCTGCACGGCCATCGACAACACTCGAATCTGTGAGGGTATCGGCCACCCCGACAAGGAGTTCAACGACAAGTACAGGATGGTCGGGGCGAAGGCGAAGATCGCCGGCGCCATCGGCTGGTGGAGGAAGATGGTCCGGGGAGACTGCATGGACTGCATCATGGTCGACGAGCAGTGTGTCTGGACCGACGCCATCGTCGATGCCGAGAAGTACAAGATACCCCTCATCGCCACCAACGAGAAGATCATGCTGGGCCTGCCGGACAGGACGAACGATCCCGTCGACGAGATCGTCGACGACCTGGTGAACTTCAGGATGCCCGGCGTCGTCGTCCTCGACCCGGTAAAGGCCGGCGAGGTCGGCGTCAAGACGGCGATCGCCGTCAAGCCGAAGCGGGCCGATATAAGAGAGGCGGACCCCTTCCTCTCCGAGGAGGATTTCAAGAAGTACGCCGAGTCCTGTACCTACTGCCATTCCTGCCAGTTCGTCTGTCCCCCCCACATCAAGATAGGGGACGTCGTCCGGGCCGCGGCAGAAGGTAACTACGAGCCCCTCAGCTCGACCTACGAGATCTGCGTCGGCTGTCGAAGGTGCGAGCAGGTCTGTCCCCAGGACATACCGATCCTCAGCCTCTACGCCTATGCCAACAGGGACTACATAAGAAACCAGAAGTTCAAGATGAGGGCCGGCAGAGGTCCCGTCAAGGACACGGAGATCAGGCGTGTAGGAGCGCCCCTGGTTCTCGGGACGATCCCCGGGGTCATCGCCATCATCGGATGCGGCAACTACCCCAACGGGACCAAAGAGTGCTACGACATCGCTCGCGAGTTCGTAGACAGGGGGTTCATCGTGGCCGCCACCGGCTGCATGGCGATGGACATGTCCCTTTACACCGACGAGGAGGGCAAGACGATCTGGGAGCAGTTCCCCGGCGGCTTCGACGGTCGGAACATCTGCAACATAGGCAGCTGCGTCTCCAACGCCCACCTCCACGGGGCGGGTATCAAGGTGGCGACGATCTTCGCCGGCAGAAACGAGCGGGCTAACTACGACGACATCGCCGACTACATCCTCAGCAAGGTGGGCGCCTGCGGCGTCGCCTGGGGTGCCTACTCTCAGAAGGCCGCCTCCATCGCCACCGGCTTCAACAGGCTTGGGGTCCCTGCCGTCGTCCAGTCCCACAGCGTCATGTACAGGAGGGCGTTCCTTGGCAGGACCGACAAGAAGGAGGACTGGGAGATCATCGACGCGAGGGACGGCTCGAGGGTTTACTGCGAGCCTGCGCCGGAGCATATGCTCTACGTCGCCGAGTCCGTCGAAGAGTGCATGTTGATGATGGCGAAGCTCTGCTTCAGGCCCAGCGACAACAACTCGGGCAGGATGATCAAGCTGACCCACTACTGCGACATCAGCATGAAGTACTTCGGTTGCATGCCCCCAGACTGGCCGATCTACGTTCGCCACGCCTCCGACCTTCCCCTCAAGTGGAAGGAGGATATGATGAAGGAGCTGGAGTCGAAGTACGGCTGGGAGATCGACTGGAAGAGGAAGGCGATTCTGAGCGGCCCCATCCGAAAGGTGGACGTCAGCTTCGACCCGACGAACATCGAGAGGAAGATCAGGGCGAAGAAGTGAGGAGGCGATATAAATGGCAGTAGACACCACAAAGAACGCTGTTCCCTTCGAGATGGCCCAGATCCCCGGGCCTGAGATGGCGAAGGCCTACAACACCGCGGTCATCGGCGCCATCGTCAAGAAGGCGAAGAGGCCCCTCCTCGTGGTGGGGGCCGAGCTCTTCGAGGATCCCGTGATGTTCGACAAGGCGATCGAGATCGGCAAGACGGGCGTTCCCATAGCTGCGACCGCCCATTCCATCAAGGGGTTCGTCGAGCGGGGTTACACCGATAACGTCACCATGATCGGGCTACATCCCCTGACCAACTACCTCCGGTTCAAGGACTGGCAGGGGCTCGACGGCAAAGGTCAGTACGACGTGGTGATCTTCATGGGTATCTTCTACAAGTTCGCCAGCGCCATGTTCTCTGCGCTCAAGAACTTCAACAGGGATATCAAGAGGGTCTCCATCGACCGGTACTACCACGTCAACGCCGACATGACCTTCGGAAACCTAGCCTTCGACCCGGAGAAGTACCACGAGGCTATAGACGAGGTAATCGCCAAATTGGCGGCATAAACTTGATTTTTTTCCTTTTTAGAAAAACGGAGTTGTAGAAATGGCAGAAGAAATTGAACTGGACATGTCCCCCATGTACGAGGGGGAGCGGATCAGGAAAGGCGACATTTGGGTTGAGATGGGCGGTCCCAAGGCGGACGGCTTCGAGCTCTCCA
>Ga0334884_1001624_pt1 | contig 32228 bp, 34 predicted proteins | sample GraSluR1_MG_7_FD_207215 | JGI IMG/M metagenome (GOLD analysis project Ga0334884, IMG submission 207215) | Sludge microbial communities from methane-producing bioreactor in Wageningen University, Netherlands - Granular Sludge_12_05 R1 | ecosystem: Engineered > Bioreactor > Anaerobic >... | reverse complement strand
TCCGCAAGCAGATTGTTCCATGTATCTTCCGTTCGACTTGCATGTGTTAAGCACGCCGCCAGCGTTCGTCCTGAGCCAGGATCAAACTCTCCATAGAATTCTTCTATTACAAAGATCCTACAGATCTTGTCTGCCTGATTCTTTGAGTACTGCTGTTTGTTGCTTTTTTTGAAAATCACTGGTTTTTGCCTGCGCTCAATTCCAACCCGAAGGCTAGAATCTTTTCGCACATATTCACTTTGTCAAGGTGCTTGGTTATGCGCTCCGACTTCTTTACTGCCGCCGCTGTTACCTGTTTGTTACCGGCGCTCTGTCAGGCGCAGGGGGGATAATATCACCTATGGCCGTTCCCGTCAACCCTTCTTGTGATTTTTTTCGAGGGGGTTTCGTTTTTCCCGCGCGCCCTCGATCTTGCTTCATTATAGTGTGTCGGGGAAAGCCTTTCTCCACTACGTCGCATGCTCTTCGATGCTTCCGTGGAATCCGGGAAAAAAGAGAGATACTCTACATCTCCTCCTCTCCTCTGAGAAGGGAGAAATTTCTTTTTCGCAAAGCATGGTATACTTGCCCTCGTAGGTTTTCGGAACACAAAATCCGAACTTTTACGGAATACGGTTTCTCGGTTTTTCTATATTTTCAGTAGGGGTGAAAGAGAACAATGATTTTTCACAAGAGTCTGCGGTTCCTCGGAGCATCTGTTCTGCTTTGTGCACTTTCGCTTTTCCCGGCCAGTTCTTTCGCAGAGAGAGGAGATATTCTGGATTACTCTTCCTTAGGTATTACCCCCTTATCGCTCGAAGGCTCCCCGCTTTTCGTCCTGGAGCCCGAGGTCCGCAATATCCGGTGGGGAATGCCTCCCGAGATGGTGATAGAACGAGAGGGGATAACGTCCTACAGCGAGGCCTCCCGTGGTGAGCTTCTCTACATTACGCTTCCCAGAGCCTCTATACTAGAGATTCCCTGTTCCATTACCTACATTTTTCCGGGGAATACTCTTTCGGGGATTTTCTGTTCCTTCCATTCCGACACCCTGCGCCTTGATAAGGACATAGCCCATTTCTCCCGCCTGGAGGCTCTCCTTGAGGAAAAGTACGGTCCTCCTCTGGAAAAGCGGGTGACCTGGGACAATCCCAAAAGCATCTACATTGAGAATCCGGACTCCTTCGGCATGGCGGTAGCCATGGAAGACCTGCGCTATCACACGGAGTGGCATACGGGGCACACTGTCATTAACCTCCGCCTCGAAGCGGAGAACTACCGCCCGGCGCTCACCCTGACCTACCAGAGTACTTTTTTCCAGGAGAAGGAGCGGGAAGCCACCCGAAACGTTTTATTTTCGGAGCTGTAGCAGAAAAGAGCATTTTTAACAGCACTTTTTCCAGCCAGGATGTTACAGATTTTTCTATCCATCGAGGGGTGTTTTTTTCATGAGTGGCAACGACGAAAAGTCTCAGCGCAAGGTGTTTACGATTTTGATGGGGGCCCTGGTGGTTTTTGCCGTCTTTGGAGGTATCATTTACCTCAGCAGGCAGACCTCTCCCGTGCCGGAGAGCACCAGAAAGAGTTCCCTCGAATCTCCGGAAAAACTCGGGGAAGATTCTTCCCTTGAGAGACAGTATCAGGAACTCTCTCTGGCGTTAAGCAACGACGATATCCCTCGGGCCTGTGCTCTTTGCGAGACCCTTTCCGCCTCTTTTTCGGGGGAGTCGTTTTCCGAAGAGAGCCTGGAACAAAAAGTTCTCCTTCTCTGCGAGGATGCACGCAGAAGGGATCTTGCGCAGAAAAAGAAAGCTCTGGAGGAGGCGATGGCAAAGCTGCCTGCGGAGGCAGGCACTGAAAGGCTAAAGACGTACCACAAACTTCTTGAGCTGGATCCTGAGGATGCTCTGTACAGGGAAAAGGCCTTGGCCCTGGAGAAAAAGCTTCTTCAGGAAACCCGCAAGAAGCTCGAAGGCCTTCTCGGCGAGAAAAACTTCACCCAGGCATCCTCTCTCTGCGAGGCGCTTCCGCCATTCCGCCTCGTCTCTTTGGAACCGCTCCAACCCCTCTGCTCTTCTGCGATGGAGGGACGACGGCTTCAGCAGATCGAAGCTCTTCTGGGCAGGGTAAAACCCCTCCCCGCATCAGATTACCTGGGTAATTTGCGGGGATACCGCCAGCTTGCTCAGCTTGATCCTGCAGAGGATACATACTGGGAGAAGATTGAGCGCTACACCAAGAGCGCCCAGACGGCTCAGGCCCGCCTGCTCCGCAGAGCTTCCGCCATTATGAGCTACGATGTCAATACGGGGATCTTCTGGTACCTCCCCTCCATCGCAGAGAAGAGAGAGCGTCATCAGGGAGCGAATGCCTATCTTTATGTGGGGAAAAAAGATGACGGAACGCCTCCTCAGCTTCGTTTTGTCTGTCTTATTCGGCGGGAGACTCCCTTCACTCCCACACAGCTCCTCCTCGCTTTCGGCAATACGAAGTATGCCCTTCCTCTCCAGAGAGAATGGATCACTTTTCAGGGGGGGCTTTTATGGTGCGATATCCCTCTGCCTGTTTCAGGAGAGGCCCTGGAACTTCTTCGAAAACTTGCCCAGGCGGAAAAAAGCAGCTTCTCCTTTGGGGGCTCGGGAGAGGAGCCTGCCCCCGGATGGGCTCTTTCAAAGGGAGAGATTGAGGGGCTTCGCCAGATGCTCCAGCTGTACGAGGAACTTCGCAAGTAGATCCCTTGGGCGGCGTGCGAACGAACCAAAGCGGGTATCAGAAAAGTGCTAACAGCATTGAAGAAGAGAAAAACATCCTGAAAGGAGCTATGTCCTATGAACGAAGAGATGAAAAAACTGCTAGAGGATCTGAATAAGGATCTGGAGTGGGAGTACGCTGCAGCAGTTCAGTATGTACAGCATGCGGCGGTAATGACCGGAGCGCAGTATGAGTCGATTCAGAAGGAGCTGGTCATTCACTCCCAGGAGGAGATGCAGCATGCGGTAATGCTGGCCGAGCAGATCGACTTTCTTGGAGGATTTCCCACAGCGGACGTGGAGAGGCGTGAAGTTTCTTCGAATACGCTGGAGATGCTCAAGCAGGATCTCGCAGGAGAAGATCTCGCCATCCGCCGCTACAAAGAGCGTATCCTTCAGGCGGAGAAGCTTCGGGAATACGGCTTGCGCCGGGTTCTTGAGGATATTCTGATTCAGGAAGAAGAGCACAAGCGAGATTTGATGTCTGTGATCGACTAGCCTCTCGCTCTCCCGAGAAAACCGTGCATAGCAAAAGGCAGGAGCCGCCGCCCAGCTCCTGCCTTTTGCTATGCACTATTGCTATGTAATCCACGGCAACCCCCTGACTTTCTGGGGGAGGCATTCCTAATAGGACTTGGCAAAAATTGCGAGAGAAGCGTCTTTTTTTCCTGTAAAGAGACAGGTTCCCCGTTCATCCTTGCGGGCCAGAGGGAAACAGCGGACCGTCGCCCCTCCCGTAACTTCCTTGATGGTCTTTTCGTCTTCCGGAGAGCCAGCGAAGAAAGCCTCCACAAATCCTCCCTTCTCCGTAAGCATGGCCTTCATCTCATCGAAGGAGGAGGCCCGGAGGGTATGAGATTTCCGGAAATCGAGGGCCCTGGTGTAGAGCTGACACTGAATTTCCTCAAGCATTTTAGGGACCTCGGTGGAGAGATTCTCCAGAGAGAGGAACCCCTTTTCGCCACTATCCCGACGGACAAAACGGAATGTTTTATCCTGCAACTCCCGCTCCCCCAGCTCCAAACGGAGAGGGACCCCTTTCTGAAGGTGGGAGAAGAAGCGATCTCCCGGACGCATATGAAACTGGGTATCCACCATCACGGCCCGAGGGCCGAGAACCTTGTTGAGCATCTCCGCCACGTGCTTCGCCAGAGGGAGCATCTCCTCATCCCGGCGCCGTTCGTCGGTGGAGATCGGCATAATCACCGCCTGGACGGGAGCCACCCGGGGAGGGAGGATGAGGCCGTCATTATCGGAGTGGGTCATCACAAGAGCCCCGATAAGCCGTGTGGAGACCCCCCAGCTGGTGGTCCAGGCATACTCAAGGCTCCCTTCCTGACTTTGAAAGGAGATGTCGAAGGCCTTGGCAAAATTCTGCCCGAGAAAGTGGCTGGTCCCCGCCTGAAGAGCTTTGGTGTCACTCATCATGGTCTCGCAGGTGAAGGTGCGATCCGCTCCGGGGAAACGCTCTCCCTCGGATTTCTCCCCCGGAAGCACAGGAAGGGCAAGTTTCTCCTCCATGATCTCCCGGTAGACCTCAAGCATGAGGAGAGTCTCCTCCATGGCCTCCTCTGCAGTGGCATGAGCGGTATGCCCCTCCTGCCAGAGAAATTCCGAGGTTCGCAGAAAGAGGCGGGGGCGTTTTTCCCAGCGCATGACGTTGGCCCACTGGTTGATGAGTACAGGAAGGTCGCGCCAGGACTGCACCCATTTGCTGTACATGTGCCCTATGACGGTCTCCGAAGTGGGGCGAACCACCAGAGGCTCTTCGAGTTCCTCTCCCCCCGCATGGGTTACCACCGCACACTCCGGAGCAAAGCCCTCCACGTGCTGGGCCTCCTTTTCGAGAAAGGAGATCGGTATGAGTACAGGAAAGTAAGCATTCACATGTCCCGTCTCCTTGAAACGCCGATCGAAGTGTTGCTGAATATTCTCCCAGAGCGCGTACCCCGTGGGACGAATGACCATACACCCCCGGACGGGAGCATAGTCCGCCAGCTCCGCCGCCTTGATGACATCTTGATACCACTGTGAATAGTCCTGCTCTCTGGGCGTTATGTTGCGCGCCATATAGATCCCCCCAGTAAAAAATTATAAAAACATTTTCGAGATACACCACATCCGGATTCGAAAAAATGCACCCTCAGGGAAATTTTCCCCGAATCTTTTATTCGGGAATATGGGAAAACCCCTGGAAGGGACCTCCCACTTCAAATCCGAGAGTGATCTCCCCCTTGTCATCATAAACCACAAAAACTCTCCCCCCAAGGAAACGGCCGGGGACAAAGGCGGCAACTCCGGTTTCCCAGGAGTGCTCCTCCTTGCTCCAGGAGCTGTCGAAAAGATACCCCTGGGTGAAGAAGAGTTCCCCATAAATGGGGAAGACTCCGCCTTTGAAAATAGGTCTCTGCACTCCGAAACGCCCCCAGAGAAGATTCGCCCCCTGATAGGGAGTGTTCGCAAGGTGAAGGAGTGTGTTATCCCCTCCAAGATAGGCCGCATGAGGGGCCACATCGGGATCTCCTCCCAAAGCCCCTAACTGCAGAGAACAACGCGTCGCCCCCCGCAGAGGCATGTACCAGGTCCCTCGGAGATCCCAGAGTATCTGCTCCGCATTGGCCCACCAGACCCGGGCAGAACCTTGGAAACCCTGGCTTGGATCGTAAAGGTCATCCACACTGTCGTACTGGAGGGCAACATAGGGTCCCCACCAAAACGATTCGTCCATATCTCCCGCTCCTGCGAGCTTTTCCCCCACAAGGCCATACCGTAGCTGCATGTTACCATACCACTTGCTCGCGTAGATCCCCAGAGCGTAGCGTTCCCACTCCATAGAAGACGCATTCTGGGGATTCACATGCCACTTTCGGGCCTGAATCATATACTCGTTCCGCTCATAGGCGAAGGCGGGAGCAAAGTACCGGCCTTCCAGGCTCCAGTCCTTTCCCGTCATAAGCTGTACTTCCAATGTGTCTCCCTGAGCGAAGAGATCTCTCCGAAGCCCCGTGAGACCTATCCATCGATGCTGGTTAACGTTGGAGGTATACCCTGCAAAGAGCAGCTCGTAAGGAGGCAACGGAAGAGACTCCACCACCACATTCACAGTACCATCCGGATTTGATTCCAGCCTATATCCTACCACACCCAGGTCGTCCCGAGCCTCAATACGATCACAGGTATCAAGAATATCTCTGGTATCCAGAGGCTTTCCCTTCCATACAGCAAGTTCGTGTGTCAAAAATTTTTCTGTGATTTTGGGAAAGCCGACCAGAATAACGTCCGAAACAACGGGTGACTCCTGAGGGCGGGGTTTTTCACGATTCCCCGTGGCATGGGCAAGCTGCGCCAGTCTCCCGAGAGTCCTCTCTGTTGCAAGCGCTCCCGCATGAATGATTTGGTCTTCGTTACCCGTTCCGAGAAGCGCCAGATCTCCTACCTCGGGGCGGATCACCAGATCCGCCTCCTGAAGATCTAGCTCCATGTTCTGCTGGGTGAGGATGGTGGTCATCTGCCCGAGCACATCCACAGGGCTGCGGATCTCCTGCCGTTCCTTAAGGCCACTGCTTGCCATGACTGCCACCACAGGATATCCGGGATAGAGATCCTTGGCCACACGAACGGGAATGTTCGCCACAAGCCCTCCATCCACCAGAAGACGTCCCTGAAGCTTCCATGGCTCAAAAATCCCCGGCAGGGACATGGAGGCCCGCATGGCATCCGCAAGACTACCTTCCCGGAGGACCACCATCTCTCCGGTAACGAGATCTGTAGCCACCGCGGCAAAGGAAGTGGGAAGGGCATCAAAGTCGGTAGTATTAACTCTGGCGGCATACCGAGCAAGGGTGTTGTAAAGCTGCCGCCCGGAAATAAGCCCCAGAGGCCCTACAGGATGACCCTTTTCGTCGAAATGAAGGGCGTAGATCACCTCACCGGCGCGATCCTTTCGCCCCCGGGGGAGAGAGGTGCTCTGATCCCCCATGAGAGCCGGCAGGTCGATCTCCTCCCTCATGATGCGGGCCAGATCCTCTGCAGAGTATCCCGCCGCATAGAGCCCCCCCATAATGGCTCCCATACTGGTACCCACAACGGCGCGAATGGGAATGTTTTCCCTCTCGAGAACCTGCAGAACCCCTATATGGGCATAGCCCTTGGTGCCGCCTCCTGACAGAGCCAGCACCACCCCCTCCGCAGCTTCTCCCGCGAGGCCCCCTCCAAAGACGCTTATCCAGACAAGCCCAGCTGCACATAGAATTTTTTTAATCAAAACAGCCTCCTCCTTCTTGCTAGAAATTCCTTCTCTCCTTCTCTCGGATTCGAGGAGAAATATCCGTTGAATATACTGTTTTTTTCCCCTTTTGTCATTTTCTTCTTTTCCTCATGTTGTTTTTTCCTTTTTCAGGGGTTATTCTTGAAGCGGGAGATGTTCCCCTTTATACGAAAAAAATCTCTGTAAGGAGGATTTGCGAATGAGAGGAAGAAGCGCGTTTGTTACAGAGGGAACCGGAGCTGTCGGGGAAGCCCTGGTACGGAGCCTCGTAGCCCGCGGCATCAACGTTGCGTTCACCTACCAGCGCAACGAGGAGGAAGCCGTTCGGCTGGAGAAAGACCTCTCCCGGGGGGAGATGCTTATAAAGGGGTTCCAAACAGACCTGCGAAACTACGAACAGATCGCCGCATCCATCGTCTCCGGAGCCGCTCTCTTCGGAGGGTATGATTATCTCGTAAACAATGTCGGAATTGTGGGGGATAACACCCTTATTCTGGATATCGACCTGGAGGAGTGGCAACAGGTTCTGGAGACGAATCTTACCGCCCCCTACCTGGTAACCAAGTGCATCCTCCCCTATATGGCGGGGCGCCCAGGGGCAGCCATAGTCAACGTAAGCAGCATTACGGGGGGAAACGGAGGGACCATGGGAGTGCACTATGCCGCAAGCAAAGCGGGCCTCCTCGGCTTTACCCTCCACCTCGCTCGCGAACTCCATCCCCATGGCATCAGAGTGAATGCGGCAGACCCTGGCCCGGCGGTGACCCAGATGTCTTCAGAGGAGGAAAAACGACGCCCCACAGAACTCTCCCCCAGCGGACGCATTGCCACCCCCGAGGAGATCGCCCGAGGCATCCTCTTTCTTCTGGAGCATGAATGTAGCAACGGGAAAGTTTTGGATATCAATGGGGGCCACCAGATGGCGTGAAAAACAAAAAAACAAGAGCAGCTGGACACGAAGAGTTCTTCCTCTCCGCAACTGCTCTCGTCTGCTCCCGTCCGTTTTCCTGCGCATCCCCTCTGTGGTGATGGAAAAACCTCAGGGTAGCCCCTGAAGAAGGAGAAAGAAAAAGAGGAGCACCGCCCCGAAAAAGAGAAGCAGAAGCTTCCAGTTTCCTCGCCACCAGGGAGGCGATTCCTCTTCGCGCATATCCGGAGAGAGACGGATCTTGACATCCCCCGAAGCAAGATAACGGAAAAAGGTTCCTGTTTCCCGGTTTTTCCCGTGGATTTCATACTCCTTGCTCTTAAGCTGCCGCACCACATAGACCTCTCCGGCGACCTCGCCCTCTTCCGGGTCCTTAAGAACCACTCTATTGCCCGGCCGGAGTTCCGCAAGGGGAATTCCCTCTACAGGATCCACCACAAGCTCCCCCGGGAAAATCTCCTCCCGGGGGAGCAGCAAGACTTCCTCTGGAGAGGCTTCATCGCGAGGTTGGTTTCCCTTACTCGAAGGGCTCTCCGGGGAGGAGACGCTTCTTCGGCCCGGATTAAGAGCATTGCCCACATAGCTGTCCAGTGCGCCTTGAAGGGGGTAGAGACGTACCGCAAGCTCCCGGAGTTCTGGCAGAGAGACCGGTGCAAGCCGAAAAGCCCGAAGAGGAAGGTTTTTGCCAATCATCTCCCGAAGCCACTTTCCAAGCCACTCCCCTATTTGGGAGGTGAGGCGAGGCTCCTCAAGGAGGGCGCTTTTTTCCTTGAAACTTCTGCCGTAAAAGGACTCTGCCTCCGCAAAGAGGTGGGGGATACTCCCCTGCCAGGCATCTTTGCACTGCCGGGCAAGGTGGCTCGCAGACCAGTAATCGCTCTCGCTGATGTTCGGAGGAGCCTCGGAGAACTCTCCCGCCGCCATCTCAAGAACTCTCTCCCAGTTTTTGAGAGCCGCATTATCTCTTCTACAGAAACAGAGCCCCACCCCATGCCATACCACGGTCTTATCGGGCCCCACAACTGCTCCCGTTACCAGGCTGATATCCTCCACCACCGCAAGGACGCACCACAAAACGACATAGGCCTTTCCGTGAAGGGAGAGAAATGAGTAGAGTGACTCGGGCTCCCCCTCTCCTCCCTGCTCCTCATATTTTTGCATGAGCAGATCAAGTTCCTTCTCTTTCAGCCCAAAAATATAGGAAAAAAGAGCGTTCAAGGAAGCATCCCCCTGGAGATAGTCCCGGCTCACCCTCGGTTCCCCTCCTAAACTTCTGCGGAGATCACAAGGTAGACCACGCCGCCTCCGTCCAAGGCAAAGGGGATCGTCATGGTCCTCGTATTCTTCCGCTCCATTGGCACCGCCCGAATATTCTCTCCCGTAATAAGCTGCGGAGGGGTAAGATCCACCCCATCCACGTTCATTTTAATCAGAGTCTGGCCATTCACCATATTTGCCAGCTCCCCAACCACACTCAGGGCGACGGAATCCTCCAGGTTCGCAGCGATCATACCGCCCCCCATGGCCCCCACATAGGCCGCGAAAGCATCTTTATCCGCCATAATACAGGAGGTGCCATGCATCCCGCCACCCACGATTCCGACAAGGGCAGCCACACAGCTTCCGGGGGCATCCACCCCTCTGGCGATACGAGCTTTTTGTATTTTAGCGACCACCCCAAGGCTCTGACTCACAGAGATCAGGGATGCTCCGTTAGCGTTCAAGAATTTCGACAGCAATTCCGGTGTCATGTTTTTTACTCCTCCCTTCTCTCTCCGTACAGCCTTTTAGAATCTTGCAAATTCGATCCCCACATGATATCACGCTGGGGCACCTTCTGAAAACGTCTTTTCAAAAACCGAGAGATTTTTTGACAATACACCATGCCGCCAGATCATCCACAGGCCTTGGAGGAAGAAACAACCCCCTCGGGAGAAGGCGCCATACCCCCCGGGGAGGATGACGTTCCCAATAGAGCTTCCTCGCTTCGAGAGTGGTGAAGGATTCTTCCCCTTGGGTAAAGGGGCATGCCAGCCGCTCGAAAACTCTCACAAAGTCAGGGCTTCCGGTACCGCTCCCTAAAAAGATCCGTTTTTTTCGCAAAAGAGCCTCATGCTTCGGATCCCCCTCCTCCAGAGTCTCTTGGAGAAAGGAGTACTCTTTTTCTCCAAGAACCCGGCCAAGCCAAAGGGTAAAGGCGGCGGCTTCTCCGATGCCGCTACAGAGGAGCCCCTCCTCGCGGGTTCCGAAGGCCCATCCGAACTTATACCGTCCTGGATCAATACCGAGGAGGCAACCGTCGACTTCCATGTCTCAGTCCTTCGAGGTGGAGGCCCACCGATGGTAGAGCCACATCCAGTGATCCGGATAACGCTCTATCCAGGAACTTAAAACATCGTTGCACTGCCTAAGGGATTCCTCCAGATCTTCTCCGAAGGGCTTGCCCTCTTTTCCTTCCAGGGGGGGGAGGATATAGAGGTCGTGATACGGGCCTCCGTGGCGACGCACGATGAACAGAGGCACCATCCGAGCATCTCGCTTATAGACCATTTTGACAGGCCCCGGAGGGGTGCTCGCAGGAACGCCCAGGAAAGGGACCACGATCCCCTGATCCCGGGGATCCTGATCAAGGAGCACCCCGAGAAACTCCCCCCTCTTGAGGCATTCCACAGAGCGCCGAAGATCAAAACCTTTTCCCAGAAGGCGGATCCCCACACTTTCCCGAAGAGAGGCGATGAGTTCGGTTATTACATCATGCCTCTGGCTCGCCCCAATTGCATTTATGGGGTATCCCATCTCGGCGAGACACGCCCCCGAAAGCTCCCAGTTGCCGAAGTGCGCAGTGAGGAGCACCGCCCCCCTGCCATCCTGGAGGACCTCCTTGAGATGCGACTCTCCATGAACCTGAACATAGGTATTAAAGGAGCCTTTCATCACGGGGAACCGTAGAAATTCTGCAGCCCCCCTCCCGAGATTTCTGTAGGATCGGCGAACGATTCCCCTGGCAAGAGTAACCCCAACACCGAGAACGCGCACACATCTTGACTCTGCGGCATCCACATGGGATCGATCCACTGCCCAGAGCAGCAAACCCAACCACCCTCCCAGAACTACCGCCCAGGAACGGGGGAGCAGAAGGACAATTTTTTGAAAAAACCGTAAAAACAACCAGTATTTTGGATTCTTCACGCTCTCCCCTCCAGATTCATAATCCTCTTGACCTCGTTACCATAAGAATTATACTCTAAAAAACATTTTCTACACAAAGGAGGGATTCTCATGCTACGCAAAATACTTTACCCCACAGATCTTTCTCCTCTCTCTCAAGAGGGGCTCCGCTGGGTTACCCGGCATGTGGCGAAGAAAGACTCCCACATTACGGTGCTCCATGTGGTGAATACCGTGGCGGGGCTGAACACCCCCCTGCTGGTACAGGAAGCGGAAAACCAGATGCTGCTCTTCCAGGAGGAGCTAGAAAAACTCGGACATCCGCACAACACCATCACCCTTGCGGGAGAAGAGACGGAGACCATCGCAGAGACAGCTCACAGCGAAGAGTGCTCTCTCTCTGTGCTTGTACTGCATCCGGAAGACGACGTACTGGATCTGATACGCCACGTAGCTCTCCCCCAGCTTTTAGTACGATCCGAAGTTCCGGAGGAACTCCCTGAACGACCTCTCGGAGAGAAGGTACTTATCGCCACAGACCTGGTTTCGGATAGGGTCCACGCCATGATGAAAGCCTACCGGGAACTCATGAGAACCACGCCATCGACGGTTCTTCTCACCCACGTTGTCTCCCTGGAGGAGTACCAAAATGCGGATGCTCTGGTACACGCAGCAAGCGAAGCCCTCGGCACTTTAGCCAACGCCATTGAAAACAGTTTTACCGACGTCTCTGCAGAACTCTTGAGCGGGCACCCTCAGGAGGAGCTGGAGAAGACCCTTAGGGAAGAGAATCCGTCACTTCTCGTTCTGGGAATTTCCCAGCACGGCGAACTCTGGGAACTGCTTCTCGGCAGTACTGCGGAGCACTTGCTTACGATAGCAACCTGTCCGGTACTGATCGTCCCCTCCTGAAGAAATCCCCTTCTTCTCTCCCGAGGGGTCTCTTGCAACACCCCCGGGAGAGCTTTTTTTCTCTGAATATCAGCAGGATTCAAACACCCCGGGAAAGAGGCTCTCAGCGATGAGTTCCAACTGCTCCACCCCGGTGACATCCGTCTCAAGGAGAGGGACAGTAAGCACCCCCCGGGAGGCAAAACGGCGTTCGATCTCCAAGAGCCACTGCTCCTGAACCTTACGGCGGCTCTCCCAGAAAGCACCGCACCCTTCGGGGACCACCCGGTTCACGATAACCTTCCCTACGGGGATCCCATACTTTTCGAGGATCCGCACCGCCCTTTCAGTTTCGTAAAGGGGGAGCTTTTCAGGGTTTAACACAAAATAAAAAATTGTCTGCTCGGAATCTGTAAGAATATTCCGGGCGAAGGCAAACTTCTTCTGCCTTTTCTGAAGCACCTCGATAATAGGATCGGATGCCACTTTCTCCTGAAGCCGCTTCTCATACCGTGCCGCCATGCTCATGAGTTCCATGGCTTTTGCGCGCTTTTCCATAAGATGCTCAATCCAGGTGCCGAGCATCTCCGGAAGGCTGAGGAGCCGCAGTGTGTGCCCCGTAGGGGCTGTATCGAAGATCAGCACATCGTACCGTGAGCCCACATCCTCCATAAGCTCCACGAACTTATCGAACACCGCCGCCTCCTCCGCTCCGGGAGATGCGTAAGCGATCTCAATCTGTCGCTGAATGTCTTCCACAATCACCGGACTTACCACGTGGAGAAGCTTTTCTTTGATCCCCTCCATGTAGGCCCGGGACTCCTTTTCAGGATCCACCTCAAGGGCCCAGAGATTGGGCTCCAGCGAGACGATGCTATCCCCTATGGAGAGGGCAAAAGCATCTGCCAGGGAGTGAGCAGGGTCCGTAGAGACCACCAGCACCCTCTTTCCCTTCCGAGCAAGAACGAGAGCCACCGCGGCAGCACAGGAGGTTTTGCCGGTCCCCCCCTTGCCTCCAAAGAAGAGAAACCGTTTGATACCTTCTTTCGTTCCGGAAGACGCTACGGCGTTAGCAGAAATCATACTGAGCCGCCTTTTCTTCCACAATGTACTTACGGTGCAGTATCCGACGCTGCCAGGGCTCAAGCTCCTCTGCAAGATAGGGGAGAAGCTCCAGGCTGTAGTACGAAATCGGATTGGGGATGCCCAGCAAATCGCCGTAGAGAAGAAGCATCACGTTGTCGTTCATATCAAAAGCCTCTTTTCGAATGATCCCTACGGATTTATCGAGAAAGGTGCCGAAAAAAATGCCGTATATCCAAACCCACACCTCTCGGAAGAAACTTCCTATTTTTGCCTTCATCGTCCTCACCTCCTGAAGATAATTATACCCCCGAATTCCTGTTTTTTGGGGAGAGCTATTGTCCCACCCACCACTTGGCTATAAAGGGAACCAGCGTCATCACAAGAATAATCCGGGTAAGATGAAAGAGCATCGCCACAGGAGCGTTGGCCCCCACCTCGGTGGCGGCGAGTCCCAATCCGGAAAGACCTCCGGGAGGCGTGGAAAAAAGGGCCGTAATGGGATCGATGGCAAAAAATTTACCGATAATCACGGAAAAACCGATGCTCACCCCCAGAAGGCAGAGAGAGTAGATCACCGCCACCGGAACAAGACGAGGCAGATCCTTGAGACAGCTCAAATCCGACCGAGCCACGATGACAAAAGCTACCAAAACCTGGGAGATAAAGGAGAGCAGCGCCACCTTACTCACCCCCATGCCAAGCCCTCCCTTAAGGAGCAGGCCTCCGATAATCCCTCCCACAAGCCCCCCTGCGGGGATGGGAGAGATATGTCCCAGATATGCTCCTCCGAGCACAGCCAATGCTACATACCAGTTTTCCAAAACGCTACCCCTTTCGGAATATATTCGACATCCGCCCTCTATCGAAACCGCTCCTCCAAGAAAAACTCTTGCAAGCAGAAGAGTCGCTATCGGCGGTATCGTGCGGGCCCCTCTTCGTAAAGATCGTTTCCCTGTGAATCAATAAGCACTACCAGGGGAAAATCCTCTACCTCCAGACACCGTATCGCCTCGGTGGCGAGATCCTCAAAAGCTGCTACAGAAGCCTTGCGGACGGAGCCGCAGAGTAGCGCAGCAGCTCCTCCGGTGGCACCGAAGTAGACCGCTCCGTGCTCCACCAGAGAACGCCGCACCTCGGGAGAACGCCTCCCCTTGCCGATAAGCCCAAGAACCCCCTGATCCAGCATGGCCGGAGTGTGAGGATCCATACGCCCGCTCGTGGTGGGCCCTATGGGGCCGATCACATGCCCCGGCCTTGCAGGAGCAGGCCCCGCATAGTAAAGTGCCTGCCCTTGAAGATCCACCGGGAGAGACTCGCCTCGTTGCAGGATCTCCGCCATTCTCTTATGCGCCGCATCCCGGGCGGTATAGAGTATCCCCGAAAGAAGAACTCTCTCCCCCGCCCGCAGATCCCGTAGATCTTCGGGCAAACAGGGAAAGGTCACCCGCTTAATCCCCTCTGTCATGATCAGGCCTCCTCCTCAAGCACCGCCGAAGCGTGGCGCAGGGCGTGGCAACATACGTTTACCGCAAGAGGCATCCCCGCGATATGGGTGGGAAGCGCCTCTATGGCGGCTCCAAGAACCGTGACGCTTCCGCCGTACCCTCCGGGGCCAATACCGAGAGTATTGCACGCATCCAGAATACGCCGTTCGAGAGCAGCGTAGCGCGGATCGGGATGGCACTCCCCCAGAGGACGCAGCAAAGCCCGCTTGGCCCCCAGAGGAGCGGTCTCGAAATTCCCCCCCACACAGATTCCGAGCACCAAGGGAGGACAGGGGTTCGGCCCCGCTAACGACACGGTCTCCACCACCTTTTCGAGCACCCCTTCCTCGCCATCCGCAGGGCGAAGCATGCAGATACGGCTCATATTCTCGCTCCCCATCCCCTTAGGAGCTACGGTGATGAAAAGCGTTTTACCCGGAACCCGGCGGTAGTGAATAATGGCGGGGGTATTATCTCCCGTATTCTTTCGATCGAAGAGGGGATCGGTGACCACAGACTTTCGCAGATATCCCTCGGTATAGGCTTTCCGAACTCCTTCGTGAAGGGCCTCTTCGAGACTCCCTCCCTCCAGATGAACCTCCTCACCCAGATCCACGAAGAGCACCGCCATGCCACAATCCTGACAGAGAGGAATCCGCTCCTCCCGGGCGATATCCCGATTACGGAGAAGATCATCGAAGACCGCCACTCCAAGAGGGGAGCGCTCCCTCTTTCGCCCCTTCTCCAGAGCAGCAACAACATCCTGAGGAAGCTCGAAAGCCGCCTCCAACGCAAGAGAACAGACCACATCCCGTACCCGTGAAACATGAATACCCCCCACACTATCACGTTCTTTCTTTGAAAGGATTCGAATATAGAGTATAGCAAAAGCGGGGCTTCGTTGCCCCGCTTTTGGGATTGTTCTTCCTGCATTTTTCAGAAAAGATCATGCTCCAGGAAAAGCCGGCGTTTTTCTTCATCAGCCTCTTTGACGGTAGCAGAAGGTCTTCTCTTCCAGAAGTTCTCCCCGCACAGAAATTTTTGTCAGCACCACATCCATATCGTGCCCGGCCCTGGATGCCGCGTTCTGCACCAGCCTTACAAGGCCGCCGCAACAGGGAACTTCCATGTATACCACCCGTACGTGCGGGGTTTTGTGGCAGGAAAAGATGCGGAAAAGTTTTTCCTCGTACCGCGCCGCATCATCGAGTTTGGGACAGCCGATGAGGCAGATATCCTCTCCGGCCTTAAGGAAGGCCCCGTGAAAATCCGGATGGGCAAAGGCGGTACAGTCTGCAGCCATCACCAGAGCGGCCTGAGAGAGATAAGGAGCCTCTTCCGGCACAAGAGAGAGCTGCACAGGCCAGTTCCCCAGACGGCTCTCCCGAGATGGCTCCGTCCCTTGTGTGCAAGGAGAGGGGAGGTTTTTTTCATGCGTCCTCCCCCGAAGATCCTGAGTAGCTGTGCCGGGACAGCCACAGGGAAGGGGACCAGAGGCTCCCGAAGAGGCTTTCTGTCTCGCCGCCACCGCTTGAGCATCGAAGGGGAGCGCCTCCCGGCTCTCCATGGTAATGGCGCCTTGAGGGCATTCGCCGATACAATCTCCAAGCCCGTCACAGTAAATGTCACTCACCAGACGGGCCTTTCCGTCAATCAGCTGGATAGCCCCCTCGTGACAGGCCTTTACACAGAGGCCGCATCCATCACAGAGTTCCTCGTTAATGGTAATGATCCTGCGCGTCTCTTTCTCTCTCATCATTTTTCATCCCTCTCTCTTTCTCTAACAGCAGCAAGCGTGGTATCCCGAAGAAAGGCCACAAACTCCTGCTCCATTTTATGTATAGGCTCTCCGAGAAAACATTTTCCAAAAGGGCACTCTCGGCAGTTCAAAAGACAGACTCCTCTTTGAGGAGACCCCTCAAGGGCTTCATAGATATCCATAAGGCTAATCGACTCCGGGGGGAGAGCAAGCTCAAACCCTCCCCGGGGCCCTCGATGCGATATCACAAGCCCTTTTCGAAAAAGCTGCTGTAAAACCTTCGAGAGATGCGCCTCAGAGACATGAAGAAGCTCCGCCATTTCTCTTACGGAAAGCCTCTCTCTCCGAAGAGACATCAGAGCCATACTGTGGAACCCCAGAGATGTGGCCTCCGAAATCCGAAGAAGATTGTGCATCGTACCCCCTCCTCTATTTAGGTATTTTTATACCAAAATACCTTTTATCTGTCAACAGGGGATCTCCAAAAAAAAGAAGATGTGCTACTATACGGTAAGGGATAATGCCCTTGTCTGCATATCGCCACAATCCCGAAGAAAAGCACACCGCCATCTGCTACGGCACGGAGAATGCTTTTTCCATCTCCCCCCCCGGAGGCAACGTATGGTTTTACGGCTTCACAATTTCACGAGCATCCCAGCAGTTCCAGAAAGGAGCACCATACCGTGGACGATCTATTTTCTTTTGAAGTATGTACCCCCAGATACAAACCGATAGCACAACAGCTCATCGAAAAGTTCGATGAGCTGCGCCATGTGGACCCTCAGAGCCTTCTTTTTGTTATGAATAAAAAAGGATCCGGAAAGCACAACAAGAAAATCATCCTTGCCAAGACATCCAAGGTTCCCCCCAAGTGGCAGGAGATCATGTTTCAGCTCGGCAGCCCCTCCTACTTCTACCTTATCGAGTTCTTTGAAAAGACCGTGGCGGTGCTAGACGAAAATCAGATGACCGCTCTGATCTACCGGGAGCTTCGGCGCATCGACCTTAACGGCAATATCGGCAATCCGGATATTCACGAGTGGTATCAGATCTTCGTAGGTCTGGGAAGGCACTGGTTCTACCCCGATGCCACCTGCCCGGACCTTCTTGCGGAAGAGGTGGACTGGCATAATCTCATGGGAAGCTATTACGAACAGCCTCTCCCCTCGGAATAACTCATAACAGTCCATAAACTGTGCTTGTCAATCGAAAAGGGACCCACCACCTCGGCCAGAGTCACCCTCTTTCCGCTCTTTGGGAGAATCTGCAGAATCCTCCAGTGAAGAGAAAAACGTGGGAACATTATGTCTTATAATGAATGCCGCCTCCCCCTAGAGGTTTTTGGGGTAGAATAATAACCCCTCCGGAGGTGGAGACATGAGACGTTACAAACCCGAGGTAGGAGAAGCAATGGCGCAACGGATGATATCCCCGGAGAACGTTTGTATGGCCACTCTGGCAAGAGAAACCGGTACCAGCCGAAGCACCCTTCAGAACTGGAGAAAAAAGGCGAAAGCAACCAAGAGAACCCCCGTTCCCGGTAACGGGAAGCGACCCGCTACCTTGAGCAGTGAAGGCAAATTCCTTGCGGTGGTGACCACCTTTCTGGAGACATGCCGAGCCCTTGGGATTGCCTGCAGCAGAAGCAGGCCTCAGGTAAGCAAAGATAACCCCTACTCGGAATCTCTCTTTCGAACCTACAAATACCGGCCTGTCTTCCCTTCCGGAGGCTTTGAAGACCTTGAAACCTCTAGGCTCTGGACCAAGGATTTCGTAGAGTGGTACAACGAAAAGCACCATCACAGCGCCATAGGATTCGTCTCTCCGGGACAACGCCACCGGGAGAAGCATATAGAAATACTCGAAGCCCGGGAAGCTCTCTATGAAAAAGCCCGAAGAAACAACCCCAGACGCTGGAGCGGGCATACCCGGATCTGGAGGAACCCTCAATTGGTATTCCTTAACCCTGGAAGGCCGTTGAAAAAAGAGGATGAACCACAGGTTTTAAAAGCTTCATGCACCCCATGGCAATAACCTCGGAGTCGATTGGATTCGACAAGGTGGATGCGACAATTCGATTGACAAACATCGTTCAAGTTTTCTTTCGTCTTGGCACATTTCAATATCATCCCATATTATTGCACATTTCGGGTGAAAACATTTTAAGGAACTCAAATTTCATGCTGCGCACTGTGTTCTTTCGTATTTTACAAAGCTTATGCTACTTCCGCAGAAAAGTCCACATCTGTACCGAAGCTCGCTTGCAACGACTCCAATGCTTATTGGACTGTTTCGTCCGGCAATATCTCCTTACAAAGACTATTCTGTTGAGTATATGCTTGTTGATAACAATGGAAAACCGTTATGAGTGACGCTTCGACAAATGAGCAACATCCTTAGTATAACAAATCTAATCTATTGAGAAAAAGAGAAATAATCTCGCAGTTTTAAAAATAACGGCAACACCAAAAAATTCATATTAATTTGATTCGCCTTTGGCGGATAAGGCGTACAACCCGTGGGACACTTTCCACGGGTTTCCTTTTTGCAACTTTTATGAGTTCTATTGACGAAGGTATGATTTCGTACTATAATAAAAAGTACGAAATCATACCTTGAGGTGTCGCAATGAATCAAAAGAGATTTGACGAAATCCATCGAATCAATTATTTGACTTCTGAAATGGAAGCGCTGTATCATCAAGCATCCTTAAAACTGGGCATTACAGATAGCGTTTCCATTATATTGTATACCATCTATGACAACAGTAAATTTTGTTTGCTCAGTGATATTTATAAGAAATCGGGAATCAGCAAACAGACGGTAAACTCGGCTATTCGAGGTTTAGAGGCTGATGGCATTCTATATCTGGAACAACACACAGGCAGAGCAAAAAAAATTGTCCTAACAGAAAAGGGTAAGGAATATGTGAATAAGACCGTAGCGAAGCTCTACGAAGCGGAAGTGCAGGCTTTTGAATCCTGGTCAACAGAAGAAATCAACACATACATCCGTCTGATGGGAAAATATGCGGATTGTTTCCGCAAGCAAATTAGTGCTTTATAAAGGAAAGAAATAATGAAAATTATCACTATTAGTCGTGAATTCGGCTCTGGAGGACGTGAACTCGGAAAGCGTCTTGCGGATGGTATGAACTTTGATTATTACGACAGTGAGATTATTGCTGCCGTCGCAAAAAAAAGCGGGCTTGATCCGAATTATGCAGAGGACAAGCTAGACAATCACGGTTGGCAGAATTTCCCCATTACTTTTCGAAGCACCATCGGTTCTGCAACATATATGCAATCAGGCAAGGTAACACTTCTGCTTGAGCAAAAAAAAGTAATGGAGGGAATTGCCACCTTGGGCAAGGATTGCATATTTGTAGGCAGAAATGCCGATGTGATCCTAAAGAAATACAATCCATTTAACATTTTTGTCTGTGCCGCTGTGGGGGCAAAGATAAAGCGTTGTATGGAACGTGCTTCAGAGAGCGAACATCTTACAGCAAAAGAGCTCGATCAGAAGATGAAAGAGATTGATAAGATTCGCTCTCAGACAAGGGACATCCTTTCAGGCACTTATTGGGGGCAGCGTGATGCGTACCATTTAACAATCAATACAAGTGATTGGAATATTAAGGATTTAGCACCGGCTGTTGCAGATTTTGCAAACAGTTGGTTTGGTAGAAAATCATGACGATACAGCTTTCAGATCGTTTTACCTATGGCAAACTGATAAAATTCACACTTCCGTCCATTGCTATGATGATTTTCACATCCATTTACAGCGTGGTGGACGGTTTCTTTGTTTCTAATTACGCAGGCAAGGTGGCCTTTTCTGCAGTCAATCTGATCATGCCCTTTTTGATGATCGTGGCAACCGTCGGCTTCATGTTTGGCACCGGAGGAACCGCCATTGTTGCCAACACCTTTGGTGCTGGTGATAAGGAAAAGGCAAACAGATATTTTTCCCTCTTTGTGTATGTGTCTTTTGCTCTTGGTGTCCTATTTGCCATATTAGGATTTGTATTTATTCGTCCGATTGCCACGCTGCTTGGCGCAAAAGGCGAGCTTCTTGAGCATTGTATTGTTTATGGACGAATCATTCTTACAACGTTACCGTTTTTTGTGTTGCAACTTGTGTTTCAGAGTTTTTTTGTAGCAGCGGAAAAACCTCGGCTTGGCCTTTTCGTGACAGGGGCAGCTGGTGTTGCCAATATAATTTTGGATGCGGTTTTAGTAATTTCCCTGCCGCTGGAATATAAGCTGGCAGGAGCAGCTATAGCCACAGCTATCAGCCAGTTTATGGGCGGTGTTATTCCTTTTATCTATTTTTCTCGAAAAAACAGCAGTATTCTTTGCCTTGGCAAAACATGCTTTGATGGCAAGGCAATTTTCAAGGCTTGTACCAACGGATCTTCCGAATTCATGAACAATGTTTCCATGAGCATCGTGGGAATGCTCTATAATATACAGCTTCTGAAATTCGCCGGAGAGACCGGAGTGGCAGCCTACGGTGTCATGATGTATGTCAGCATGATTTTCTCGGCCACCTTTATAGGTTACTCTATCGGAGTGGCCCCTGTATTTGCTTATCACGATGGCGCAAGAAATTATGACGAACTCAAGGGCCTTTTGAAAAAGAGCCTTCGACTACTTGGTGTTAGTGGAATCGTTATGGTAACTGCCGCACAACTGTTTGCTGTTCCTTTGGCACAAGTATTCGTGGGCTACAACAAGGATCTGATGGATCTGACTGTTTCCGGGTTCCGTATTTTTGCAATCGCATTTCCCTTTATGGGTTTTGCCATTTTCGGCTCAGGCTTCTTTACTGCCATGAACGACGGGCTAACTTCCGCTTTGATTTCCTTCTTGCGGACATTGGTGTTCCAACTCAGCGCCGTTTTGCTTCTCCCAATGATTTGGGGAATTGACGGTATTTGGATTTCCATTGTTGTAGCTGAAGTGATGGCGGTTCTGTTTACAGCACTATTCCTTATCGTAAAGCGAAAAAAGTATCATTATAAACCAAAGGGAGCGTCGTATATGGATTTCAAACTATTGCTTATCAGTCAAAATGATTTAATAAATTATAAAAAAGACATGCAAGAGGCTTTCCAAAAAGGAGCAGCGGCGGAGTTTTCTGATTTGGGCACAGAGATACTTCCTGAAAAGGAAATTGACAGTGTATTATCAAAAACAGGGGCATTTGCTTACAAAGCGATTCTGGACGGTGAAATGATTGGTGGTGCAATCGTTGTAATTGAGGAAAAAACACAACACAATCATCTTGATTTTCTCTATGTAAAATATGGAACGCAGGGTCGTGGTGTGGGACAAGCTATTTGGAAAGAGATTGAAAGGCTGTACCCTGAAACAAGGGTTTGGGAGACCATTACCCCATACTTTGAAAAGCGAAATGTCCATTTTTATGTGAACCGCTGTGGGTTTCACATAGTGGAATTTTTTAATCCCCACCACAAAGACCAGAATACACATGAAGACATAGCAGGCGGAGATTATTTCTTCCGTTTTGAAAAGAAAATGGCATGAGGACAAATTTCATATGACTATATCCACAAACCGCCCAACAGAAATAAAAAAACCGATTCCTTCGCATTCACCGTGGGTCATAGTTGATTCCAAATATTTTACGGAAATCCGAAGTCAAGCTTTCCAGCGGTAAGCAGGCTCTTAAGGATGACATTTGCAGAAGTGCGGAATCCACGAGCTATGCCTCTTCCCGCCCGGAGGACGCTGTTATACCCCTCCAGAAGGCCGTTTGTCATGCGACTGCGAACAGCGTTTTTATAGAGCCACTTGCTCGCCGAGATGAGAGCCACCTCCGCGCTGAAACAGAGCCACCGGCGCGGAACCCGAGAGCCACCCCCCCGGAAAGAAGCGGCTCTCCCTTTTGCTTAGCTAGAAATTACGCATGAATCGTTTCACGCATGGACTTCTTGCCCTTGATGCTGATCTTGTACGCCTGTGAAGAGAGGCGGTCTGTTATTGCCTCGGCGGCAACCGGAAGCGGGACCTGATCCAGCCATTCCGCGGGCTCGAACTGGGAAGCGACGATGGTCGCCTGGTGGCATTTCTCAACGTACTCCTCCCAGGGCAACTTCAGGGTGACGTGCGGCTTCGCCAGTTCCGCTGGACGTAGTCGAAGTCGGACATCTTGAAGGCCCCATCGCGGGATGGTGCGGTGAGCTGTGACAAACCCTCCGCAACTATGATGTCATCCAAGTCTTCCAGGGTAAGTCAACCCTGATCTCGTGCCCTTAGGAGAGACAGCGATACCGTGTTTCTGGATGCCCCGTACATGGCGGCGGCCTTGCGCTCACTCAGCCCACTGTAAACAGTCCGGACAATGGGGAGAAAGCCTGACAAGGAAATCCCTCCTGAAGATAAATTCCGTATTTTAGCAGTGATTTAATCTTCCGGGAGTTTGTCCCGCCTGGCTCTCTGTCAGCGCATCGGGTGGCTCTTTGCGGGCGCGCGGGTGGCTCAGTTTTGTCGTGTTTTGCACTGGGTTTGGATACGAACCCTTCCAAATGCCCGTAAATGCGGTCGATTAGCTCTTCAAGCTGTTCCCTGGCATGGTTCAAGAGACGCAGGTCCGTGGGATAGGCGATATCGGCGGGAACGCAGGTAGCATCCAGCACCAGTTCTCCCTAGGGAACGGGCTCATCTTCCTCAGCTTTTTCATGGGCTTTCCCGTTTTCTCTTCCTTCAGGAGTTTCCGGGGCGCTCCGGGTCTCAGGGGCTTCTTTCCGCCTTTGCAATTCCATGATTTTCAGGTTCAGATCGTTCATGATTTCTGCGGGAGCCGTATACGAGGCCCGTACGTACGGTTCTGTGAGAGGGGTGAGGCGGGAAGCGATCGCTCTCGCCTCACCCTGCTTGATTGGACTCTTCCTCAAAAACAGAAATTTTCTCCCGTCTTCATATCATGGGGAAAAGCTTAGACGGAGGTCTTTTTATGAAAAAATCTTCATTTCCCCAGAAAGCAACATGGTTGATCCGGCGGAGCGGAGGAGGTTAAGCTGGTCAGATTTATGTTTTTTCTTTATTTAATGACCAGATACCGTATCCCGTAAAAGCTAAAAACATGGAAACAACAGGAGTTATATAATTAAAAAACATGTAAGGGGCATATTGGGAATAAGCAACCCCCAAAGCACCAACCATGAAAATGGAATTCGTATGCCAGGGGATCAAAACTCCACATAACGTCCCGGAGTCTTCCGATGTTCTTGACAGAACTTCAGGAACGATACCTTTTTCTCGATAAATGGGTTCAAACAATTTGCCGGTTATGACGTGTGAAAAGGCTTGGGTGCAGCCAATAGCACCAGATATATATCCTGAAAGCAAGGTAGCAGCGATCAATTTTGGAGTAGAATTGAGTTTTTTCACAAATAGGTTAAGTATCGTTGATAGGATGTTTGTCTTCTGCAGCATCCCGCCAAGTCCCATCGCAAATATCATAACCAAAGCAATCTCTGACATACTTGAGATTCCACCACGATTTAAAAGTTTCTGGATGAGAGGTGTCGACGATTCTATTCGGTAACCCGAGGCCATTGATTTTAAAACTTCTGTTACAGTGCTTCCTTGAATAAAAATAGCGATAATAGCGCCGAAAACAGCACCAGCTAAAAGGGTGGGAATTGAAGGAGCTTTTTTTAAGAGCAGAGCAATTACAAAAAGCATTGGGAGAAAGGTAACAAAGTTTATATTAAACAAGTTTTCGATTGCCTCAATTGTTGATTGAGCAACACTTAAATCGTAATTCGCAGTCCCGTATTTTACACCTAAACCTATGAAAATAGCACAAGCTATGGCATAAGCTGGCAGTGTAGTGTAAAGCATGCTGTAAATGTGTTTGAAGAGATCTCCTCCGGCCATTGCTGGGGCCAAGTTCGTAGTATCGGAAAAAGGTGACATTTTGTCGCCAAAAATAGCTCCTGTTATAACTGCTGCTGCCGTCATTCCTGTGGGTACTCCCAAGCCGATGCCGATGCCCATCATGGCAAGGCCTCCTGTTGCTGCGGAACCATAGGATGTCCCCGTGGCAAGTGAAAGGATGGAGCAAAACAGAACTGCCGACAGAAGAAACAGCTTAGGGCTTATAATTTTCAACCCAAAATATATCAGTGTTGGCACAGTTCCAGAAGCAATCCATGACCCTATAAGTGCTCCGACAGATAACAAAATAAGAACGGATTGCATGCCATCCTTTATTGTATTTAAAGCAGCATTTTGCACTTCTGTATAACTCATCTCTTTGTAGAAAGAGAAAAAACAGAGTACTAACCAACTCAAAAACAGGGGAAGAACAAGTCCAGTCTTTGATCTTATTGATAAAACTGTGATAAAAACTATTAGACTTAAAACAATGATGCTTTCTATTAAGCGAGTTTCTTTTTTCATGTTAACACACTCCTTTACATAGCTTACATTCGCCATATTTGCAGAGGATAATAAACACTCTATTTGCAGTGTTTATTATGAAAAAATACCATTTACGCAAAACATTTTTTCGGCGCAACTAAATTTTTTGCCGCAAGAATATCCATTTCTTCGAGGACCTCTTTGGTATAAGGGCCCAAATGAGGTGTAAAAACCATATTTTCCAGACCGGCTTTAATTAATTTGTCTTCCATCGCAGGCTCTTCATCATAGACGTCAACAGCAGCTGCCGCTAATTTACCAGTTTTAAGACCCTCAAGAAGGGCGTCAGAGCATACCAAAGAGGCTCTGGCCGTATTTACAAGAATTGCTCCATCCTTCATTTGAGCAATTGCCTCTTCATTGATCATTTGTTGATTTTTTAGCGTTGCATTGCAATGCAGTGTAATGAAATCGCTTTTTTTAAAGAGATCGTTACGATCAACGAAAAAAATGTCGCTATTTTCGGTGCTTTGGCCCTCTACGAAAGGATCAGAAACTAAGATTTTCATATCGAAACCTTTGGCTCTTTGAGCGACAGCTTTTCCAATACGCCCGAAACCAATAATTCCCAAGGTTTTTCCCCATATATCGATAGCTTTATCTCTTCGCCAGATTTTTTGTCGAATGCAACGATCTGAAAAAGCAATTTGGCGTGCTGCTGCCAAGAGAAGACCAAATGTAAGATCAGCTACAGCCTGAAAATCGTTACCTCCTGCAGTGGTCCGTACTTCAACTCCATATTTTTTTGCGGTAGCGATATCAATGTTGTCAACACCAACTCCATGGCGAGAAACAACCTTCAACGAGGGGCAGTTTTCAAAAACTTTTTGAGTGAGCTGGTCAGCGCTAGAGTAGACTAGAATAGCTTCGACACCTTCCCTATTAACGCAATCGATGATCTCCGTTTCACTCATCGCCCGGCCCGTTTTATTAAAAACAACTTCGCAAGAACTTCCGTCAAAGATTTTATTTACTGCCTCTTTATTGCCCGAGCCGAAATCAGAATGTGTTATCAGAGCTTTTTTCACGAAACAGCCTCCAGACATGTCTTGGACAAAAAATCAACAAAAAATTTTCTAGGCAAACACCCTGCCATCCCACTTCTATCAGCAAAACATCAAGTAAGATTATTTTTGCGATAAGATATTGTGATAGGCATCAAAAATGTGTTTTCCCAGCAATTTTCTTGATTTATCCCGATCCCTTTCTTCTATGGCAATTAAAATATTTTTGTGTTCTTCTACGGCTTCTTCTATGTTTTTATGCTTTGTGATGCTTGTTATGCCAAAATGGAATAGCTTTCTCCTTATGTCTCTTATGGTGTCATCCATTAAATCATTCCCAAGAGAAGCAACTATAGTAGAGTGAAACTTTTCATCTAACTCCATAAACTTCTCTATTTCATTTCCACTGGCGCATTCTATTTGTCTTGAAATCAAATCCTCAAGGCATTTTTTTAGGTTTTTATCGTATTCATCGACGAAAATACCTATAGCATAAAGTTCTATTGCTTCACGAAGTTGATATATGTTTTTTATATCTTTTCCTTTTAGGCTTTTAAACAACAGCCCTTTTCGAGGCATAATTTGAACGTAGCCCTCCTCTCCTAATTTGAGAATGGCATCCCGAACCGGACTCTTACCTAATCTAAGTCTTTCTGCAAGTTCGCTGACAGTAATAATAATGCCCGATTCAATTTCTCCGTTAAGCACCATTTCTCGTATGCGCTCATATGCCGATTCCCGGCCTGTTTTGGTTTTACTCACTATGAACTCACTCCTTTTCCAATTTTTTCTCGCAATTTTATTTTATCTCATCAAAACCCCCCTCCCCCCGGTCATTGGATGCATTCAGTGATATATTCAGTGATCGGTTTCAAAATACACCTGGAGAAAGATTATGTCAAGAGAGTTTGAGCAACCCAAACCCACAGGCAAAAAAACGAAAACCCCTCTGGACTCTTCGTAGAGCAGTGATAAGGTAGTGTTTAGAAGGGCACAAAACTTCACTGAGAGGCAGTGTCTATTATGTCAAAAAATGAAATAATTGGCTCATGTATAGGCACAAGAAGCAACCGCGGTGCGAAAGACTCAGAGTATGTCCTTGCCCTCGCGCTTCTTAACCTGGTCGAAGGAACCTCCGTGGAGGGGCTGGATTTTCTTGAGGAGAAGCTCAGCCTTGAGAAGTTCGGTATTCGGACCCCCTGCCGGGATGTCTTTACCAAGATGTTCCTTCATACGCAGAAGCTGAATCCCCTCAAGCTTCTCACCTTTGACATGGATGATACGGGACTCAAGAGAGGGGTTTTCGGGTCGCTCTTCAACTGCAAGGAAAACAGGGGGTTCTGGGGCCTTATCCGCTACTGCGCAGAGTTTGAGCTGAGCGTCTCCACGAGATCGCTGACGGGAACGCCCCTCCCGGCTGCAAACAGATGGAAGAGTTCCAGTATCTGTTCGGTATGATTCCCGAGAAAGTGGAGGCCGTGGCGCTACGAAGCGACAGCGCCGCATAGACGGAAATTCTCCGTCTATGCGGCGAAAATCGGGACAAGGGCTTCAAGAGGATCTACTACGGGATATCCGCTGAGGCCAACGCCTTGTTCCGGGGAAAGCGGAACGAACAGTGGAGGGATATACAAGCTCTTCGAAGCAGCCAGCAACATTGAGGACGGGGTGGAGAGAAAACCCTTTGGGCTTGCCGCCGAAGAGAAGATGGAGGGTGCTGCGATCATCACCTGGCAGCGGAAACGTTGCGATAAACCCGAAGAGGTTAACCACTGCCTGAAGGAAAAACTTGCGGAGGGCCATGTCCTTTCTATTGCTTCCTTCAGACCCTGCCGTTATCAGCAACCGCCCTTGCAATTCGGACTTCTTTCCCCATGGTCGGGGCAGTTCCTGCTTCTTGCAGCAGGACGGAGTTCCTCGCCACGCTGGGCAAACCAAAAAGAGAGCCCCTAAGGGCTCTCTTCATTACGCAACATAGAAGTGTATGGCAGAAAATACCTCTAGCAGACTCCCTGATCAATCATGGCGTTGGCCACCCGGAGGAAACCCGCGATGTTGGCACCGTTTACGTAGTTACCGGGGGTACCGAACTGCTCTGCCGCATCCTTACAGCTCTTGTGGATGTTCCTCATGATGGTATGGAGCTTCTGATCCACTTCATCGCTCTCCCAGCCGAAACGCAGGCTGTTCTGAGACATCTCAAGACCCGAGGTGGCCACACCGCCAGCGTTAGACGCCTTGCCGGGGGAGAAGAGGATACCGCTCTCGAGAATGAACTCCATGGCCTCGGGGGTGGTGGACATGTTGGAAGCCTCGGGGATAGCGATAACGCCGTTCTTCTTCAGCTCCTTCGCATCCTCCAAACCAAGCTCGTTCTGGGTAGCGCAGGGGATGGCAACATCCACGGGAGTGCACCAGGGACGCTTCCCCGCATGGAACTCCACACCAAACTTATCGGCATAATCCTGAACCTTGTCCCGACCGCTGGCCCGCATCTCAAGCATGTACGCGATCTTCTCGGGGGTGCTGATGCCGTTGGGATCGTAAACAAAACCATCGGGGCCGGAAATGGTAACAACCTTGGCTCCCAACTCGGTGGCCTTCTGGACGGCCCCCCAGGCTACGTTGCCAAAGCCGCTGATGGCGACCTTTTTGCCCTCAAAGCTCTCGCCCTTGGTGGCGAGCATCTCCTGGGCGAAGTAGACGCAACCAAAGCCGGTGGCTTCAGGGCGCATCTTGCTTCCGCCCCAACCCTGGCCCTTACCGGTGAGAACGCCACCCTGGTGGATATTGGCCAGCTTCTTGTACTGCCCCATGAGGAAGCCGATCTCCCGCCCCCCCACACCGATGTCGCCGGCGGGAACGTCGATATCCTGACCGATGTGGCGCCACAGCTCGCTCATAAAGCTCTGGCAGAAGCGCATAACCTCATTACAGGACTTGCCCCGGGGGTCGAAGTCGCTACCGCCCTTGCCGCCTCCCATGGGAAGACCCGTAAGGCTGTTTTTGAAGATCTGCTCAAAGCCAAGGAACTTGAGGATACTGAGATTTACCGAAGGATGGAAGCGGAGGCCGCCCTTGTAGGGGCCGAGAGCGCTGTTGTACTGCACTCGATAGCCGTGATTCACCTGGGCCTTTCCCTTGTCGTCCACCCAGGTCACCCGGAAGGAGATGGTTCTCTCGGGAACGATAATTCTCTCGAGAATTGCGTTTGCCTCATAACGAGAATCCTGCTCCATCACGGGGCGGAGGGAATCAAGAACCTCTACCGCCGCCTGAAGAAATTCCGGCTCTCCTGAATAGGTCTTTTTGACGTGCTCAACCATTCTTTCCACGTACTTGCTCACGAAAAAACTCCTCCTTCGTATGTAAAAACCCAGATCCCACTGTTACACCTTCTAAGTCAGCCCTTTTGCGTAGACAAAAAGGCACCCATCACGCAAGGCTTCCCCTCAAGGAAGGCTTCAAAAGACGTTTTCTGACCATACCACCTCTTGTGATCGCCAGAACATTCAGCCGCATTATACCACAAGCGCCATTTTTTTTAAGTCCCTGTAGAAAAAAAAAGCACTATTCTCTTTATGCATATACATTCCGAAAAAAGGAATAACTTTAAGAACCACCCTCTCTCCAAAAAAATCTTCCTGCTCAACGCCACAAAAACGCATAGAGGGCAACCCTTGAGGGCTACCCTCTATGCGTAACAGTTACTCTTTAGGAAATACCGAGGAAACTTGCTATAAAAAACTGCCTAGTGCGTGAGAAGGGTGAGCATGGTTCCCGCCGCCACGGCGGTACCGATCACTCCCGCCACATTCGGCCCCATGGCGTGCATAAGCAAAAAGTTGCTGGGAAATTCACGCTGACACATCCGTTGCACCACCCGGGCTGCCATGGGAACCGCAGAGACTCCCGCAGCGCCGATCATGGGGTTGATCTTTCCCTTCGAAAGGATCTTCATGAGCTGCCCGAAGAGAGTCCCCCCGGCGGTACTGAAGATAAAGGCCACCAAACCAAGAACGATGATCTTTACCGTATCCAAGTTGAGGAAGTTGGGGGCATCCATGGTGGATCCCACCGCCAACCCCAGGAAGATGGTAACGGTGTTCAGGATTTCGTTCTGGGCCGCCAAATTGAGCCGCTCCGTAACGCCGCACTCCCGCAGAAGGTTCCCGAACATAAGAATTCCGATAAGGGGCACCGATGCGGGGAGAATGAGCCCCGAAGCCACGGTAACCACGATGGGGAAGATAACCCGCTCGGTCTTGCTTACAGGGCGAAGGTTGTCCATCCGGATACCCCGATCCGCCTTGGTGGTAAGAAGCTTGATCACCGGAGGCTGGATAAGAGGTACCAGGGCCATGTAGCTGTAGGCGGCCACCGCCACCGCCCCGAGTATCTGCGGCGCCATCTTCATGGTCAGGTAGATGCTGGTGGGGCCGTCGGCACCGCCGATAATGGCGATACTGGCAGCCTCTTTCACACTGAAGCCCATCACCATGGCTCCGAAAAGGGCGATGAAGACCCCGAGCTGGGCCGCCGCACCAAGAAGAAAGGTGATGGGATTTGCCATGAGGGGGGCGAAGTCGGTGAGAGCCCCTACCCCCATGAAGATAATCACCGGGTAAATCTCGTGCTTGGCCCCGAAGAAGACGTAGTACAGAAACCCATGCTCGTCCATAATTCCCGAAAGGGGAATGTTTACCAGAAGGCACCCGAAAGCGATGGGCACCAGAAGAAGGGGCTCAAATCCTTTGCCGATGGCGAGGTAGAGGAGCACACACGCCACGATGAGCATCACCACATTACCCCCGGTGAGCCCCGCAAAACCAGACGACTCCAGTACTTCGCGTAAAGCTTCAAAATAGAGCATCTATACGTTTCCTCCTCCGTTTCTCTTCGGAAGAGCCAGTCTAGCCGACGATCACGAGAACGTCGCCGGTGTTGACGGGGTCGCCCTCCTTGACCTTGATCGCCTGTACCGTTCCGGCGCTGCCTGCCTGAATTTCGTTTTCCATCTTCATGGCCTCCAGCACCACAAGGACATCCCCTTCGCTCACCTGATCTCCCACAGAGACGGGAATCTTCCACACCTTGCCGGGCATGGGGGCCGTGATAGGCTCCCCGTCACCGGAAGGAGCCGGAGCAGGTTCCGGAGCAGGTGCAGGGGCTGCTGCAGGAGCAGGGGCAGGGGCTGCTGCAGGAGCAGGGGCAGCAGTCGGCGCGGGGGCAGGAGCAGGAGCGGGAACTGCTGCAGGGGCAACACCGCTTCCCATTTCATCCACTGCCACATCATAGGATTTTCCATTTACAGTCACACGAAACATACGAGCCATTAAAGACATCCTCCTTGCACTTCTAGAGTATCAATTTTCTGTTTGTAACGTCCGCAGGATTCAACAGATGGGCCGACACGAACTATTCCAGTCCCTCCATGGTGCTTGTCTTGGCGTAGGATCTCCAGAGGGGCCCTACCCGCCGATGCTTTCTCATGGAGATAACAGGACTAATATCAAGAATCGCCGCACCGCTCCCGAGGGTAGCCGCAATGGCAGCGGCAATAATCGCCACGATCTCATTTTCGTCCTCTCCGGAGGCCACACACTGAGCCTGTGCCTGAGGAGCTGCCACTGCCTTCTGAGGAGCTGCCCCCTTGGAGGGGGCCTTCTGAGGAGCCGCAGGAGCGCTCTTTTTAAAGCTCTCTACCTTCTCCGCTATAATTCGGTTTGCCACAATGATAAGAGAAAGAGCTGACAACACCAGAAAAACCACGCTGAAAGCGATGAGCGCAAGAATGATGGCGCCTCCAGCCCCTTGAAAGTGAGCCGCCAGGGGTGTCATATTTTCCATGAACAGGCCTCCTTAGTTGGGTATGATTCCGTGCTTCCGGCGAGGGCGCTGATCTTTCTTGCTCTCCGCCAGAACCAGGGCTTCGTAGATGGCGCTCCGGGTCTCTTCGGGAAGAATAACCCGATCCACATATCCCCGCTCCGCCGCCCGATAGGGGTTTGCAAAGGCTTCTTCATACTCGTCAATCTTCTGAGACCGCATGGCCACAGGATCCTTGGCGGCTTCGATCTCGCGCCGAAAGACGATATTCGCAGCCCCCTGGGCACCCATAACGGCAATTTGGGCCTGGGGCCATGCAAGCACCCAGTCCGCTCCGAGTTCCTTACAGCACATACCGATATAGCTGCCGCCGTAGGCCTTGCGAAGAATCACCGTTACCATGGGGGTGGTGGCCTCACTGTAGGCGTAGATCAGCTTGGCTCCGTGGCGGATAATGCCGCCGTGCTCCTGCTCCACACCGGGAAGGTATCCGGGGACATCCTCCAGCGTGACGATGGGGATGGTGTAGGCATCGCAGAAACGGATAAACCGGCTCGCCTTGTCGGAAGCGTCGATGTCGAGGCATCCCGCCTTGACGTTCGCCTGGTTGGCAATGATCCCCAC
>Ga0334884_1001620_pt1 | contig 32321 bp, 21 predicted proteins | sample GraSluR1_MG_7_FD_207215 | JGI IMG/M metagenome (GOLD analysis project Ga0334884, IMG submission 207215) | Sludge microbial communities from methane-producing bioreactor in Wageningen University, Netherlands - Granular Sludge_12_05 R1 | ecosystem: Engineered > Bioreactor > Anaerobic >... | reverse complement strand
CCGCCCTGGGCCGCTGGTCCGATCTCCTCCACCTCTATGCCGCCGCGGAGGAGGCCACCCAGGACCCCAAGCAACACACCTATCTCCTCGACCGCATCGCCCAGATCGCCGAAGAACACCTGGGCGACCTGGACACCGCTTGCACCGCCCTCGAAGCGCTGCGCATCATCGACCCGCGTCAGCCCTCGGCCATTGCCTCTCTGGCCCGCCTCTACATGCGCCTGGAGCGCTTCGCCGACCTGGTCGACCTCACCGATGAAGAGCTTTCTTGGACCACCGAAGGTGAGAGCTGCGCCGCCTTGCTGTGCCGCAACGGCGAGATCTGCGCCGAGCACCTCGCGGACAGCGCCCGGGCGGCCGCCTATTACCGACGGGCCCTACAGGTGCTCCCGACCTATACCCCAGCCCTCGAGGCCCTGGGGCGCCTCCTGGAGCAGGACCACAAGTGGGAAGAGCTGGTGGCTCTCGGCCTGGAAGAGGCCGAGCAGTGGGGCGATGCCCGGCAAGCCCTGCGCCGCCTCCACGCCGTCGCCGACATTCTGGAGAGCCGCCTGGGACGCACGGACGAGTCCTTGGCCCTGTACTGGCGCTGCCTCGACCGCGATCCCAGCGACCGGGTCGCCCGCGCCACCTTGATCCGTCACTACAAATCCACGGCCGAGTGGGAAGAGGTGGCCCGAGTCCTGGAGATCGAAGCGGCCCACGGCGGCACGGCGGGATCGCCCGCCCTGACGCTCTTTACCCTGGCCCAGGTGAAAGAGCACCGCCTGAACGACCTCGAGGGCGCCCTCGACGCCTATCAGCGGGCCTTCACCGCCGACCCCAGCAACACGGTCATCATGCGGGCGCTCCTGGCCACGGCGCGCCGCGTCGGCGCCAGCGAAGGGCCGCGCAAGACCTTGAGCAACGCCAGCACCAAGCCCACGGACCAGGTCGCCCGCGCCGAGCTGCTCGTCGCGTTGGCCGAGTTCAGCCTCATGGACTCCCACGATCCCATGACCGCCGCGGGCTACCTAGAGATCGCTGAACAGATCACCCCAGAGAAGGCCATCTTCGCCTCCCTCCTCGCCATGGCCTTGGCCCAAAGCGGGCGCTGGTCCGAGCGTCTCCGCCTCGCCCTCAGCCCGCACCGCAGCCTCGATGAACAGGTCCATGGTCTCCACGGCGCCATCGTGACGGGTATGCCGGCCGGCTTGGCCGATCCCGCCAAGAGCATCCTCCCCGTGGTCCCTGACCCAGAGGTCTCGCTCCAACTGTGGGAGATGCTGTCACCGGCGCAGCGCCCCTCCTATCTCCATCTCAGCCCGGAGATCCTGGCCAACCCGGCGCCGCACGTCCAAGACCTGCGCCGCTGGTCGGCCCTCGCCGCGCTCCTGGCTGGCGACACCATCGATCCGGCCAAGCGGGTGCTGCCCGAGAACAAGTCTTCCTATCTCTCGCTGCGACCAGAGCTGGAGTTACTGGCGGCCTATTACGAGGTCACCGAGGCCTGGCCCAAAGTCCTCGAGGTCCTGGAGGTCCAAATCGAGAGCGCACCGAGCGATCCCGAACGGGCCCACGCCCTGCTGCAGCGCGCCTTCGTCCTGGGCAAGGTCGGCCGCGCCGCGGAGGCCCTCGAGGCGGTGCGCACGGCCCTACCCTACTGCGACTTCGAGAGCCCCATTCGCGACGATCTCTATGACTACTTGGAGGGTGCCAAGGACTGGGACTTTTTGGCCCAGGAGCTGCGACGCCACCTCATGCACTGCCAAACGCCGCCCCTCCAGAGCCATCTGTGGCAGCGTTTGGCCCGCGTCCTCGACAGCGGACTCGGCCAAGCCGATGAAGCGCTGCGCGCCCTCGACGCGGCCTACCGATCCTTTCCCGGCGCCGGCGCCGTGCTGCCTGAGATCGCCAAGCTCGCCGAACGCATTGGCGAGACCATCATCGCCCGTCGCGCGCTCGATGACTTCCTCACCTACCACCGCCCGGACATCGAAGCTGAGCTGGACGGGGCGCACCGGGTGGTGGAGCTTCACATCGACCAACCTGGCGGTGACCCTCAGCGCGCCATCGCCTATCTGGAGAACCTCACGGCGCGATCCTGTGAAGACCGACGGGCCCTCCAGGTCTTGGCGGACGCCCACGCCAAAGCCGGCGATCCCTCACTTGCCGCAGAGATCTTGCTGCGCCTGGTGCGCAGCCCTTACCGCCGTGAGGACATCGCCCTGTGGATGAGCCTGGCCCGCCTCTACGTCTACCGCCTCCACGAGGCCAGCAAAGGGGAGACGCTGCTCTGGGATCTCTTCCGCTTCTTCCCCGATGAAGGCACGGTCTTTACGGCCCTCAACGAGCTGCATCAGGGCCACGGTGCCCGAACCATCTTGGCCGAGAACCTCCGTGAGCTCATCCACACGGCCCCGAGCTTTGCCGAGGACCCAGAGCTCAAGCGCCGTTATCTCACCATCGTCGGCCGCATCCTCGGCGACGAGTTGGGCCTGTGGCGCGAAGCGCAGGACGTCTATTCCGAGGCTATCGACGCCGCCCAAGTGCCCGAGCCCGACCTCTCGCGGCAACGGGCCTATGCCTTGTGCCGGGTCCCAGGCGAGCGCGCCTCGGCCCTCAAAGATTTCCTGGGCATCCTCGCCAACGATCCTTTCCAAACGGACATCCTCCAGTCGGCCGTCGAGCTGTGTGAGTCGGCTGAGGCTTATGACCGGGCGCGGATCTTGCGGCAGCTCGCGGCCCTTTGTGTCCCCGAAGCGGGCCTGCACCACAGCGACGCCGCCGAGCGTCCCAAAGTGGATGTCACCCGTGACCTCCCCAGTCAAACCCTCGAGAAGCGCCTCCTCCTCGACGAGCTGCGCCCGTTGCACGCGCTGCTACACGAGGCCATGCCCATCTTCGAGGCGCTCTTCAAGGAGAGCATCCCCCGGCTCTCGGCCATCGGCGGCCAGCGCGCCCGAGGCAAGGACGACCTCGGGGAGGTCTTCGCCAACGCCGCAGCGCGTCTCAACTTGGGCCAGGTCAAGGTCTATCTCGGCCACGACGAATCGCCGCTGCCCATGGTCTTTCACGCGCCGCCAGCCTTCTGGATGCCCAGTGATCGCTGGGGCGGCATGAGCCAAGCCGAGCGCCGCCACTGGGCCGGCTACGCGGGCGGCGTCTTGTGGACGGGGCTGGCGCCGCTCATCCACCTCGATGGTCAGGCCCTGTGGCAGATTCTCGACGGCATCCACTACCTGGTGACGGGAGACGGCATCCAGGGACGCACGGCCTACACCATCGAGGCCTCAGAGAAAGTGAAGAGCCCCTGGTACCGGCGCGCCCGCAAAGAGATCTCCCAGCTCATCACGGAGGCCGGCGCAGCGGCGCACAAAGACGAGGCCCACGCCTGGCCCCAATGGATCCACGCCACGGGAGACCGAGCGGGCTTGCTCTTCTCGGGGGATCTCGGCGCCAGCGTGCGCGCCATGTTGGCCGGAGAAGGGTGGCGCAGCGAGGCGAGCGAGGCCGGTCTGCGGCACAAGATCGACACCCACCCCAGGGTGCGTCACCTCTTGGCCTTCGCCTTGAGTGAAGACTATCTCCACCTCCGTCACGCCGCCGGCTTGGCCCAGCGCCCCAGCGCCGTCGCTGGCTAGGGATCGCCGTCGTCGCGCAGTCGCCGGCGCCAGCGCGTCAAGAGGCCGCGCAGGGAGCGGGGCCAGCCCTTGGCCTCTGTTGAGGCGCCAAAATGCTCCCGCACCGCCTGGGCGATGGCCTCTAGGCTGAGTTGGGTGCCCGTGCGCCGCGGTGAGCCGCCGATCTCGGCGGCGCCACCCCAGAAGTTCTCCATCGCGTCCTCGGCCACGGCAGGATCGCGGCGATTCAGTGTCGCATAAAGCCCTTGCAGGTCACCGGGCATGAAGGGATCACACAACCTCAAGGTCACCCGCTGCTCCGGCGCAAAAAGCACCAGAAGTCCGAGAGAAGCGCCATAGCGCCGGCGCAGTTGCGACTCCACGGCGTAGGCGCCCAGTGAGGAGCGGCACAGGACGGCGATGCGCTGTGGCGTGAGCGGCAGCCGCTCGAGCTCGATGATGCCCTGGAGACCATCGCGCAGCTCGAGCGGAAAGAAGAGCCCGTCGAGCTCATCGAAGGTCTCGAGGGCGTGCTGGATCCAATCGCTGCGATGCCAAGTGCCCTCGCGCTTGCGGCGCCGCTCGCGGGCGACGATGAGGTCGAGTTGGCGCGAGGTCGTCGCCAGAAGCTCCTCAGGAAAGCCCGTGAGATCTTTCGCCGCCAGACCGTGGGCGTCGATGGCTCCTTCGAGGCGCACCAAAGGTGTCACAGCGCGCAGTAAGCGACGCTCGTCCGCCAGCAGGATGTTGAAGTTGAGCAGGAGCCACGCGGCCAACAAGGCGTCCACATCGGGATCATTGACGTAGAGGTGCCAGCGGCCTTCGTGGAGGGGCAGACCCTGCATGAGCATGACCAAGGCCTGCTCACAGGTCGCCAAGGTGAAGGCGCGGACGCAGCCCACGTGGTGGTCCAGCGCATAGTGACGCGCCACGTTGTCGAAAAAAGGAGGGCCGTGAAAGACCCCATCCAGGAACACACTCTGCCGGGGGAAGTCGGCCCGAGTCTTGGCGCTGACCGTCAGGGCTGGCACGATGTGCAGCAGCACCTGCGGCGCCTGGGCCGTGGTAATACGCTGGGTCCCGTCGGCGCCGCGCAGCAGGAGATAGCGGCTCTGCGGCCATGGCGGCGCCGCCTCCCCAGCGGGCAGGCCTATCGAGGGGTCTTGACTCATCTCAGTCCCGTGATCCCCAAGGGAGCCAGCGGCTGCGGCGCGGCACCAAGGGCACCTCCATGTTGAGGGCCAAGAGCGCCTCCAGTGCTTCGTCGGCGTGGGGAAAACGTTTCTCTGGCTTGTGGTGCATCAGGCGCATGGCAAAAACGTAGAGCGGATGATGGCGCAACAAGCCCGTCGCCGGGCGCACGGCGCCGTCGAGCTGGGCCATGGCACGCTCTATCCCCTGGCCGGCGAAGGCGCGCCGCCCCGTCAACAGCTCGTAAGCCAACACGCCGGCGCTATAGAGGTCCGCCTCGGGCCCCACTCGGCCGCGTTGCAACATCTCGGGCGCCATGTAGCCGGGAGTGCCGACGCTCTGCCCCGCTTTGGTCAGGGGCTGTTGTGAGAAGGCGGCATCGCCGACACTCGGGTCCTGAGCGACGACTTTGACGAAACCAAAATCGAGGATCTTGATGATGCGCGGCGCCGTCGCCTCCACCTTGCCATCCGCTCCCGTCTGGGTCACGAAGAGGTTGGACGGCTTGATGTCGCGGTGCACCACCCCCAACCGATGCGCGGCCCCCAACCCGGCGAGCACTTGCGCCAGGATGTCCTTGACAGCCGTCGCCGGCATCCGGTCGCGATACATCTCTTGGTTGAGGGGGTGGCCCACGAGCTGCTCCATGACCATGTAGCACACCCCATCCCGCGTCTGGCCATAGCTGTATATCCGCACCACGTTGGGGTGATGAATCCGAGCGGCGACTTCTGCCTCGCGAATGAAACGCTCCCGCGCGGTCACATCACTCTGCACGGCATCGGCCTTGAGGGCCTTGAGGACCACCGGCAGCTTGTCCTCGACGCGCTCGGCTTCGAAGACCACGGCGAAGCCCCCTTGGGCCACGGGCTTGCCGACCCGGAAGGTGCCAGCGACGATCTGCCCCATCTTCAACAACGGCGTTTGATTGCTCATGAACGACGCGAACCCACTGTGCAAAGAGAGGCCACCCATGACGACGCGAGCCTTGCCTATCTCTAGCATATCGTCGCCCCATCGGGTAGCCTCCCGCTCGGCTCCACTCTCCGCCATGACCTCAGCACGGCCAACCCTTCGCCGCGCAAAGGGTGTTGCTCGCCAACTTTTTCCGCTATGCTACCTTCCATCATCGGACCCTGGACGCTTATGGTCCCATCGCGTGGAGTCTGGTCTGTGAGCACATCTCATTCTGTTTTGCGCAGCGGCACGACACTCTATGTTTTGGTCGCCGATTCAAACACAGAGAAGTTCGATTATCGCAGCCTGGTACCAGAAAATGTCGTGCAATGGGGCTTCGTCGAGAGCGAAGAGATCTTCGCCGCCGCCTTGCGCCTGCAGCCCTGGGACGTGATCATCGTCGACACGACCATGCTCAACCACATCCCCCACGACCTCCTCTCAGCCGACACCTTGGCCGAAGGACACGAGGTCATCCTCCTCGTCGAGGCGGAACACCTGCCGCAGCTCGCCGAGCGCAATCTCCTCAACCTCTGCGCCTATCTCGTCAAAGGCCCTGGCATCGAACACTCCCTCGGTCGCGTCATCCAACGCGCCAGCTACGTCCAGAGCCTGCGCCAACAGCGCACCTACCTCGAACAGGAAATCGAGCGCATCCTCACCGGCTGGGAGCTCTCCATCCGCGACCGCACCAAGACCCTCGAGCGCCGCGCCCGCGAGCTGCAGACCATCGATGAGCTCAAGAACCAGGTCCTGGAGAACATCAGCCATGAGCTGCGCGCCCCCCTGACGGTGATCCGCTCCTACGTCGAGCTCCTCCTGGAATGCCCCCCCGACGATGAGCAAGAACGGCTGGACTTCATCCGCATCATCGACAGCGAAACCCAGCGCTTGGCCCGCATGATCGACGACGTCCTCGACCTGGCCCGCCTCACCGCCGGCAACATGGTCTGGCAAATGGACCAGGTCGACGTGCGCGAGCTCATCCCCAAAGTCATCGCGCAGCTCCAGCCGATCTTCCGCAAAGAGCAGCTCTCCTGCACCCTCCACCTCCCCTGCGAGATCCCACCCGTGTGGGGCGACGCCGAGCGCCTCACCCAGGTCCTCTTCAACCTCATCGAGAACGCCGTCAAGTTCTCGACGCAAGGCCCCATCGAGATCCACGCCGACCTCATCAGCGAGGACCATGACGGCGAGATCATCGACATGGTCACGGTCTCGGTCATCGATTTCGGACCCGGCATCCCCCATGACATGCTCGAGAAGGTCTTCGAGCGCTTCGCCCAAGCCGGCAACCGCGGCAAACGACGCGGCACAGGCCTCGGACTCGCCATCTGCCGCGAAATCATCTCCCATCACGGGGGCCGCATCTGGGCCACCAACCACCAAAACGGCGCCAAGCTCACCTTCACCATCCCCCTGGCGGGTCATCTCGACGTCATCTCTGGCGTCCACACCATCCCAGACGAAGCCCGAGAGGGCGACTGAGCCGTGAGCGGATGGCCTCTCTCGGCCGCTACACCACTGCCTGAACGCGCACCAGCGCTAGCCCGCACCACCCCATGGGCGCAACACCCGAGGAGGCGAAGGCCGCCGCACGATCGCAGCGCGCCGGTCGTTTTGCTGGGCACCCGGGAATAACCACACCCCCCAGCGCCCTTTCCCTGCCTGTAACACGCCCCACTGGCGACCATAGTGCCACGCCAGCCTGTGGTCGTCGGTGTCAGATCACTTGCATCGTCGGAGGAAGCATGGCTGCGCCACCGAAGGCTTCGAACGATAACCCCCAGACGAGCGCTAACCTCTCGGGCGACCCCTCGCCCCAGGAGCAGCGGCGCGCCCGGGTGCTCTTTCTCAGCTTCACCATGCTCCTCATGTCCATGCTGCTGTGCACCTTCGACAGCGATGAGCGGCGCCGCTGCTTTGGCGAGCCCGAAGGCACGGGCGGCCTCAAGAGCCAAGACCCCACGCCGGGCTCCCTCCAGTGGGCCTGGTCGCAGGACGCCCCCATCGCGTGTGAAGCCGAAGCCACGTCCAACCGCTCCCCCTTGCTCCTGCTCGGCATGATGGCCGGGTTGGCCGCCAGCTACGAGCGCCGCGACCCCTGGCCCAGCGGCCACGGCCTCATCGCGCCACGCCCCCAGCCTTGGGGCGAAGCGCTGCGCCTGCCAAGCGGCCTGGACGACGCGGCGCTGCGCATCGCCGACCCCGAAGCCTACCACGCCATCAAGCGCCACCTGGGCGACGTCCCCGCCCTGGACACCTGGCTCAACCGCACCGCCCACAACAGCCAAGCCCTGGTCTCCCGCGCAGGCTGTGAGGTGGTCGAAGTGCAACGCCGGGTCAAGTCTCCCTGCAGCATCTGGGAAAAAATGCAGGTCAAAGGCTTGGAATTGACGGACATCAAAGACGTTCTCGGCTTGCGCTTCATCGTCCCCACCGCCGCCGACGCTTACGCCACCCTCGAAGCCCTTCAGGCCCACTACGGCCACCACGCCCCCATCAAAGACTACATCGCCCAGCCCAAGCGCTCGGGCTACCAGAGCCTGCACAGCCAGCTCCACATCGATGGCCGCTGGGTCGAACTCCAGATCCGCACCCCAGCGATGCACGCCCAGGCAGAAGGGGAGCACGACACCTACAAAGCGCGCCGCATGCAGCAGTGGATCCGCGATCGCGTGGCCTGAGCCTCGCGGCCGCCGCCCGGCCCAAACGATAATCGCCTACTCAGAGCCGCTCCTTTCCGTTATAGTTCCACCCGGGACTCAGGGCGACGGAGGCGGTGCGATGGACCAAGCGGCATCCTGGTGGGAGAAGCTCGACGACGAGCGGCTGCGTTGCCAAGTCTGCCCCCGGGCCTGCGTGCTCAGAGAAGGCCACCGAGGCTTCTGCCACGTGCGCCAGAACGTCGGCGGCCGCATGGTGCTCACCACTTGGGGCCGCAGCACGGGCTTCGCCATCGATCCCATGGAGAAAAAGCCCCTCTATCACTTCCATCCCGGCGCCACGGTGCTCTCCTTTGGCACCCCAGGCTGCAACCTGGCCTGCAAGTTCTGTCAGAATTGGACCCATTCCCATGCCTCCACCACCGCCGAGGCGTGCGCCACGGCCCCCCCCGAAGCCATCGCCGCCCACGCCCAACAGGCGGGCTGCCGCGCCGTGGCCTTCACCTACAACGATCCCATCATCTGGGCCGAGTACGCCATCGCCACGGCCCAGGCCTGCCGCGCCGTCGGCGTCGCCCCGGTGGCGGTGACGGCGGCTTACGTCAACCCCGAGGTGGCCGCGGCATTCTTTGCCCACATGGACGCCGCCAACGTCGACCTCAAGGCCTTCTCCGAGGCCTTCTACCGCGAGCACTGTGGTGGCGCCCTGGCGCCGGTCTTGGAAACGCTGTGTCACATCCGGCGCCACACCGCGTGTTGGCTCGAGATCACCAACCTGCTCATCCCTGGCCTCAACGACAGCGACGCCGAAGTGCGCGCCCTGTGCCAGTGGATCCAAACGGAGCTCGGCGCGGACACGCCGCTGCATTTTTCGGCCTTTCACCCGGCCCACAAAATGCGCGACCGCGACCGCACCCCCCTGGCGACCCTCACCCGCGCCAGAGCGCTCGCCCACGCCGCAGGCCTGCGCCACGTCTACCTCGGCAATGTCCGTGAGCCCCAGGGCCAGAACACGCGCTGTACCCAATGCGGCGAGCGACTCATCCAGCGCGATGGCTATCGCATCGCCACCTACGACCTCGACGCCGGCCGCTGCCCCCGCTGCGGTGCCGCCTTGGCCGGCCGCTTTCCCACCGTTGCCGCAGGCGCCGTACCTAGGGCCGACGGCACTCTGGAGCATTGAACCATGACGACGAGAGGCATTCCCACGGGGCGTCTTCGCAGCGCCCTCCCGTACCGCTGGCTGGTGAGCGCCACCGTGGTCGCCCTGGGGGCCCACCTGGCCGGAGGCTGCGTCGAGGAGATCCCGACCCGGCCCATCGCCCAAGAGGAGCACGCCATCACCGCCTATTGCACGGCCACGGTGGTCGGCACGGGGGTGGTCGACGTCGAGACCGACTATCTGCCCCGGGTCGTCGCCTGTGAGAACGGGGCCGCCGATTTCGAGGCTCTCAAGGCCCAAGCCGTCTCGGCCCGCAGTTACCTCTATTATAAGATCGAGACCTCTGGGCAGATTGGCGACGGCACCCACGATCAGGTCTACTCCTGCGGCCGCCCGCCCCAGGCCCAACACTTTCGCGCCGTCGAGGAGACCTCGGGCCAAGTGCTGCGCTACAACAACCTCACGGTGTGCGCCTTCTACGTCGCCGGCGCCATCCCCAGCACGGCCAACTGTGTCCCCGCAGCGAGCGATCCCGACGCCACCAACACCGAGCGCTATGTCACCTACAACTGGGGCAAGAGCGGCACGGGCATCACCCAGACCACCCTGGGCTGGGTCAACGCCGGGAACTATCGCAACCGGGGCTGCAAGTCCCAGAACGGCGCCAACTGTTTGTCCAAAGCAGGTCGCAATTACCGCGACATCATCAACTTCTATTACGGCATGGACATCGGCCTGATCACCGCCGAGGGCCCCTGCGTCGTCCCCACCACCTGCGCGCCTCTGGTCGACGCCGACGAGGTCATCATCGACGATCGCCACACCTGCTTCGTCCGCAACGGCAGCAGCTCCTGGCGTGAGGCCAACAGCGGCCACAACGGCCACCTCTATTGGACCTATGTCTGGGACCAGGCGGTCGACGCCGAGGCCCGCTGGCGCCTCGAGGTGACCCGGCCCGACACCTACGACATCGACGTCTACATCGAGCCCATCGGGCCGCTCTCGGCGCGCGCGCCCTACACGGTGCGCCACAGCGGCACCGAGACCAAGGTCACCCTCAACCTCGAAGGCCAGAGCGGCTGGGTGCCGCTGGGGCGCTTCACCTTGGCCAGCGGTGGCGATCAATGGGTCAAGCTCAATGACGCCTCAGGCGAGCCTTACACCGACACCAACGGCAAACGCATCGTCTTCGACGCCATCCGCTTGCGCCGTGCCTTGCCGCAACCCGAACCCGAAGACATCTCCCCGCCAGACACGGTGGAGCAGGTCGAGGTCATCGACGAGAGCCTGGTGGAGGTCGTCGAGGCGAGTGACTTGAGCCCCGTCGACAGCGCCGAGGGCGAAGAAAGTGACGCCACCTTGGAGCCTTGGGCCGAGGAGGCCGCGCCCGACGGCGAAGCCGATGCGTGGCCAGACGCGGCCGAGCTCGGCCCGGAGTCCGATCTTGGCGGCCCCATCCCCCCCACGGGCACCCAGCGCCAAAGCACCAGTGATTGTGCCTGCGCGTTGGCGCGGCCCGCGGAGAGTGCTATCTTCTCCCGTTCCTCATGGCTTGGCCTTGGCCTGGGCCTGGCCCTCATCATCGGGTGGCGTCGCCGACGGCGTCGCGGTTGCCCTCCCCCGATCATGGAGGCTTGAGTCCACGCCGTCGCCACGCCTGAGGAGAGCCCGTTCGAGCCCCGCGTGGCGATGGAGAAAAAACGTGGAACGCCAATGCCCCTGCTGTCAGCACACCAACCCTGCGTCCTTGACCGAGTGCCCCCGTTGCGGCGCCCTGCTCTCGGATACCGCGCCGGCGACGGCGCCCGACATGAGCATGATCCACCCCATCGTCGACGATGGGCCTGCGGCGCTGGAGCTCGACGACAACGAGCAACGCTACCGCGCTGCTGAGGCACGCTTCCGCGCCAACCAACAGGACGTCGCGGCGCTGGAGGTCATGCTCCAGGCCGCCGAAGCGCTGGCCGACCCCATCAGGGTGAGCCGCTGCCTGGCGACCCTCTCTCAGGTGGTGCAGGCGCCGCCAACCAAGGCGGACTACCTCATCCGCGCCGCCATCGTCACCCGCGACCAGCGCGGGGAAGCCCACAAGGCCGCCGCAGGTTTCCGCGCCGCTCTCGACCACGATCCCACACGCCTCGACGCCTTCTTGGCCCTGACCGAGTACTACGCCAGCCAAGAGAACTGGACCGCCCTCGAGGGCATCTACCGTTTCATGATCGAGAAGCACAGCACCCTGGCCCAGCCCAACCGCTTGGTGCTGAACAAGCTCTGGCGCAAGCTGGGCGCCCTCCTCTCGGATCCCATCGGCCGCCATCAAGAAGCGGTCCTGGCCCTGGAGACGGCGAGCCGCTTCGCCCCAGAAGACATCAAGAACCACGCGACCCTCTTTGAAATCTATCAGCGCTGGCCCGGCCACGAGGCCCAGGCCTGCGCCGCCCTCAATGAGGTGGTGCTCCTCGAGCCCGATCCGCAGGCCCAGCTCCGGGCCATGCGCGCTTTGGCGTCTTTCTATCAGCAGCAAGAAGACGACGACGCCCTCTTCTGCACCTTGCGCGCCTTGGCCTTCTTGGGCGAAGCGAGCCCGCAAGAGAGCGCCTGGGTGGAAGAGACGCGGCGCAAGGTCCCCAAGATCCCAGAGGCGGCCATCTCGCATCAGCTCTGGCGTGAAGCGGTCTACACCCGCAACTTCCCCTACGACATCGCGCGTTTGCTCTCCCTGCTGGCCCACGCCGTGGGCACCCGCCTCGAGAACGATCTCGACACCTTCGACGTCACCCTGCGGGATCGCCTCGACCCGGAGCAGCCGCTGCTCCTGAACACCTTGGTCAATCGCATCTGCCGCATCTTTGGCATCGCCGTGCCCCCCGAGATCTACCTCAAAGACGAGGTCGCCGGCTTGGGCATGATCAACGGCGTCCTCAACCCCGCGGGCTTCCTCGTGGCCCGGAGCCTCTTGTCCGGGCATGGCGCCGCGGAGCTGGCCTTCATCGTGGCCAAACGCCTGGCCATGCTCAAGGAGGACTTCTACCTCGCCGGGATCTCGCCGGCCCAAGACATCGAGCTCTTCCTCATGGGCGCCACCAAACACTGCCGCCCCAACGCGCCCATCACCATGAGCCGCGACCTGGAGTGGATCATCAAGGCCATCAAGAGCCGCCTCGATCCAGCTCGCCTCAGCGAGCTGGAGAAGCTCATCGAGGGCATCCTCACCCAGCAGCAGACCTTCTCCCTGGAGAGCTACTTCAACCAGGTCGATCAGATCGCCAATCGCCTGGCCTTCCTCCTCTCGGACAGCCTGGACGTCGCCGCCGACATCATCGTCGCCGACAAGAACGCGTCAGGTACCCTCAACGCCGACCAGCGCCTCGATCTCCTGGTGCGTTACAGCGTCTCCTCGGAGTATTTGGCCCTGCGCAAAGCCCTGAACTTGGTCATCGCTTAGGCGACCCGCCTCAGAAGGCCTGCTCGAAGCCCAGGCTGAGCACCCCCGGCCAGCGCGCCTGGGTGAGCAGCGCCAGCCCCCAATCACAGCGGAATACCACCCGGTTGAATTGGGGGATCATCAGCCGCAGACCCACGCCGCTGCTGACGACGGCCGGGCACTGGCCCCAGCAAGCGCCGAAGGGCCACGCGCCATCGGCGAAGAGGACGCCGCCCCACCGCATGGACAGCCACGCCAAGCCACGGCTGCGGTACTCCACATTGGCGCGCAACCACCCTGCCGCCAGGATCGCCCGCGACGGCATCCCCCGCAGGCCGTTGTCGCCGCCCACGGCCGCCCATGTAGTCAGGCGGGCGTTCGTGACGTAGCGTCCGGCCAACGCGCTGTGCAGCCGGCCTGGCCCGAGGGGCGCCGTGACGTAGCGCACCAAGCCCGTGACCTCCTGTTCGTCCCACTCCCCGCGCGCCAGGCGAGCCTGCCCGCTGAGCTGGGCCGCGAACAGGTCCCTGCCCTCCCAAGCCCCGCGCCAGCCGACGCTGAGGCTCGTCGTGAAAAAGGGCAGGTCGCTCCCGGTCCAGGGGGCGCCCATCCCGGCCATGGCCCGCACATCGTAACCGAGCTGGATCTCTTCGGAGATGCCCAAGGCGTCCAGATCCCAGTAGATCTCGTAGGTAGGCGTCCACTGGCGGAAGGCCACCCAGGGATAGCTGTCGCGGCGCGGCGCCGGGAGCACCTCCTCTCTGAAGGCCTCTTCGAGGTCGCGCCACGCCGTGGCGTCGCCCTCGGTCGTGGGCATCGCCGGCATCTCGGCCTGGCGCCAGTCGAGCTGCCACCCGGCGCTGAAGAGGCGCTGGCTCAGGGTCGCGGCGGGCACCAAGAAGGCCCGGGTCACCTCCACCCCGGCGCGCAACATGGAGGCGTCGTAGCGCCACGGGAGGCGCGGCGTGTCGGCTTCCGCGTCGCGGGGAAAATAGACCTGGCGGCCACCCTGGTAGGTACGCGCGACGCCTTGGTAGAGCTCCAACTCGAGGCCCCAAGACCAGGGCGCGTCGAGCCGCCGCAACGGCTGCAGGAGGTGGAAATAAAAGAGGCCACCTTCGAGACGATCGTTTTCCTGATCCAGCGTGGCATAAGCGTGCGCCGTCAAGGTCAGGGGCGAACCCAAGAGGGCGGGGTCGGCATAGGTGGGACCGAGGCTGTAGCGGCCGGGTTCCAGCCACAGGGCCAAGGCCACCTGCTTGTGCCAGCCCAGGAGGTTGTTCTCGCTGAGGGAGGTGTAGAGGTAGTCGAGGTGGCTCCCCGTGGCCTGAAAGACCGTGTTGAAGCGGAGCGACCAGAGATCCCGGGTGCTGACCAAGACATCGACCGCGTCGGGCACCTCGCTGACGATGGGGACCAGCTCGGCGGCGCTCAGGCGCAGGGGGTCGCGTAGGTCGCGCGCCGCCGCCGCCATGTTGGCGGCTTCGTAGGGCTCGCCCGACGCCAAGCTGAGGCGCTGGGCCAGGATCTCGGGCCGCGTGGTCGCGTGGAAGAGATTGAACCACAGCGGGAAGGGGTCGGCGGCCTCAAACACCGGCGCGGGGGCGTAGATGAAGCGCCCCAGACGCTTGCCATCGGGGTGGACATCGATGCGGGCCCCGTGCGCCGCCAAGGCCTGGGCCACCATCCGCCGCTCCCACGGCGCGAAGCGTTCCAGAGGATGGGTGACGGCGCCCACGGCGCCCACCGCCGCGCCCATGGCCCCAGCCTGCGCAGGCTCCAGCCCGTGGGTCCAAGCCAGGCAGGGCCAGCCCAAGCCCAGGGCCGCGAGGAGCAGCGCCAAGACGGCGCCACGCCTTCTCTCTGCAGCCGTCTCGACGCCGGCCTTGTAGCCCAAGCGGGCGATGCGCAAGCTCTCCACTCCTCTCCATCAGGGCCCATCACCACCTACGGTGGGCACGCACCAGAAAAGACAAGCACACCTCTTGTCCCGGGCTGTCAAGAGCATCAGCATTTGCTAAGTTGCCCCCCCACACGCGCCTCTGGCGCTCACCGCGGAGCGAGCATCGGTGTCGAACACGGAAGAACACGAGAGTCGCCCATTCACCTCAGCGCCCGAGCCATCGGGCCCCGCCCAGCGCGGTGGCCAAGAACTCTGGATTCACGACGAAGGCCACCCCTACGGCCATTTCCACACCTACGACGCCCTGGCTCTCGCCGGCCACCCAGCCCGCAAGGTCCACGTCTTTCTCCCGCGCCAGGGCACGGCGGCGCCCCCGGGCGGCTACCCCGTGGTCTATATGAATGATGGCCAGAGCGTCTTCTGGCCCGGCGGCCTGGGCAACAAGTCCTGGCAAGTCGCCGAGACCCTCTCGCACCTCGCCGCGGCCCAAGCCATCGCCCCCCTCATGGTCGTGGCCATCCATCCCCTCGACCGCGAGCGGGAGTACACCCACCGCCCCTTCTCCCCGGGCCACACTTGCTGCGGCCTGCCCGAATACACGGACTACGTGGCTCACCACCTCAAGCCCTTCATCGACGCGCACTACCCCACGGCGCCGGCGCCCCGGGACACGGCCATCGTCGGTTCGTCCTACGGCGGCTTGGCTTCCTTCTACATGGCCACCCGCGCGCCCCATGTCTTTGGCAAAGCCGGCGTGGTCTCACCGGCCTTCTGGGTCGACATGGGCTGGCACTACGAGCTGCGCCGAGGGTGGCGCATCGACCAAGGGGAGCTGATCCCAGCGGTCGCTGAGCTCTTGGCCGATCCCCAGCGCCGCCCGATCCTGTGGCTGGACTGGGGCCTCATCCACACCGGCGGCTTCCACAACGAGGTCATCGAGTCCCTCTCCACGGTCCTCGGCCGGGCCATGGTCGAGCTCCTGCAGCAGCGCTTCGCCTACCGCCTGGGCGTCGATCTTCAGGTCTGCGAAGATCCCCAGGGCGAGCACGACGAGGTGAGCTGGTCCCGCCGGCTGCCCGACTTGCTGCGATTTTTGTATCCACCCTCGTCGCCGCAGCGCGCGGCGCCAAGCACCGCTGATGCTTAGTTCAGCGCTTGCATTCCCGCCCCACATAGAGTATGAAGCCACTCCTGGCCGCAGTGGCGGCGCGCGCGAGTAGCTCAGTTGGATAGAGCGTTGGCCTCCGGAGCCAAAGGTCGTGGGTTCGAGCCCCGCCTCGCGTATCGACGGGGAAGAAGGCGAAACTTCTTCCCCGTTGGCATTTCTTGGCTTTCGTTGCGGATTTTCGCTGTGAAGTATCAGTGTATAGCGGTTCAAGAAGTCGACCAAATCGGCACGATCACCTTGCGGCGACCTGAGCGCCTCAACGCCATCAACCCCCTCATGCTGGAGGAGCTCAACCGGGTGCTCGACGCCTGGTCCTCGCGCCGCGATCTCTTTGGCATGGTCATCACCGGGCAGGGTGAGCGCACTTTCTGCTCGGGCGCTGACGTCACGGAGGTGCTGGAGATGACCGATAAGGCGGCGCTGGGCTTCGCCCAGGACGCCCAGACCTTCCTCGAGCGATTGACGGCTTTGTCTTTCCCGGTCGTGGCGGCGGTCAACGGTTCGGCCTTTGGTGGGGGCTGTGAGCTGGTGCTGGCTTGCGATGTGGTTTACGCGGCGGAGACAGCGCGCTTTGGCTTCCCTGAGGTCAAGCTGGGGGTGATCCCAGCCTTTGGAGGTGTCGAGCGTTTGTGCCAGCGCATTGGAAGGGCCGCGGCGCTCCAGTGGTTGCTGACGGGTGAAGCCATGCGCGCCCAGGAGGCGCTGCGCTTGGGGCTGGTGACGAAGGTGTGGCCCGCGTCAGACGTCGTCAGCCGCGCACGCGACTTCCTCGAGAGCGTCGCGGAGAACGCCCCCCGAGCCGTGGCAGCCATCAAAGCCCTCGCCCACGCCTCCCGCCCCATGGTGACCACGGCCATTCCCCACGCGCAGGTGCTCGAAGAAATCATGGCGACCGAAGACAGCCACGAGGGGCTCAGGGCCTTCGTCGAGAAGCGCCCCCCCCTCTTCCGCGGCCGCTGACCCTCCTGGGGCTAGGCGTGCTGTCGACCCCGTGTTATGCTGCGCCCCACGTGGGCCGGCGCGCCAGTGGCGATGACCGTCGGTGTGCTAGAGAAGGTTGCGCCCAGCCATCGCGCTTAGACCAAAACACAGGGGTGGACGTTGTTAGTGGCGGTTGTGAGCCGGCTCTTCAGAAAAGCGAACGCTCCGGGACAGAGTCTCGGGGCCATGGCCGATGAAAAGCTGATGCTCGCCTTCGGACGCGGGAACCACGAGGCCTTTACTGTGTTGTTGACTCGGCACCAGCATGCCATCTATCGCTTCATTTTGCGCCAGGTACACCACCCGACCTTGGCCGAGGACATGGCGCAAGACGTCTTCCTGCGGGTGTGCAAGAACGCCGCGACCTACACGGAACAGGCCAAGTTCACGACCTGGCTCTATACCATCGCCCGCAACCTGTGCATCGATCATATACGGCGCAGCGCTGGCCGTTTCGAACAGTCCCTGGATCACAACCCTCACGACGAGGATGATGAGCGTAGCCCCTTGGATTCCCTGCGCGACCAGCACACTCTCAGCGCCGCAGGGGAGCTGGTGCGCGGTGAGTTCAGGAACAAACTCGACCATGCCCTGGGCCTCATTCCAACGGAACAACGCGAGGTTTTCTTGATGCGCGAAATCGCCGGGCTCAAGTTCCGCGAAATCGGCGACATCATGGGAGTCTCGGAGAACACCATCAAGAGCCGAATGCGCTATGCCCTCGAGGCGCTGCGCGGTCACTTGGCGGAGTACAGTGACTTCTCTTTCGACGCTGACGAGGCGGAGACCTCCAAACATTCATAGGGAGTGCTACGGCCGTTTTTCAACAATTGTAGCAGAGCAAGATGTCAAGCCATGTCACAGAACAGCTCGTAGATCTGATCTACGAAGAGGTCGACGCGAGAGAAGCAGCCCGCCTGCACCAACACTTGGCGGCCTGTGAGCCCTGCCGTTCCCATTACGACGCGCTGGCCAAGGTGCACACCCTCTACGCGGCCCATTTGCAGCGCGAAGAAGCGCCGGCAGCCCTCCAGGCGCGTCTGCGCGCCCTCGCCCAGGGGGGGGAGCAGACACGGCAGCCGTCGCCACGGCGCCTCCCATGGGCCCTCCCAGTGTGGGGCTTTGCCCTTGGCGTGACCCTGCTCTTCGGCGCCGCCGTCTGGTTGTTCCACGACCCGAGCCTCCCCAACGACGAGATCGCCAAAGCACCCAGCACGGTCAAGGTCCACGCCCACGCCGCCGAGAACACCCCAGCCGAGACCCAGCGCCTCATGGCTAGGGGGGAGGCCGCCGCCGACATGGGCCCAGCGCAGACCTTGGCCACGGCCCACCCACTCGAAGAGCCCTTCCAAGCATCAACGGTGGATACGCCAGCGCCCCCCGTTCCAGCCGCGGTGGAGCTCAAGGACTTCAGCGCCGAGCTGGCCCAACGCGCCGCCGCCGGTGACCAAGAATCGGTGGTCGCTTTCGCCAGTCAACACCTCGATGCGGGCGACGGGGAGCGCGCTCACCTCCTCTTGTACCGCGCACGGGCATACCAAGGGCTCGATCGCCACCTGGACGCGCTCCCTGACCTGAGGGAGGTCATCGATGAGTTTCCTGCTTACGCCGAGCGGGAAGAGGCCCTGTTTCTGCTGGCCCTCTCCCTCATGGCCGTTGGCAGCCAGGAAGAGAGCCGCACCCTCTTGGAAAACCTCATCGCCACTGAGAGCCGCTACGCCACGGCGGCAGCAGAGCAGCTACAGAGCTTGGACGCGCAGCGCAGTGGACGAGGCGCGCTCTCAGGAGGCTCGACGGCGGCGGCACGCTCCCAAGCCAGCGGTGCCAAGAAAGCCCGCACTTCCAAAGAGGCGGCCCGCCCCGCGCTGGGTGGCAGTGGCAAAGGAAGCACCTTCGACTTCGAGGCGGATGACATCGCCGGCCAACCGCAGAGCGCACCCGCCAAGACTTTCTAGCGCACGCTGGTTCGTCTCGGCCGCGCCCTGGACGGGTGAGCGCACGGGCAACGCTTCACCCGGCGCGCGCCGGCTTTTTTTTCACCCTTGCACCCGCTGGCGAAGGAGCGCACCATGCGCCCCTGGCGACGCACGAGAAAAAGTGTCGCCGAGAATGAGGCAGCACCGTGTTAGTGGAACGAGACAAAGCGATTGGTGTCTTCGACAGCGGCGTCGGCGGCTTGACCGTGCTGGACGCCCTCCAAGAAGCGCTCCCAGCAGAGCGGCTGGTTTACCTCGGCGACACCGCCCGGGTGCCCTACGGTAACAAGGGCCCAGCGACCATCGTGCGCTACGCCGTGGCTTGCGCCAAGGTGCTCATGGCCCGCGACATCAAGGCCCTCGTCGTGGCGTGTAACACCGCCTCGGCCTTCGCCCTCGAGGCCCTGACCCAGCTTCTCCCCGTCCCCGTCATTGGCGTCATCGAGCCCGTGGCGGCCGTCGCCGCCAAGGTCAGCGTCAGCGGCGTCGTGGGCGTCATCGGCACCCGCGGCACCGTCACCAGCGACGCCTATGGACACGCCCTGCGACGCCACCGCCCGGCCCTGACGGTCCTGCAGGCCGCCTGTCCCCTCTTCGTCCCACTCGCCGAAGAAGGCTGGTCCGACGACGACGTCACCCACCGCGTGGCGCGGCGCTATCTGCAGCCATTGACTGCGACGGCCATGGACACCCTGATCCTGGGCTGCACCCACTACCCTTTACTTCAGCCCACCCTCGCGGCAGTCTTGCGGGAGGCCATGGCGCACCCTGTGACCTTGTGCGACTCGGCGACGGCCACCGCCGAGCTTACCCAGCAGACCCTGGTCGAACACGCGCTGCTGCGCCATGGCGCAACAGAGGCCGTTCAGTTTTTAGTGACAGATGATCCCGAACACTTCGTCGAAGTGGGCCGCTTGTTTCTCCGCAATCCCCCAGGGAGGGCAGAACACATCGACTGGTAGCGGGAGCGATACAGAACGCAACACAAAAAAGACTGATCTCTGCGACCTGCGGCACTACCTTGACCCAAGACATCCTTCGCTTGGAGGCATGGAAGGCAATGCGACACCACAACGGCTTTTTCGCGCTATTCGCGCTTTTTTTGCTCGCCACCACCGCCTGCGGCCAATCGGGCGCCAAAAGCGCCAGTGAAGCGCACGCAGCAGACACACCCGACACCAGCACCCAGCGCGCCGTCGAAGTCGAGCCGGTACGCCGCGCCGATATGCTCTACACCCGTGACTACGTCGCCGACTTACAGCCCGCCAAGTACGTCACGGTCATCGCTTTGGCGACGGAACGCATCCTCGAGATGCCCTGGGAGGACGGCGATCACATTCAAGAGGGAGAGGTCATCGCTCGCATCCGCCAGGACTCCTTCCGCCGCAGCCTGGACCAAATCCGCGCTGAGTTAGCCGCCTTGGACACCCAAATCGCCAGCCAGGAGCGCGAGGTGCAGCGCACCAAGAAGCTACTCGAAGGCAACGCCGCCACCAGGCAGGCCCTGGATCAGCTCCAGGCCTCACTCGACGCGACCGTCGCACGCCGCCGTGGCCTCGAAGCCAGCCGGGCCCAGATCAACCTCAGCCTGGAGCACACCGTGGTCAAGTCCCCCATCGCGGGCGTCGTCACCAACAAACGCGTCGAGGTCGGCGACATCGCCTCACCTCAAGTCCCGCTGATGGTGATCATGGAGCTCGACCCCATCAAAATCGTCCTCGACATCGCCGAGCGCGACATCGCCGCCGTCCGCCCCGATCAGGAGCTGGTTTTGCGTGTCGATGCCTATCCCGGTGAGGTCTTCACAGCCAGAATCTCCAAAATCATGCCTTTCCTGCAGGCCGACACCCGCACCAACACGGTCGAAGCCATCGTCACCAACCCCACCGATCCCGAGACGGGCCTCTACCGCCTCAAGCCGGGGATGTACGGTCGCGTCGAGCTGGTCCTCGATCGCCGGCAGCAGGTCCTGTCCGCCCCTGACCGCGCCCTGCTTTTGGAGGATGACCTCTTGTCCCAGCAAAATGATGGCAAGCGCCTGCGGCGGGTCTATGTCTTGGGGCTCGACAACACCGCCGAGGCGCGGGTCGTCGAGGTTGGTCCATCCACGGGGGGGCGTACCGAGGTGATCAGCGGCTTGCGCGAGGACGATCAGTTGATCGTTCGTGGCCACCATGGTCTCAAAGATGGCCAGAAGGTGCGCCTCCCCGCTCAGGGAAAACCCGTGCCCGAGGCTGGCCAAGAGACGGCCACACCGCCGCCACTGGAGACATCACCCGCCGCGTCGACGTCAGCGACGCAAGCCGAGGAGGTCCCTGCAGCAACGAGTGGCGACCCCACTGCCCCCGTCGAGAGCGCCGCAACGACCGATGAAGCGCCAGCGCCTGCGCCCCAGGAAGCGGCCAGCGCCAACCCATAGAGCGATCCACTGAGGAAGTGCCATGTCATTGCCTTCGTTTTCCGTGCGCCGCGGCGTCACGGTAACCATGGTGTACTTGATGATCGTCGGCTTCGGGCTCTTCTCCCTGGCCCGACTCCAACTCGATCTCTACCCCGATCTCGAGTCCCCCATGGTCCTGGTGTTGACCACCTACACCGGGGCCAGCCCCGACGACATGGAGACCCTGATCTCGCGGCCCATCGAAGCCGCGGCCGTCTCGGTTCAAGGCGTGGAGAAGATTCGCTCTACCTCCAAGCAGGGCTCCTCCATGGTCATGGTCGAGTTCGACTGGGGCAAAGACATGGAGCAGGCAGAGACCGAGGTGCGCCGCGCCTTGGACATGGTCAAAGGCATGCTGCCCACAGATGCCAACGACCCCATGGTCTTCGCCCTCGACCCCTCGATGCAGCCCATCGTCATGATGATGGTCAGCGGCCCCTATCCCCTCGACGAGCTGCGTCGCATCGCCGAGGAGGAGATCAAACCCCGCCTCGAGCGCCTCGACGGCATCGCCTCAGCCGAAGCCGCTGGGGGCTTGGAGCGCGAGATTCAGGTCCGCCTCAATCGCGAGAAGCTCGAGGCTTTCAACCTCGACATCAACCAGATCATCGGCGCCATCTACCAAGAGAACGTCCAAGAGCCCGGTGGCTACATCGAGCAAGGCGTGCTGGAGTTCTCCATTCAGCCCGTGGGTCGCTATCAGAGCGTCGAAGAAATCGGCGAGATCCTCATCGGCATGCACACCACGCCCAAAGGCCCCAAGCCCATTATCCTCCGCGACGTCGCCGAGGTGGTCGATAGCTTCTCTGAGAGCCAGCGCATCCTCGAAGTCGACGGAGACCCGGCGGTGTGGATGATGGTGCGCAAGCAATCTGGCTCCAATACGGTGAACGCCGCCGAAGCGGTCATCGCTGCCTTGCCACTCATCACCCAAGAGATCGGCGCCGAGCTCGACTTCCGCATCCTCTTCAATCAGGCCGAGTTCATCAACGACTCCATGAGCAACCTGTCGACCACGGGCCTCTTTGCCGTGATCATTTCCTTTTTGGTCTTGCTCGTCTTCTTGCGCAACCTGCGCAGCTCACTCATCGTCGCCTCGGCCATCCCCATCTCGGTCGTCGCCACCTTCTCCGTCATGGATCAGGCCAACATGACCCTCAACGTCATCTCCATGGCGGGCCTAGCCTTGGCCATCGGGATGTTGGTCGACAACGCCATCGTCGTCTTGGAGAACATCTTCCGCCTCCGCGAAGAGGGCTTGGACATGCGCGACGCTGCCATGCAAGGGGCCAAGGAGGTCTCCATGGCCGTTACCGCGTCCATGTTGACCACCATCTCGGTCTTCGTGCCCATTCTCTTCGTGCCAGGCATCGCCGGCGCCCTCTTCACGGACATGGCCATCACCATCTGCTTTGCCTTGACCATCTCCCTCTTGGTGGCGCTGACCTTCATCCCCCTGGCGGCCTCCCGCCTCTTGGGCGGCAAGAAGGGCGAGAAGCTGATGGGTCGCCTGCAGAAGCGCAAAGAGAAGGTCAACTACGCACGCGAGGCTTATGGGCGCGTCCTCGATTGGACCTTGCGCCGCCGCTGGGTTGTGGCCCTGGGCGTCGTCGCCGTCCTCACGGGGACAGGGATCTTGTGGACGCTCATGCCCACTGAGTTCATGGCCGAGAACGACCAGTCCCAGATCAATCTCAGCGTCGAGACGGAGATCTCGAACAACATCGATGAAGCGCGCCGCGTCGTCGACGAGGTGATGGCCGTGGTGGAGGAGGTCATTCGCCCCGAAGAGCGTCGCCTGATTGGCCTCGACATGGGCATCGGTGAAGGCTTCGCTTCCATCTTCTCCAAAGGTGCCCACGCCGGCACCATTCGTATCCGCTTGGTCAAAGTGCGCGAGCGCACCCGCTCCCAACAAGAGATTCAAGAAGCCCTGCGCACCGCCTTGCGCGACGTCCCGGGCGTCAAGGCCAACATCGCTGGCGGGGGCGCTCTCTTTGGCAGCGGCGCCGACCTCGACATCGAGATCCGCGGTCACAACCTCGACGTCTCCCGCATGCTCGGCAAAGATCTCCAGGATCGGCTCGAGCTCATGCCAGAAATCAGTGAAGTGACCTTCTCCATGGAAGAGCAGAAGCCCCAGGTCGAGATCCGCTACGATCGACCCAAAATCGCCCAGCTCGGCTTGTCTACTGCCGCCATCGGGCGCGCCGCCTCCACCTACTTCAGAGGGCGCATCGCCGGGCGCTACTCCGAGGACGGCGACGAGTACGACATCGTCGTCCGCTACGACAAAGACTACCGCACCGAAATCGAAGATCTGCGCCGCATGCCCATCCGCACCATGACGGGCAACACCCTGCAACTGGCCACCGTAGCCGAGGTCTACGAGTCCCTCGGCCCCAGCAGCATCACCCGCCAGAACCAAGAACGCATCACCACCTTGAGCGTCATCCTCAAGAAAAACTTCGTCGACGAAAATGGCGTCAACAAGGTCAAGGACCTCGGCACCACCCTCAAGAAAATCGACGACATGCTCAAGGGCTATGCTTGGCCACAGGGCTTTAGCTACACCATCGGCGGTTCGGCAGAAGACTTCCAAGACTCCTTCCGCTACCTCGGCCTCGCCCTCTTGGTCTCCATTTTCTTGGTCTACATGGTCATGGCCAGCCAGTTTGAGTCCTTCCGCCAGCCCTTCATCATCATCTTTTCGGTGCCACTGGCCGGGATCGGCGTCGTCCTCGTCTTCTCACTCACGGGGGCCGCCATGGACGTCTCAGCCATGATCGGCGGCATCATGCTGGTTGGTATCGTCGTCAACAACGGCATCGTCATGGTCGACGCCGCCAACCAACTGCGCCAGGAGGGCCTGGACCGCATTGCCGCCATCGCGCAAGCCTGCAGGCTGCGCTTGCGCCCAGTGCTGCTGACCAGCACCACCACCATTTTGTCCATGGTGCCCCTCGCCTTGGAGATCGGTGAGGGCGCAGAGAACTGGAGCGGCATGGCCAAAGCGGTCATCGGCGGCCTCATCTCGGCCACCTTCTTGACCCTCTTCGTCGTCCCCACCATGTACACCTTCTTTGCGCCCAAGAAAGTCAAGGATCTCAAAGCATGAATCAGCACACACCCCTGTGGATCTCCATGCTGGCCTGCCTCCTCATGGCGCCCCTCTCTACCCTCGCCCAAGAGAGCACTGACGCAGCGCGCGATCCTGAGGCCCCTGCGCCACAAAACGCCGACGATGAAGAGATGGCACCGGGCGAGCGCGCGGCCTTGGTCATTCACAACGCCTGGGACGTCGAGTACCCACTGCCCCCCCTCACCCCAGGCGAGGAGATCAGCTTGCGCCAGGCTCTCATCGCCGCCGACGAGCGCAATTTGAGCCTCGAAGCGGCCCGCTTCGAGGTCACCCGCGCCGAAGCACGCCTCAAACAGAGCTGGGGCGCCGTCCTGCCCTCGGTTCAAGCGGGTCTGGTGTGGAGCCACGCCGACAAGGCCGACGTCATCGACATGGGGGCCGGCTTCGCTGCCCTCTTCGAGGCCCTCGGGTTGCCGCCCATGGAGGGCGGCGAGCCCACGGTCGTTCAACCCCTCGATACGGTGCGCGGCTCGCTCTCCATCGCCCTTCCCCTGGTCAACCTGCAGTCCTGGTATCAGATCCGCACCGCCGATTTTGCCATCGACTACACGGCGCTGACCATCGACCAGGCGCGCCAACAGATCCTCTTCGGCGTCGCCCAAGCCTACACCATGGCGCGCCTCAGCCGGATGCTGGTCACCCTGCAAGAAGAACAGGTGCGCTCCGCCATCTACCACCTCGAGGTGGTGCGCCGGCGCATGGAAGCCGAAGCGGGCCTCCGCATCGACGTCATCCGCGCCGAGACCGATCTCTCGCGCAGTCTACAAGAGTTGGCCAACGCCCACCTGGCCCTGGACAACGCCCGCGACGCCCTCGGTGTCTTGACCGGCATCGACGGGCTGCCCATGCCCCAGGCCATCGTCCTCGAAGCCCCGGAGAGCCTCGATGAGAACCACCTCGCCGAGATGGCGGTGATGCAGAACCGCGAGCTCGTTTTGGCCCAGTTCCGCACCCGCTTGGCGGAGATCCAACTCGACACCGCCTGGATGCAGTTCTTGCCCACCTTGTCGGCCGTCTGGCAAGGCACCTACAGCCTCACCGAACCCTCCGGCTTTGGCGGCGCCGACCGTTTCCGCTGGAACACCATGCTCACCCTCACCATCCCGATCTTCAACTACTTCCGCTACGGCGATCTCGACGACAAGCGCGCCGCCCTCCTCCAGGCCGAAATCCAAACCAAGGCTGCCGAACGCGACGCCGCGCACGCCGTCAGACAAGCGCGGCGGGATTATCTCTCTTCGTTGGCTCAGGTCGAGTCGGCCCGCCGGCAGGCAGAGCTGGCGCACGAGGCGCGGACCATGATGATTCGCGCCTTCGAGGCTGGCGTCGGGACCTCTCTCGACGTCTCGGACGCGCAACGCAATGTCTCCCTGGCGGACATCAACCTCATCAACACGGAGCTGCAAGCCCAACTCAACCTGCTGAAGTTGCGCCACGCGCTCGGAGAGGATCTCCTCGACCTGGTCTACCAGAGCGCCCAGCCCTTGCCCCTCCGCACCGACCATCCACCCGCACCCTGACCCGCCAGGCCAAGCTGAGCCGCGAGCGCCCCTGAGGTAAAACCATGAGTACCAATCAAGCCTGGATTCTCTTGGTCGAAGATGACTTCAAGCTCGCCAGCCTCGTCAAGGAGTACCTCGAGAGCAACCACTTCCGGGTCGAAGTCGAGAGCAACGGCGAGCGTGCCGTGGCGCGCATCCTGCGCGACCAACCCGACCTGGTCATCCTCGATCTCATGCTGCCAGGGCTCGATGGCCTCTCGGTGTGTCGCCGCGTGCGCGAGCATTTCTCCAATCCCATCTTGGTGCTCACGGCTAGAGTGGATGAAGTCGACGAAATCGTCGGATTGGAGGTTGGCGCCGATGATTACATGGCCAAACCCGTGCGGCCGCGCCTGCTCTTGGCGCGCGTCCACACGCTACTCCGCAGACATGACCGACAGCGAGAAGCCCAGAGCAACGACGGCCCCCTCCCAGAGAATCCCAGCGGGGTCTGCCGCACGGATCGTTTGGTGGTGGATCTCAGCCGCCGCGAGGTCACCCTCGACGGTGCCCTCATCGATCTCTCCACCGCCGAGTTCGATCTCCTAACCTACTTCGCACAACGGCCAGGGGTGGTGCTCACCCGGGAACAGATCTCCCGCGATCTCCGCGGCATCGAGTGGGATGGTCTGGATCGCACCATCGACATCCGGGTGGCGCGTTTGCGGCGAAAATTGGGAGATGACGGCAAGGCGCCTCAGCTCATCAAGTCCGTGCGCGGCACGGGTTACCTCTTGGTCACCGACGGATGAATCGTCTCTTCGTTCGCATCACCATTGGGGTCATGCTGGCCCTTCTCCTGATCATGGCCGCCCTCAGCACCATCGTTCAGTACGCCATCGATCGCCAGTGGTCCCAGAACCTCCCACCCCATGGCACCTTCACCATATCAGCGCTAGAGGCCCTCCTCGACGAGCGCAGCGACGCCGAGCGGGCCCTCATCTTGGCCGATCTCCAGGAGCGCACGGGGTGCCCCGTTGGGATCGTCGTGTTGGGCGACGACGATACCCTCACTCCCGAGGTCAGAGAGGCCATCCGCGCGGGGCGAACGGCTTGGCGCCGCGAGGGGCACAACGGGACCCTCTTCACGCCCCTGGACGGCGGGAGCGCTGCCCTCGTCATTGGCCCGCATCATTGGGGGCCCGCGTTGGAGTTCTGGACCATCCTCCTCATCGTCCTCGTGTCCCTCACGGTGGTGACGGCCACGGGCTTCGCCCTCACCTATCCCGTAGCGCGGCGCTTGAAGCGCTTGGAAGTGGCAGCCGCCCGTATCACCGCTGGTGAGCTGCATGCGCGCGCGGCAGACGACTCGAACGACCCCATCGGAACACTCGCCAAACAGTTCAATGAGATGGCCGCGCGCAACCAGGGACTCTTGGAACAACAGCGGCAGATGCTTCAAGCGGTCTCCCACGAGCTGCGCACGCCGACGGCGCGCATCCGCTTCAGCCTGGAGATGCTCGCTGAGGACCGCAGCCCTGAAGCCGCCGAGGCACGCTTGCGCTCCATCGACGACGACCTCCTGGAAATCGATGAATTGGTGCACGAGCTCCTCCTCTACAACCGCTTCGATGCGGTCGAGCCCCTGCTCTTCCTCGAGGACATCGACATCTGTAAGCTGACCCAGAAATGCATGGACAAAGCGCGCTTGCTCTGCCCCGACATCGCCATCACGCTCAGCGCTCCCGAAGCACAGTGGCTAGCAGTCGACAAACGCGCCTTCAAACGGGTCATCGACAACCTCCTGAGCAACGCCTTGCGCTACGCCGTGGAGCACGTCGAAGTCAGCATCGAGGCCCGCTCCGAAATGGTCATCGTTCAGGTCTCCGACGACGGGCCGGGGATCCCTGAGGGCCACCACCAGCGCGTCTTGCAGCCCTTCGCTTGCCTCGACGAGAGCCGCAACCGCAAGAGCAGCGGTGCCGGCTTGGGCTTGGCCATCGTCGAGCGCATCATGACGGCGCATCAAGGCCATATCACCATTACGCGCTCCGCCCTGGGGGGAGCAGGCGTGGCCACCCATTGGCCCTGCAAGGCCTAGACCCTCACCAACGCCAGGCGCAGTTCATGCCACCATGCGCCAGGTCGGGCCCACATAAGCGTGGCACCCACCCTGCTGAGGCCTCGCCGTCATCCTCGTCCGCCGCCAACAGCGACCAAAGCAGTAGTCCCCCCCCGATGGTCAGGGCGCTGCCACCAACCACGTAAGACACCACCGAAATGGTCGACCAAGTGCGCCCCGCGTCTCGGGCGTCTTGATCCGTCTTGCCACTGTCGATGAAGGCGTCATAGCGGCTCTTGGCGGAAAAATAGGTCGCCAGCCCCGTCCCCAAGCCCACCACCCCCACACCCAAGGTGATATAAGCAGCGACGGAGAGCGACGACGGTCCAGCGTCGCTCTCGATCAAGGGCGGCAGAAAAATGTCGATCTCGACCTCACTGTTGTGCTCGAGAACGAAGACCTGCTCGTGGCTCTGGTAACCATCGAGCTGAAGCAGGAGCGTGTGTTCACCCTCAGCCAAGACCAAGCGAGTTGGGGTCACCTCTTCCTGCTTGACGCCATTGATGAAGACGCGCGCTCGGCTTGGCGCCGACTTGACCTGGAGCGTCCCCTGGCGGGTCTGCTTGGCGATGAACTCCTCGAGGCGCAGCTTGTCCTCGGCGAGGCGCAACTGAAGCTGCGCTGGGAGCCCCTCTCGCTCGATCAAAGTCATGACGATGCCCAGGGCCCGGTCATAGGCCTTGGCACCCTCGTAAGCCCGTGCCAAGTTGTAGTGAATCACCGGATCGGGATCCAGCTTGAAGGCGTTCTCCAGCCAGTCGATGGCCGAAGCATAGTCACCCGATTGGTAGGCCTTCTCGGCGCGGGCAAAGAGCTCTGCGGCGAGGTCTTTGTCCTTGGTGGACTGGGCGCTCACGGTCGCGCTGGAACACAACCACAGGCTCGCGCCCAACAAGACGACGCCAAGAATTCGAGACACGGACGACAGAGAAAATGCAGGCATGGAAATCATCTTCGACAAGAGTTCAGCGCCCCGACAACCGCGACGACAGGCAAATGGCAGCAAGACACCACACTGCGCAGGGAGTGTATGCAGTCACGCTACACACTGCAAACTAAACACGCTAGAACGACCCCTGAGGCTGGCACCTTGACCTCCTTGACGCCGCGCTTAGGAATGGGCCAGGCCTGTGCTTGTTGCACGACGCGGCGACCAGGTGATCGCGAAGACGATAGCATGAGTGAACGCAAAAAATCCTTCAGAGATGACGCCGACGTCGCCGTGGCGACCCGCAAGAGCACGGGCACTGGGCGGCCCAAGAAGTACAAGGTCCTGTTGCACAATGACGACTACACCACCATGGATTTCGTCGTCGAGATTCTCGAGACCTTGTTCCACAAGAGCCCGGGGGAAGCGACCCAGATCACCCTCACCGTTCATCGCAAAGGACAGGGTGTCGCCGGCATCTACCCCAGGGAAATCGCCGAGAGCAAAGTTGAGCAAGTCCACACCCAAGCTGCGCAGCATGGTTTTCCTCTGCGAGCGACCTTCGAACCCGAGTAGAGAAGTAGCAGTGGAGGAAGCGCCCCATGAGCCAGCGTGATCTTGAGATGGCCCTCTACGCGGCCATCAGAGAAGCCGAAAAGCGAAACCATGAGTTCGTCATGGTCGAGCACCTCCTTTTGGCCTTGTCCTATGATCGCCACAGCGCCAGAGTCCTGCGCGCTTGCGGTGTCGAAATCGGCACTCTGAGAGATGATCTGACCTATTATCTCGACGACCTGGAGGCCGCCCCAGGAGCACACAAGCAGCCCGTGCAGAGCGTCGCCTTTCAGCGGGTGCTGCAGCGCGCCGTCATGCAAGCGCGGGCCGCCGACAAGCGCGACATTCAAGGCTACAACGTCATCATCGCCATGTTCGACGAAGATGACAGCTTCGCCGTCTACATCCTCGAGCGCCACGGCGCCACCAAAATGCGGATGATGCGCACCGCCTCACATGGCCCCGCGGAGGACGATTTCGGCGATCACAAAGATGACGATGAAGATGAGGATGCCGACGAAGAGACCCTCGGCGACGCCGATGAGGAAGAAGACGAAGACGAGGAAGGCATGGGGGAGCATCAGAGAGATCCCCTCCAAGCCTACATGAGCAACCTCAATGTCCGCGCCCGCGAAGGACACATCGACCCCCTCATCGGCCGCATCGACGAAGTGCAGCGCCTGTGGCAGACCCTCTGCCGCCGGCGCAAGAACAACCCACTCTTGGTCGGTGACTCCGGCGTCGGCAAAACGGCCATCGTCGAGGGACTCGCTTGGCTCATGGAACAGGGCCGAGCCCCTGAGGCTTTGGCTGGCTACCAAATTTACGCCCTCGATCTGGGCTCCATGCTGGCCGGGACCAAGTTCCGCGGCCAGTTCGAGCAGCGCCTCAAGCGCTCCCTCAAGGCCCTCCACAAGGTCGGCAACGCCATCCTCTTCATCGATGAAATCCACACCGTCGTGGGCGCTGGCGCCACCACTGGCGGCACCATGGACGCCTCCAACCTCCTCAAACCAGCCCTAGCCAGCGGTGAGCTGCGCTGCATCGGAGCCACCACCCACGACGACTATCGCCGTGTCTTCTATCGCGACCCGGCCTTCCGGCGCCGCTTCCAAAAGGTCGACATCAACGAGCCCACCCTCGAGGACACCATCGGGATCCTCAGAGGCCTGAGAGAAAAATACGAGTCCTTCCACGGCGTGACCTTCACCGAAGACGCGCTGGTCGCCGCGGCCACCCTCGCGGCCCGTTACATCCAAGAACGCAAGCTCCCTGACAAGGCCATCGACGTCATCGACGAGGTCGGCGCCCGCAACCGTGTCCTCCCCGCCAGCGACCGCCAGACGCTCATGGACACCAACGCCGTGGAGGCCGTCGTCGCCAAGCTCGGGCGCATGCCAGAGATCACCGCGGGCAGCGACGAGCGCAGCAAGCTCGCCGGGCTCCACGACGCCATCGCCCGCAACGTCTTCGGCCAAGAGCAAGCCATCGAGGCCGTGGTCACGGCGGTCAAGCTCAACCGCGCCGGCCTCGGTGTGCCCGACAAACCCGTCGGCGCCTTCCTCTTTGCCGGCCCCACGGGCGTCGGCAAGACCGAGGTCGCCAAACAGCTCGCCAACGCCCTCGCCGTTGACTTCATCCGCTTCGACATGAGCGAGTATCAAGAGCAGCACGCTGTCAGTCGCCTCATCGGCGCCCCACCAGGTTACGTCGGCTTCGACAACGGCGGTCTCCTCACCGAGGCCGTGCGCAAGAGCCCCCACGCCGTGCTCTTGCTCGACGAAATCGAGAAGGCGCACCCCAACCTCTACGACATCCTCCTCCAGGTCATGGATGCCGCCACCCTGACGGACAACAACGGTCGGGTCGCCGATTTCCGCAACATCGTCCTCATCATGACCAGCAACGCCGGTGGCCGCGAGATGGGGCAGAACGTCATCGGTTTCGGCGCCAAGCTCGACGTCTCGCGCAGCCTCAAAGCGGTGGAACGCGCCTTCAGCCCCGAGTTCCGCAACCGCCTCGACCGGGTGGTGATCTTCAACCCCCTGGCGCCGGACATCATGACGCGTATCGCCCAGAAGTTCATCCGGGAGCTGGCGCAACGCCTCAGCGAGCGACAGGTCGAGATCGAGGTCACCCCAGCCGTCATCGCTTGGCTAGCCCGCGTCGGCTATGAAGAGGCCTTCGGCGCCCGCCCCATGGGGCGCGTCATCCATCAACACATCAAACTGCACCTCGCTGACGCCATGCTCTTCGGCGAGCTCGAGCACGGCGGCACAGTCCACGTCGATAAGACCGATGAAGAGAGCGACCGCCTGAGCTTCCAATTCACCGCCGCGCCGACACCGCCCACGCCCCCAGCGAAGCTTGCGCCCAAAGCAGACACCAGCCATGCTAGCCCAGCGACGCCACGGGATGACGACGGTGGCATCCATGAATGACTGACGAACGAAAGAGGCTTGGAATGAAGATATTGATGGTCGCGTCCGAGGCAGTTCCTTTCGCAAAAACAGGCGGCTTGGCCGACGTCGCTGGCGTCTTGCCTCGCTTCCTTCACGCCCTCGGTCACGACGTCCGGGTCGTCATCCCACGCCACTACATCGTCGGCGTCGAGAAGTACCAG
>Ga0334884_1001617_pt1 | contig 32393 bp, 29 predicted proteins | sample GraSluR1_MG_7_FD_207215 | JGI IMG/M metagenome (GOLD analysis project Ga0334884, IMG submission 207215) | Sludge microbial communities from methane-producing bioreactor in Wageningen University, Netherlands - Granular Sludge_12_05 R1 | ecosystem: Engineered > Bioreactor > Anaerobic >... | reverse complement strand
AGGTTCCAGGTAGAAGAGGCTGTGCTCACGTTTAAAGCGTTCTTCGCCGGCCCCGGTGATATTTAACATAATAAGGGCGTCAGGGTTCAGACGGCCGGCATTAAGTTCGTTTTTCAGCGAGGCGGTCGCAATGGCAGCAGCTGAATAGATGTCGATGCCTTCAGTTTCAAGGAATAGTTCCTTGGCTGCCCGGGCTTCGCGGTTGGTTGCTTTCAACACATCTCCCCCGGTATCTGTAAGTGCATCGTAAAGGCCCCCTGTAATGGGGTAGGGCGGCCGCCGGTTCGACAGCACTTTGGCATCAATTTCGGTTACATGTTCCCTGGCCAGGTCGTCGTCGTAAGGAAGCATTGCGCGTGAGCCGGCTTTCCATGCATCGTAGATAGGCTGGAAGGGGGCATTCTGCGATACCATCAGTTTCATTTTATTGTTTCCGAAACGCCCGTCGGCAATCAGACGCAGGTTGGCTTCCCAGGCCGCAATGGCGCCGGTGCCGCTGCCAACAGCCTGAAAGTAATATTCAGGTATTTGCCCGATGGTAGTAACCGCTGACAATACAGTTGTGCCCATACCATCGCGCCGGGCCACATTTTTTGCACCCCCCTCGGCCAGGAATCCTTCGCACCGGGTGGCAAGGTTTGAGAGATGGATGGCATCAAAATAATCACTGCCATGGGCAGTTACTGCCAGTTTTACACAAGGATTCAACGGCTTGTCGAACCACAGGGCATTGATGTAATCATGAGGTACACAGAGCAGCAGGGGAATGTTGTTTTCAGAACATACCTTTGCAAAGGCCCTTGCAGTATTTCCTGCCGATGCTACAACGAGTACATGATCCTGCTCAGGATTCATACGTCCGCACACAGCATAGGCTTCAGTTTCTTTAAAGGAACAGGTAGTCATACCGGCTCCTTTCTCGGGCCAGTATCCGCTGTAAGTAATCCAGAGGTTTTTGAGCCCAAGGGCTGCTGCAAGTCCTTTGCTCCTGTACGTAACCGGAGCTGATGAACCATCCAGGGTGCGCTTCAGTGGCAACCAGTCGGCAAAGGTGTATAAACCGGTATCAGTACCCTTCAAATGCAGTTGCTTATTCTCGTAAATTGCACGGATCAACGTTGGTTTCTCTTCGCCCGGGGCATCGAGTGTCCAACCATTGTCTTCAAATATTTTTCCTGATGCCAGCGATTGCAATTTATATTGCGTGGGGGTAAAGCCTGATTGCATGATAACAGATTAGATCAGCCGCAAAAATAAGAAAAGCGAACGGATGGACGGCACAAATTGCCCGAGTAAGGGTTAATTCATGAAATCACTACCGGCCTGCCAGCTGACACAAAATATAAAGCCGCCTGTAATTGCCTGAATCCGGCAAATCATTTAATTTTGAAAAAACTGTGCCTATGAGAACTTTCACCCTGTCAGGATACCCTTACATACAGCTGAATCAGTTGATGAAATTGCTCGGACTTGCCGAAACCGGCGGGGAGGCCAATCTCGAAATCACTTCGGGCCATGTAAAAGTAAACGGCCAGGTTGAATTGCAAAAACGCAAAAAACTTTTTCCGGGAGACCGAGTCGACTTCAACAGCGAAACCATTATCATAGCCGGAGAATAGATGGCTACAGAATAAATATTCGTCTGAAATAAATATTGCATTCTGCGCTATTATTCCATACTTTTATACTGATTTAAACATCTGTGCTTATGAAAAGAATGATTTTCGGGCTGATCGCCCTGGCGTTAATCGCTGCATCCTGTACCCAGACCATTGTAAAAGAGCCGGAAGTAACCGGTGGATCCGCGGTTGAGCTTCCCCGCGACGGCGTATTCTACCATATTTCAAGCGGCCCTGAAAATCCGCACAAGGTGGTGATGGCGCTGAAACAGGCGGTAATGATGGCCGAAGACAAGGATGTGCTGTTGTATTTTGACATTAAAGGGATTGAAGTTGTGCTGAATGATGCAATAGACATAAGCTATCCGACTTTCCCCAGCTCTAAAGAATCGTTGAAACTGCTCATCGACAAGGGCGTTACCATCTTTGCCTGCCCCTCATGCCTCAAAGCTGCCGGTAAAAGCGAGGCTGATCTTATGCCCGGGGTTGTACTCGCTCAGAAAGATCAGTTTTTCAACTTTACCGAAGGCAGGATTCTTACCTTGGATTATTGAACGCCTGCCGGGTTCAATACTGTTTTTCAAGGATAACATCAATTCTGTTATCCTTTTCCTGTTTGCCGCTGATGATTTCAGGCAATTTTAAATCATCTGATAAGCGTTTCTTATGAAATTACAACTACTGATTCTGTTCTGTCTCTTTACGGTTATCGTTCAGGAGGTCAGCGCCCAGTATCCGGAAACGCGGATTTCACCTGATAATCAGGAAATCTATTTTTGCTTTCCTTTTACAAAGGGGATGGACCTGATATCTGTCTCCCGGCAGATTTCTGTGGATAAAATCATGAACGATACGGTCTGGGCTTACGCAAACCGTAAACAGTTTGATAAGTTCACCAGACCGGGCTATGATATTACCATTCTTCCGCATCCGGGCGATGCACCGGGTGTAATTATGCGCGACCGGATTGAATTATCGGATGCTACCCGTACCGTTTGGAATTTTTACCCGACTTATGAGGCTTATGAAGCGATTATGACGGATTTCCAGACCCTGTATCCTTCGCTTTGCCGCGTGCAAAATATCGGCAACCTGGCAAGCGGGCGCAAATTGCTTGTAGTTAAAATTTCTGACAATGCTGCAGATGACGAGGCCGAACCGGAATTTTTCTATTCTTCATCCATGCATGGAGATGAAACCACCGGTTATGTATTGATGCTGCACCTGATTGAATACCTGCTGCAGAATTATGGCACTGATCCTGAGGTTACGAACCTGGTTGACAATATGGAAATATACATTTGTCCACTGGCCAACCCCGACGGAACATACTACGGGGGCAACAGTTCTGTGAGCGGTGCACGCCGTTTCAATGCAAATTTTGTGGATCTGAACCGCAACTATCCGGATCCTGCCGAAGGTGACCATCCCGACGGAAATGCATGGCAACCGGAGACCGTCGCTTTTATGAATTTTGCGGAACAGCGCAGTTTTGTAGCCGGGGCCAACTTTCACGGAGGTATTGAAGTGGTGAACTACCCGTGGGATACCTGGAGCAGACAGACAGCAGATAACAGCTGGTGGGTTATGGTTAGCCGCGAATACGCCGATACCTGCCAGGCCCATAGCCCTTCATGGTACATGGACGATCTGGATAACGGGATCACCAACGGCTATGCCTGGTACCGCATTACCGGAGGCCGGCAGGACTATATGAATTATTTCAGGCGTTGCCGGGAAGTTACCATTGAAATATCCGCCACCAAAATGGTGGCTGCCGCCCAGCTACCAGACTACTGGAATTACAATTACCGCAGTATGCTGAATTTAATGAAGCAGGCAACATACGGTTTCAGGGGATCGGTAACTGAGCAGATATCAGGACTGCCCGTACAGGCAAAAATCACCCTTGCCGGACATGATGCGGATAATTCGGAAGTTTATTCTTCGGCGCTTCATGGTGATTTCTACAGGCCAGTAAAAGCCGGAACATACACCCTGCAGGTAAGTGCTCCCTGTTACCACACGCAGACTTTCAGCAATCTGACCATCGGGGATTTCAGTGCAATTACGCAAAATATTGAGCTAATTCCCTCTGCGGGTGTCACAACATCCGGTGTTACTCATATAACATCAGGCTCGGCGACCTGTGGAGGTGGGGTGATTTGTGAAGGGGGTTCTCCGGTTACCGCCCGTGGCGTCTGCTGGGGCACCTCCGTCAATCCGTCGCTGTCAGGCCAGCACACCCTGGATGGAAGCGGTGCGGGCTCATTTATCAGCCTTATTTCGGGCCTTTCTGCCAGTACGACTTACTACGCGAGGGCTTATGCAACAAATAGTGAAGGTACCGTTTACGGAGAAAACAGGCAGTTTACCACCAGTTGCGATATCATTCAACAGTTTCCCTTTACCGAGGATTTCGAGAACGGAGGCCTGATCCCCGCATGCTGGACCCAGGAGCAGGTGAATAATTCGGGGATCAGCTGGAATTTCGTTACCGGAAATGGCAGCAGTAACCCGGAAACAGCGCACGGAGGCGCTTACAATGCCTGTCTGAAGGATAATTCTTCAGCAGATAACAAAACCCGGCTGATCAGTCCGCCCCTGAACCTGAGTGCATTGATCAATCCCTCCCTGCAATTCTGGCACACCCAGGCTTTCTGGTCGCCCGATCAGGATGAGCTCAGGGTCTTCTACCGGACCAGCGCTGACAGTGAATGGATACTGCTTCAGGCATACACTCAGAACATAGCTTCGTGGACAATGCACACCCTTGATTTGCCGGATGCTTCGGAAACCTGTTGTATTGCTTTCGAAGGCAACGCAAAATACGGTTATGGGATATGTGTGGATGATATAATGGTTTCAGGAACATTCCGCACCTTATCGGTTACGCCTTCAAACCTGATGGTTGATGCAGCTTCCGGTAACACTGATTTTACGGTGGAGTCCAACAGCGTTTGGGAGGCTTTTTCAGATCAGGAATGGTGTGTGGTTACGCCATCAGGAAACGGGAACGGGGCTTTGGTTGCGGATTATGAGGCAAATACAGGGAGTACGCAGCGGGTGGCCGTCATTACTGTTGTTGTTCCTGGTCTGGAACCGGCACAGGTTACGCTTACTCAGCAAGGCTTACAGGAGAAAGTCCTGAATCTGACCGTTTTACTCGAGGGTTTGTATCAGGGCCCGGGAATGAACAAGGCGAAAAATGAGGCTGGAGACCAGTTCCCCGGTGAAATCGCTGACCAGATTCAGGTGGAACTCCGGGAGGCTGAAGCGCCCTATGAACTGACTGCGGGTCCTTTTTTAGTGTTCCTCGACATTGTCGGCAATGCTCAGTTCACACTGCCGCCGGAAATTTCGTCAGATTATTTTATTGTGATAAAACACCGGAACAGCATTGAAACATGGAGCAGCGGTCCTGTTTCATTCAGTAATGCAAGTACAGATTATAATTTTTCCGATGCTGCTACCAGGGCCTGGGGCGGCAATCTTAAACCTGCCGGAGATGTTTTCCTGATTTTTGCCGGAGATGTGAATCAGGACGGAGTGGTGGATTCGGCGGATATGACAGTGGTGGATAATGACGCGCAGGGTTTTGCAACAGGATATCTTCTTTCGGATGTGAATGGAGACGGAGTTACCGATTCAGCCGATATGACTTTGCTGGATAATAACGCCGCGAACTTTGTCAGCAGGATGACACCCTGAGCGTTCCCGGAAATGAAAAAGCCGGCAGGTTTATTACTCCGCCGGCCCGGTTGGTTGGTTTTGGATTAAGGCAATTATTGCAAAACCAGTTTGAGCATTTCTTCGGTTTCGTTGTAGGCCTTTACCATGGTTGCTGCGGCATCCCCGCCAATCATTGCCGCGAAGGCGGGTGCATTCATACGCGAAACGTATGTATTTCCGTCAGACTTCTCATATACTGAAATCCGGCAGGGAAGCATGGGGCTCACATCACGGTATTCATCCTTCGAAAGGATCCCGAAAGCATGAGCGGGATTGCACAATTCAATCACTTTCACCGGCAACACTTCTTTTCCGTTTTTCTTCATGGTTTCCTGAAGATCATGGATGACAGTGATTTTCCAACCCTTCTCTGCAATTGTTTTTGAAAGCACTTCCATTGTTTCGGTAAAACCATAACTGCTCTGATTTTCAATCATAACAGCCTGCTTTTCAATACCTGTTTGCTGGCCTGAAACAGAAATAACTGTCAGTACCAGTAGAAATGAGAGCAAATCGCTGATCTTCATTGATATTTGGATTTGTTGGTTAACAATTTTCCTGTTTATCCAGGTTCAAATATTTTGTAAACCGCTGTTAAACAACTCAGATCTTACAAATGTTTGTTCACCTGTTTGATAAGGAAATCTTTCGGCTTAATCCCGACTATGCGATCCACTTCCTTCCCGTTTTTAAAAAGGATGATGGTAGGGATCCCCCTGACGCCGAATTGTTGTGAGACAGACTGATAATGATCCACATTCAGTTTGGCTACAACGGCTTGAAAATCGGAACTTTCGGCCAGTTCATTCAGCACCGGGCCCATGACTTTGCAGGGCATACACCATTCGGCCCAGAAATCAACCATTACCAGTCCGTTTTTTATCTGGCTCCGGAAGTTTTTGTCGGTAAGGGTGATGATCTTTTCGCTTTCGGGCACAGCGGACATGTTTTTCATTCTTCTGAAAGAATAAATCATGTAAACTGCAAAAAGTGCGACAATGGTGATGGCAATAATCAGACCTGTTGACATATCAGTGAGCTAAAGTTTCGTGGAGATGCCTGGATTTCAGTTGATGGATATAGCCCGATGCAGCCAGAGCGGCAATGGTCCCGTCGCCAACGGCGGTTGTAACCTGACGGTAACGCTTCACGATGGAGTCACCGGCAGCGTAAACGCCCGGAATACTGGTGGCCATGTCGCTGTTTACCAGGATTTCGTTCCACTGGTTCATATCAACTTTACCCTTAAGAAATTCGGTATTCGGAACATATCCGATAAAGATAAACACCCCGTCGGTTGCGAAGTTTTGCACTTCTCCGGTTTTGATGTTTTTAATATCCACGCGCTCCAGTTTTTCATTTCCATGGAATCCGGTAATGGTTGACTCCATGATGAAATGAATTTTAGGGTTGGCTTTTGCCTCTTCCACAGCGTATTCAAATGCCTGGAAATGGTCGAACTGGTGAACAATGGTGACTTTGGTGGCATATTTGGTCAGTGACACCGCCTCTTCGAGGGCGGAGTTGCCGCCACCGACCACCACAATTTCTTTCCCCGTGAAGAAATCTCCGTCGCAGGTAGCGCAATAGGAAATCCCCTGCCCTTTGAATGCAGCCTCTCCGGGTACATTGAGGGTGCGTGAGCGGCCGCCGGGCGTCAGGATGATGGCATTTGAAGTATATGTAGTTCCATCGGAAAGGGTTACAGATTTTATTTCACCCTCAATTTGCAGATCAGTAACCCGGGAATTGCTCTTTATCACGCAGCCGAAGCTTTTGGCCTGCTTTTTCATAATGTTGGAAAGCTGGTAACCCGAAATGCTTTCCACCCCGGGGTAGTTTGCAATTTCATGGGTCAAAACCATCTGACCGCCCAGCACACCATCACTGATAATCAGTGTTTTCAGCCGGGCACGTGAAAGGTAAATGCCGGCAGTCATCCCCGCGGGGCCTCCGCCTATAACAATGGCATCGAAGTGGTTATTTGTATTCATTTTCAAATTCCGGAAAGCTTAGCGGGAATCCGGAGTCCCTTCTAAAGTCTTATGATAAATTACCTGGAACCGGAATGACATGAGGTGTCTGGCAGATAAACAGGTCCTCAGGTTATTCCGGTTCATGAAATATCCGGAGTCAGATTAGCTGACTGTTACAGGAGCAAATTCATTGTCAAGGATGGCCCTTACCTGGCTCATACTCTGGATACTGGAAGTGGCTTTTACCAGTTTGCCGTTTTTATAATACATGGTGAAGGGAATCCCCATAAATCCGCGCACTTCAGGAACATTACGGATCACATAAGCCTCAGGATTGTCAAATTCCATATCGGCAAATTTCACATGTTTGTATTCCTCTTCGAGATCTTCCATAATTCCGTAAACGGGAATACACATGGGGCCCATGCGGCCGCAGCAGATCATGACATTTTCGTTTTCGTTTATCAGCTTCTGATGTTCAGCAGCTGTCATTACATGGTGAAGGTTGGTGTAGAGCATTGTCTTATTGTTTTTGATTTTTAAATATTTGGATTGAAGTCGTTGGTTAATCTGTTGAAGATGCAGGAAGAACTTTATTCGTTTTCCAGTATCCTGATTTCGTAAGTGATGGGCATTGCTTTGCGGTAAACCACCGAAACGCCGCAGTAACGGTCCTGAGAAAGATCAATGGCTTTACGTAGTTTTTCCTCATCCAGCCCGTCCCCGGAGAATTCATAAATAAGGTGCATGCCGCTGTAGTGTTTCGGATGTTCTTCAGTCACCTCGGCTTCTATGCGGATATTGAAGGTTTTGGGTTCCACCCGCATTTTTTTCAGGATGGAGATTACGTCCATTCCGGTGCAGCCTGCCAGTGAGGCCAGCATCAGTTCTTTGGGCCTGGGGCCGGCATCCTGTCCGCCCACTTCCGCTTTCGCGTCCATAATTACATGATGTCCGCTTACCAGCGCATCAAACTGCATATTGCCGTTCCAGGAAGTATTTAAAGTCTGTTTCATGTTGCTGAATTTTTGATGCTGCAAAATTAGCCCTCACAGCATTCCCCGGCAAGCATTCAGAGGGTGAGGGGCACAAGCCCGGGATTGAGTTTGCTCAACTTTTTTATTGAGGAAGGTCCGGAGGGGGATGAAATATCAGCGGATGCAGTTACCTGATCTCTCCCAGAAACACACTCCACATCAGCAGCGTGTCGTTACCGAATGCTTTGGGAAGTTTACGGGCGTAAAATAATGCACTCAGGTTTTCTTTTCCCAGATTTAACGTGTCTGTTTTTGTGTATGTTACTGTGGTGCAACTAAAATTTAATTGCCCGGTGAAACAGGATTCCCCGACCGGCCGGAGCGGCTTAGTAATAAGTATATGCTCAATTTTGAAAAAGATTGACTCAAAACCGGAGATGCAGTGCTGACCAGCCGTATCTTTGATTTTAAGGGTTTTGTTGGTGGTGATTAAACCCAGATGCCTCTTTAAGGCAATATCTTCACTGGTAAACATACTGCTGATCATACGTTCAGCCTCAGCCCTGAGGGCTGTATCCAGATTTTCATTGAAAGCGATGCCCATGTAATCGCCATAATCCATGATCTTTTGTTTTGCATTGATCTCGAAGGCCCTCAATGACTGTTCTGGCAGGATATCCGCTTCAAATTCAGTCCTGATCCTTTCCCTGGATTGCTCAAGATCGGCCTTTTCTCTTCCGGCTTTCTGTCTCTCTTCCGGGCCGCACGACCTCGAACTCAGTATAAACCAGGTAAGGAAAGCAATAAGTATATAGTAACTTTTTCTCATGGCCTTACCTCCCTTTGCCTGAAGCGAATCAGTGAAATTTTACCCGCTTCATACCTGGTGTCAAAAATTTCAATACCCTGTAAACTGGTTGAAGGAAGCGTCAGTTTATTGATAAACTCCCCTTTGTTATATAATTCCACTCCAAGTGTTTCCTTGCCATATACCTGGTAAATCATCGCGTTGTCCGAAATGATTCTGTTCAGCTGCTCCCTTCTTTTCTGCCAGTCGGTCACCCTGCTGGCCGAAAAATACTGAATCATCAGCGCGTAGTTATCCGGCCGCAGGGTTACGGTCTCCTGAGGATTAAACTTGTCAAGCAATCTGACCATAGTATCGGTGTGATAGCAGGGCGCCTCAACCACAAACCTGAGGCTGGCCCGGCCGGTTTTTACGGTAAAACTTCCGTCGGGGCCGCAGAGATAACTGACCGGTGACTCATTGTCGCGCAGCATACTGACTTTGATCAGACTGTTTGTTATTGCCATGCCTGTATCTGCATCAAAAAAGGTAAAGCGGTATTCCTTTGTGCTCAGCATTTTGAAGAGGACAAAAAGCAATCCCGAAAAAATCAGGGCCATAACAGGAACAAGGTAGAAGTAGCGGTTTGCATGCTTCAGTGATTGAAGTCCGGTTGAATTTGCCGCATTTTTGAATCTGAAATCATCCCAGTTTGCATACCCGGCATAGCGGCTCAGAAAGTTCAGGATATCGATGCGCGGCAGCCCCCCGTTTGCCGATTTCATGTGCATGTAAAACCATTTTTCGCTGATGTGGGCATTCACCTTTTGCAGCAACTCTTCCTGAAAGTCAACGATCTCCTGTCCTTTCCAAGCTGAGATGGAAGGATTGATTCCCGGATAGGACTGCAGCATACGTTCCACAATCTTTTGCTTCAGGATTCCGAAGATCTGTAAATCCCTGTCGTTCACAAAAGTGACAATTTTCCGGTTGAACCGATGGCAAAACGGTGGTAAAGTGTTTTACAATCGGTTTACAAGTCCAATTCAAATGAAAAAGCAACGGACACTCTAATTTTGATTCTTAAAGTTACGAAAAAACCACTTATTTTAAACCATCTGATCATGAAAAAGTATGTGATGATTATTTCCCTGCTGGCCTGCTCGCTGGCTGCTATGGCTTATTTAAGCGGGAATCCCGGAGACAGGGATGTCTTCAGGGCTTATGAACTCAGGATGAGCGGCAAAGCGGATGAAGCAAAAGCGTTGCTTTTGCAGGTGCTTGACACTGACTCAACCAATGCCATGGCGCATTACGAAATGGCCAGGCTAAACTTTTACCTGCTGACCGGGGGAGGGGGTACCCAACTGGAAGACGTTACCGCTCACATCAGTAAGGCAGCCGACCTGGAGCCGGATAATGTAATCTATGCTTATTACAGGGCAGTTTCCGGTTTTTTGAATGCATTTATGTTTATGCAAACGGGGCAGGAGGACAAGGTCAAAGGTGCCGTGGACGAGACCTGTGGTTTGCTCAAACATGTGCTGGAGCTGAAACCTGATTATTGCGAACCCATGCTTTACCTGGTAGAGATATACGGCATGCTTCCGCCCGGGATAGGTGGCGACAGCACTCAGGCTGTTTACTATGCCGGGAAACTTTCCGAAACCAATGCTTATTTCGGCGCCAGGGCCAGAGAAGTGCTTGCCCCTGAGGGAACTGATCTGGTTAAGTTCTGGGAAAATGAAATTGCCGGAAACGGACGGACACCCGAACTCCTTTACCGCACTGCAATTGCCGGGATTCTGGCCGGAAATCCGGAAGTGGCTGAAAAGTATTATGGTGAAGTGAAAAGCAAAGATCCATCGGCCAATCTGCTTCAGCTCCAGCTGGGAAGGTATCATATGATGAAAGTAATGCAGAACAGGGAACTTGCCTCCACTGAGCTACCCGCTGCAATCACCTGTTTTGAGAAATATCTTCAGACCCTGCCTGAACCTGTCGTGCCGCTTAGAGCATTCACACTCGGCCTGATGGCAAGAGCTAACATGTTTCTCGGCAAGCAGGAAGAAGGTGAAAAACTTCAGCAGCAGGCAACTGCCACAGATAAATACTTTTCCAGGGCTTCCGGTGTCCCTGACCAGCTCCTTTTTGAGCCGCCCGACAAGATCTGCCATCACTACTTCTCGTTTTTCAGCCCGTTTTAAAAGTTATGTTTTCAGGAGGTTAAATATTGAAATGTTTCGGGAATGTTTTAAACTAAATCACTGTTTCTGTTCAGGAGATTGATTGGTTGCAGACTTTGCAATTGGGTCATATCCTAAAATCACAAACATGAAAAAGCTATTTCTTCTTATGATTGCGCTGAGTTTCGCAATTATAATGAATGCTCAGCCCTGGAAGGTTCAACTGCAAATGGTCTCGGGCAATTCAAAGGTAAAAACGCTCAGATTAAAGCCTGAAATGAAACTCGATATCGGCCGTTTGCTGAATGATAATGATACCCTGAAGGAATATAATTATTATAGCGGGATATTCCTTGGCGGTGCCGGCGATTCTATCCGCATCAGGTTAAATGAAGTAAAAACAAATTCAGTATTCACGAACGGGATAAAGCAACAATCAACCATTCCAGTGAAATACTTTACCTCTTTAGCACTCAGGGATTCGGGATTCATAAGTTTTGCATTGCACGAAATAGACTATCTGAAGTATCGCCCTGCAAAAAAGAATGAATTCGGAGGTTTTGTAGAACCAACCATCTATTTGTCCTTGCTCACTCTCTTCCTCTCACCGATTATCAGTTACAATTTTAAAGAAGGGGAATTGAATGCGAAAAGGTATAAATGCTGGGCACTGGGCAGTACCCTGGCACTCGCTTCCTGTATTACAGCCATCATTACTATTAATGCAATTGATGGACCCGATACTTTCCGGTTCAAGGCCGGCTGGCCTGGCACGCATACCAAGCAGTGGCGTTTTATAAATCAACCGGAGATCAGATAACCCGCTGTTACAAACCACACAAGAACTCTTTTGTCTGAATTAACTGAAAAACCAAAAGCCATGATTGAGCACGTTCACAAACACATTACTTCCGAATTGCAGCAGAATGCAAAGACGGATATTATTTTCATACTTGCTTCCATCGCTCTCAACCTGATAGCACTGGCCATCAATGCGGGATCGGTCGAAAAATCACGTACCGATGACACCGCATTGTTGGTGATGTTCATTTTTGTTGCACTGATCATCATCATTAATCTGGTTGCCATAATCGGACTGACCAAAGGCAAACAAACCCGCACCAAACTTCTTAACGGGTTGATTAAAATGTATGTTGATCAACAGGTCGACAAATATTATGATGCTTCACTGATGAGCAGCTACAGTGTGCGGTACAATCTGTTTATTCTGGTGGTTGTATGTACCGGGATTATCTCAATCATTGTTCCGTTTGTGATGAGGTAATTTACCGGATTTTACATTGAGAGGGCAGCATCTGTTTTTTTACATCTGATCTTAAACCTGGTAAATTATGAAAAGGTTGCTTTGTGTGCTGATCACCTTACAATTGATCACAGCTTTTGGTCTTTATGCTCAAAATTCCGGTATTGCATTCAGGGCTTATGAAAGCAGGATGAATGGCAATCCGGAGATGGCCCTTTCATTGCTTGATTCTGCTTTGAAAGTCACCCCTGATAACGCGGAACTATGGTTCGAAAAGGGACGCTGCCTGGACTGGATTAAACTGCAGAATTGCAAAAAGTTTACAGATGTATGGAGGATTCTTAAACCAACGCTGAAAGATTGCAGATATTGCTTCCGGAAAGCATGTCATTATGAACCCGGGAATGCCCGTTATCATTATTGGGCAGGACAAAATGCGATGACGATAGCACTAGTGGAATTCTACACGCCCTGGGAGTGGCTGCTTATCCCAGGTGTAATGAACTCCGCTGTAAAACATCTTAAGAAATCAGTCCTTTTAAATCCGGTTAATCCTGAATACCGATATAATTTGATCAATGTATTGCACTTTGGCTGGTTATTATCAGGCAACAGGAAGCTTGCCCTTTTGCACACGGATACGATATCGGAAACTGACCCGGTTTATGGGGTTATGGCAAAAGAATTAATGGAGACAGGAAAGCAACCGTATGATCCTTATCCTGAATACAGAAAATTACTGCAATCAGATCCTGATAATATAAGACTTCTGAGTGAAGTTGCTGCGCTTTATTCCCGCAAAGGGGATTCCTGTCGCGATACAGCCATTGCCATGTACAGAAGAATCCTTGAACTGGAACCGGATAATATCAATGCTTTAAAGCGCCTGTACTGGACAGTCCCGGCTTCAGACAAGGATTTGGTTGTTCCGTATATACTGTCATATTTCAGGGCTGTTGATAATAATTACAACTATTACACGGCCTCCGGTATGCAGTTGTTGGCCACTTATCTGAAACAACTTCATGATGAACAAAGAGGAGCTGTTTTATCGCTGGCTGCTGAAAGACTTCACCCTGATAATTATGGTACATTTATCAATGATATTGGGCCGCCCTGATTACCGGTAACCAGGAAGCTTGTAAAGGCCCTCAATGGTTTTTATAAACAACCGGATCAGTTCAGTAATTTCAGGGAGCCACCATGCCAGTGATGAACGACAAAAAGCGGAGAATCATCAGGAATGCCGGAATGGTGCTCGCGGCATTTGCAGGAAGCATCTTTGGCCTGATTCTGACCATTCCTGGGTATTTGCTGGATTGGGGCCCGGGAAGCGGGATGGAAGGTCCCCTCTGGAAAGTAATGATTACCGGAATAGCCTCCTTTGCAGCCGGGGCATGTGCGGGTGCTTTTCTTTTCAGGTTGTTGGCCGGGAAACTTCTCTCAGATCTGTTCTCTGTACTTGTTAACGCCTTCCTTTCGCTGGCAATGATGATTGCCTCATCGACGGCCGCATTTATTACAGGCTGGGTAGTGGCCTACCTGACTGGTAAAATAACGGGAGCTATTTCAGGCCTGGAATGGAAAGCTGTTCTATTTTACGTTCCGCTGATGTCGTGCATTTACAGCCTTCCGGTAAGTCTTGTTTCAGGAGTTTTATTCTTTGTTTTTGTCTATATTTATCTCAGGAAAAGCAATTCCGGGGTATTATGAAATTTTCATCTGCATGCTATCCTATCTTCACCGAAGTCATGGAAATCGAACCCATAATGGTTTTGGTGTTGAAGAAGGAGATTTCCTCGTTTTTTCCCTGAAGTCCGAGTGTATAGAGCAATGGAAGGTAATGCTCCGGAGTGGGGACAGATTGTTCAAATGCCATTCCGGCCTTTTTATAATCAATCAATGCCTGATGGTTTCCTTCTGTAATCCATTGCCGCATTTTTGCATCGGTTTCAACAGCCCAGTCATATCCTGTATCGGGTTTTTTCCAGTCGATGATCCGCAGGTTGTGTACGATATTTCCACTGCCGATAATCAATACCCCTTTTTTACGCAGTGCGGCCAGTTCAGCGGCAAGCGCATAATGCTCACGGGGCGATTTACCGTAGTCAAGGCTGAGTTGTATTACCGGAATATCAGCTTTTGGATAGAGGTGTTTTATCACACTCCATGCACCGTGGTCAAGGCCCCAGTTCTCATCCAGTCCGACCTTGGTCTGAGTAATTATTTTGCTCGTTTCTCTTGCCAGATCAGGACTTCCGGGTGCAGGATACTGCACATCGAACAATGCACGGGGGAAACCGCCGAAATCGTGAATGGTCCGGGGTTTCTCCATGGCGGTGACGAAAGTTCCCCGTGTTTCCCAATGTGCTGAAACGCAAAGAATAGCATTAGGAACCGGAAGGCTTTTTCCGATTTGTTGCCAGCCACGTGAAAACTCATTCAGTTCAATGGCATTCATCGGACTGCCATGGCCGAGAAAAAGCACCGGCATGGCGGGGGTATTTCCCCATTGTGAAACTATATTTTGCAACGCATTTACTTTCATGGCATAGGGTGTTATTGACAGGGCCAAAGATGATAACAGAAATTTCCGACGGTCCATGTTTTTTGTTTTAAATGTTCATGGGTATATCCATAAGCAGAATTTCTGAGCCGGCCTGGCCGGACATTATATCGACACCGTCTGCATCGCTGATCCCCAGTCCGTCACGTTCACTGAGCTCAGTTCCATCAATGGTAAAACTTCCTTTCAGCACAAAGGCGTAAACCCCGTTTCCGCTTTTTCTGATTTGGTATTTTGTCTCAATTCCTTTGTCAAATATGCCCATATGAAACCAGGCATCCTGATGTATCCACACTCCCGCATCCTGCGGATCGGGCGATAGAATCTGCTGAAGCTTGTTCTTTCGGTCTTCTGTTTTCAGCGTTATCTGGTCGTAACGTGGTTTCACATGCTGAGATTTCGGAAACAGCCAGATCTGAAGAAATTTAACCGGCCTGTCGCTGTTTTTGTTGTACTCGCTATGTGTGATACCGGTTCCGGCGCTCATTACCTGCACATCGCCCTTGCTTATGACGGCTACATTACCCATGCTGTCTTTGTGTTCCAGGTCGCCTTCGAGCGGAATGGAGATAATTTCCATATTGTCGTGCGGATGGGTTCCAAAACCTTCGCCCGCTGCCACAAAATCATCGTTCAGCACCCTGAGTACGCCAAAATTCATCCGGTCGGGATTGTAGTAATTTGCAAAACTGAAGGTGTGCCTGCTTGCCAGCCAACCATGGTTGGCAAGGCCTCGGCTGCCCGCTTCGTGAAGCACTTTGTTTTTCATAATTTTTCTTTTGTATCCGGTAAATGATTAAACCCCAATGGCTCCGGCACATTCGGCTTTTCTGCCCTGCGTGCCGGAATTCCTCCGGCAGGTTTTGATGTAAGCAGTAAGCCTGCACCCGGGAGCGCTTTTTAAAATTCCTGTCGGTTCATAACGCAGGTTTTAATCCTTTTTAAAGAGAGTCTGATACTGATTTCGTTATATTCTACAGGCAGACGGTGAGTCTGCCTGCAGATTATTTTTACCTTGTGAAACAGGCTTCAATTATCCGGCCTGTTTTATCCTGGGCTATCAGATTTATCCGGCCTGTTTTACGAACTGCACTTCAGCACTGATCTTTACCTCTTCGCCTACCAATACGCCACCGGCCTCAAGGGCTGCATTCCAGTTAAGCCCCCAGTCTTTGCGATTGATTTTTCCGTTAAGGCTGAAACCGACTTTCTGGTTGCCCCAGGGATCAGTCATCAGGCCGCCAAATTCCACATCGAGGATTACTTTCCGGCTAATACCTTTGATGGTCAGGTCACCGGTGAGCTTAAATTCATCATCACCGGCTTTTTCCATTTTTTCTGATTTAAAAGCGATGGCTTTAAAATTGTCTGCATCCAAAAAATCAGCACTTTTCAGGTGGGCATCGCGGTCGGCATTGCCGGTGCTGATGGTTGCGGGATCAATGCTCAATGAAATATCAGAAGTGCTGAAATCGTCTCCTGTTGTTGTAACATCAATTGTAAATCCTGCAAATACACCCTTTACATTTGAAATCATGAGGTGCTTTACTTTGAAACTTATTTCCGAGTGTGAGGGATCAAGAGCCCATTTTGTTGTCGTCATTTTCTTAAAGTTTTACATTGTTTCTGATGATGCAAAATTACACCGGTCCGCAAGGCGGAGGGTTACACTTTCAGGAACATGTGTGGTACAATCAGGAAATCAGGGCAAATGATTTTTCGCGGAAACCGGTGGGGGTTATCCCGGTCTTCTTTTTGAAAACCCTTGTGAAATAAGACTTTTCGTTATATCCGAGCTCAAAACCGATTTCCGAAACGGATTTTTCGGTGTTCAACAATAGCCTTCTGGCCTCTATCAGTTTCCGGGTTTCTATGATATCAGTGGCGGTTTTTCCGAACGAAGCCTGGGTGATCAGATTGAGATTGCGTGCAGTCATGTTCAGCTTTTCGGCATAAAAGTCAGCGCCCTCAGGGCGATGAAAGTTATTCTCCAGGATTTTCAGGAAGTTGTTGAAGGTGATCAGCCGGGTGTTGGCCGGGCCGGATTCCCCCAGGTATTCAGTGTGTGCATCTTTCTCAAGTTTAGCCAGTATTGCGCTGAGCAGGTGGCGCAGTACCTGAAAGTCGGGATTTGGTTCAGCGCTTTCCCTCAGCATAATCTCGCACAGGGCATGCAGGGTGGTGCTGCAGTAATCGTGGCTCAGCGGGTATTGAACCTTCTCAATAAATCCGGAATAAAAATTAAAGCGGCTTTGCGGGATAAATTCATTCCGGTAACGGATCAGCCAGCCACGTGTTTGAGGGTCGGGAAGGAATGAGTGTACCTTCCCCTGGGCAACATACACAATTACCGGAGCTTTCAGGGTTTCAGATACGAAATCAACCGTGTATTCAGGGTTTCCATGGGTGATGATCCACAATTCTTCATGGTCGTGGCGGTGGGTTGATTTGGGGTTCATCGCCTGTGGCCCTTGAAATTCAATGGGAATCGGCGTAATTGAAATGGGATCAGTCATGGCGGAGTTAAAAAATGCTGATAACCCGGTCGGGTCATGGAAAATTAAACCACAGATCAGTGAATTTGTTGTGGCTGCATAAAAAAGCCCTGAATCTGAATCCAGGGCTTTTTACGTAATAATAACTGATCAGGCCTTGGGTAAATCGTCAGCCGCATCGTCAGCCGCATCCTTGATTTCATCGATCACATCTTCCGCTTTCGATTCAATGGTGTCTGCCACATCTTCAACAACTTCCCCGGCCTTTTCAGTGGCGTCTTCAACAATTTCTCCCACATTATCTGCCACAACTTCAGTGGTTTCCTCAGATTTAGCAGTGGAAGCCCGTATCTTTTCTTCAAGCTTGTCAACCACTTCAGATGCTTTGTCATCCAGTTTTTCTATTACATCTTCTGCCTTGTCCCTGACTTTGGATCCAAATTCTTTTGCCTTCACTTTGGTTTCTGCAGCGGCTTCTTTCACATCCTCAACCGCTTCTTCAAATTTGTCGTCGAGTTTATCGGCAACTTCTCTGGTGTATTCCTTCACCGATTCGAAGGTATCGGCGGCCTTTTCTTTAAGTTCGGCTGACTTCACGGTGGCGGCTTCTTTCGAAGTACCGAACAGTTTCCTCAAAGAGTTGATAAATCCCATGTTGCTGCTTTTTAATTGGTTTATCTTTCAAAAATAGTGAATTATATAAAGAAATAAAAACCCTGAAAATTAAATAGTTAAATTGAATTCAACCTTAAAAAGCATGCAGCGAATTTACAGCCATCCAGGCCATAAGACCGGCACCAACTTCCAACGCTTTTTCATCCACGTCGAACCGGTCGGTATGCAGGTTATGCACTATATTTCTTTCTTCATTTCTGGTTCCCAGGCGGTAAAAGCACGAAGGGACCTGTTGCGAATAGTAGGCGAAATCTTCCGCTGTCATTCTCAGGTCAAGGTCTGCAACGTTTTCCGCTCCAAGATATTCAACGGCGGCCTGCCGGGCTTCAGTAGTAACCTGATCGTCATTGACAAGAAAGGGGTATCCTTTGTCGATAAACACCTCGCAGGAGCCGCCCATGCTTCCGGCGATAGAGGCAGCCATTCTTTCAATTCTCAGGTGGGCTTCTGAGCGCCATGCTTCGTCGAAAGTGCGGAGCGTACCGTCAAGTTTTACTTCATTGGGGATGATGTTGGTGCGCCCTTCGGCTATAAAGCGGCCGAACGAAAGCACTGCCGGTAGCTGGGGCGGGGCCGTGCGGCTGACAATCTGCTGCAGTGCAACAAGTATGTGTGCGGCTATCAGTACAGGGTCTACATTCAACTCAGGGGTTGCGCCATGGCCGCCTTTGCCTTTAACGGTCAGGTAGATCTCATCGGTGGAGGCCATGTATTTGCCCGGCTTCATGCCTATTTTCCCGGCTTCGAGCGTGGGAAGCACATGTTGTCCGAACATCTTCTGCGGGGCAGGATTTTTCAAAACGCCCGCTTTGATCATCATGGAAGCGCCTCCCGGAAACTTCTCCTCCGAGGGCTGGAAGATCAGTTTGATGCTGCCTTCAAAGTGATCTTTCAGATCATTTAATATACGGGCCGCTCCCAGCAGGCAGGTCATGTGCACATCATGACCGCAGGCGTGCATCACACCCGGGTTTTTAGAGCAGTAGTCAACCTGGTTTTTTTCGGTTATGGGCAGGGCATCCATATCGGCCCTGAGTGCAATTACCTGTTTGCCCGGATTTCTGCCCTCAATCATGCCAACAACGCCATGTACCGCCATGCCGGTTGTGAAAGGGATCCCGTATCCGGCAAGTTTTGCCTGTATAAAGGCCGATGTTTCCTTTTCCTGCATCGACAATTCAGGATGCATGTGCAGGTGGCGCCGGATGTCCTGCAATTCCGCCTTCAGATAAGCAGCTTTTTGCTTTATGGTTGTAATTAACTCCATTTGTCTCCTGGTTAGGGTTATCGAAAATCGACACAGTGCTTGTGATCAACAGCCGGCTGTCAGCTGAGAAAGGGGTTGCTCATTTTTTCGTAGCCAATGCTGGTTTTGGGGCCATGGCCGGGATAAACAATATAGTCATCCGGAAGGGTAAAAAGCTTTTGCTGTATGCTTTCCATCAGGATGTCGAAGTCGCCGGTAGGGAGGTCGGTCCGCCCGATGCTGCCATAAAAGAGTACATCACCTGCAATCACAAATTTCTGTTCGTGGTTCACCAGGCAGATACTGCCATTGGCGTGCCCGGGGGTGTAACGGACTTCAAGTGTGATGCCTCCGTATTTCAGCACATCACCGTCTTCGGTAAATATTTCAGGTTTTATGATCTCCTCAACTTTAAGGTTAAACACTGAGCCAAATTCACGGGCTGTTTCCCAGAACATTTTGCTGCCGGTATGTCCGGTTGGTTTTAAACCATATCTTTCGCAAACAAAATGATTCCCGAGGATATGGTCAACATGAAAATGGGTGTTGATCAGGGCCACGGGCCGGAGTTGCTTTTCATCGATATAGCCTGAAAGTTTCTGCTGTTCCTGGGTATTCTCACAACCCGGGTCAATGATTACGCAGTTGCCATCCTGATCTGAAATGACAAAAGAATTTACTGAAAATGAATTGAATACAAAGGTTTTAACAGTTATCATAAATATGTGACTTCGATTGAAATAGCAAAGGTAACTGATTATTCCATCCGTATGCTGTCATCCGCTGCGTTGAAGCCCTGCCTGACAGTGGCATTTACAGAATGGCCATGAAAATTTGTATGCTTTGCTGATATATCGGTACGACATTTGCTGCGAAACCATCTGTTTTCAGGCCGGCTTCAACAAGTACGGGATTTTTGTGTTATTTTTACATCCTGGTTTTCGGATCAAAGATGAGCAATTTATCTGGCAGATACGGTATTTTTAAGTTGAAATTATTGGGTACAATCTTTCTCGGATTGTTGACCCTGATGCCGGTTCATGCCCAGTTTTATAATGGATCACAGATGCCGTTCGGCAAAAGTCGTGTCCAGTACGGTGACTTTCTATGGACATACTATCGTTTCGATGATTTTGACACCTATTTTTACCTGAATGGTAAAGAACTGGCCATTTATACTGCGCGGTATGCCAAGGAGATACTGCCGGAGCTTGAGTCGCTGCTGGAAACGCGGATGAGCGATAAAATTGAGTTCATCGTTTTCAACTCCCTCACCGATCTGAAGCAGAGTAATATAGGGCTGGTCAGTGAACAGCAGTATAATATCGGCGGTATTACGCATATCATAGAAAATAAAGTCTTTATCTATTTCGATGGTAATTATGCCAACTTTGAGAAGCAGATCAGGGCGGGAATGGCCAGGGCATTGATAGATCAATCTATTTATGGGGGCTCGGTGGGCCGGCAGATTACCAATGCCACGCTGATGAGCATGCCTGCCTGGTTTATCGATGGTCTGGTATCTTATATAGCGGAAGAGTGGAATACCGAAATTGACAACTATATGCGCGAAGGCATCCTCTCGGGCCGTTACCGGAAATTCAATCACCTGAAAGGCGAAGATGCCATTTATGCCGGACACGGAATCTGGAAATACATCGCTGATAAATATGGTAAACAGGCTATCCCGAATATCATTTATCTGGCAAGGGTCAGCCGTAATGTTGAAACCGGATTTCTTTACGTGCTTAATATCTCATTTCGTAATCTTGTAAAAGAATGGTATGAATCATACCGCGGGCAATACCTAAACAGCGATGAAGGCAGGCAGAAACCCGTAACCGCGCCGGTTCAGAAAAAGGTTATTAAAGCTGTTGTTTATGACCGTGTGCGATTAAGCCCTGACGGAAAATATATGGCCTGGATCAGCAATCAGGACGGACAGGTTAAAGTGTGGTTGCATGATACCCGCAATGGTAAATCTAAAGTTGTCTACCGTCAGGGTCACCGGCTTGATGAGAAAAATGACCTTTCCTATCCCCTGATAGAGTTTCACCCTAACGGGAATACCCTGGGTCTCATCACTGAGCGCAAGGGTGAAATCAGGTTTTACCAGATCAACCTTGAATCGAAGCGGAGGACATGGCAATTTATTTACGGTTTTCAGAAAATTGTGGATATGGCCTATTCGCACGATGGGCGGAGGTTTGTGATGTCGGCCGTCAGGAAAGGGCAGACCGACATTTATGTTTACAATATTGCTGCTTCCGCAGCCGAGCAGATTACCAGGGATGTGTATAACGATCTTAATCCGGTGTTCATCAACAATTCCCGCCAGATAGTTTTCAGTTCCAACCGGCCTTCGGATACCCTCACCGAAGAGCCTAAGATTATTAAGCCTGGATTTGATCATAAGCATGATCTTTTTCTCTATGATTATGCCGCAAAAAGTAAAGTGCTTCGTCGCATTACGGATACTCCCTATGCCAATGAAATTCAGCCGGTAGAATATGAAAAAGGTTATATCTCCTATCTTGGTGATGAGAACGGGATATACAACCGCTACCTTGCCGGCTTCGACAGCGTGATAACTCATGTTGATACGGCAGCGCATTACCGGTATTTTACCCGCACATACGGGCTGACCAATTACGCCCGGAATATTGTGTCGCACACCTCTTCGCCACGTTCAGCAAAAATAGCGGAGATCATCCACTCGGGCCAGTACAGGACCATATACAGTTACGATCAGGCACCTGCACGCGGAATTGAGCGCTTAGCGCCGCCGCTTACCGGCTACATGGAGCAAAAATTGCTGGAAGTCTCGTTATTAAAGGAGAAAGAGAAGTCGGCTCAGACGCAGGTCAAGCCTAAAGAGAGGCGCAGGCGCTTCGTGAGTGTGTATGCCGGAGACCCTGAATTACCGGCATCTGACAGCCTTATCGATCTTGATCAGTACCGGCTAGGCAGGGAAGGGCTGAAACGGCCGGGAAGCAAAAGCGGGCTTTCACCCGTTGATGAGAGAGATAATTTCGTTATTCCCAAACAACGAAATTACAATGTGGAATACCGGATTAACGAGTTGGTAAGCCAGCTCGACTTTAATTTTCTGAGTACTTCCTATCAGCCCTTCTCTGGTGGCGGCGGCCCAATTTTCCTTACCCCCGGGTTAAATGCCTTTTTCAGGATCGGCTTGTCAGATCTGCTTGAGGATTACCGGATTGTTGCAGGTGTGAGGCTTGACTTCAACCTGGTGAATAATGAATATGTGGTGAGCATTGCCAACCTCAAACATCGCCTCGACAGGGAGATCTATTTTCACCGCCAGTCAATTGAGCAGATCAGTCTCTACTCGATTGTAAGGTACCGTATTCATGAATTGCATTACATCCTGAAATATCCCCTGAATCCATTGCTTTCTGTAAAGGGCACTGCCACGATGCGCAAAGACAGGGCTGTCTTTATGTCGACCGACCAGTATAACCTGCGGGAACCCGACATTAACCGCTACTGGGTATCAGGCAAGGGTGAGCTGACCTATGATGCCACGAGGCAGCTGGGGCTGAACCTGCTCGATGGATTGCGTTACAAGGTTTTTGGAGAATATTACCAACGGCTTGACGGGGACAGCAAAAACACCAATATGGTGGTGCTTGGATTTGATATCCGCCATTATCTGCCCATTCACCGCAACTTCATCTGGGCTAACCGTTTTGCCACCAGTACATCATTTGGCAAAAGCAGGCTCATTTATTATATGGGAGGGGTAGATACCTGGCTTGCACCAAAGTTTACCACTGACGCGCCCATTGATTATTCACAGAATTATGCCTACCAGACCCTGGCTACGAACATGCGCGGTTTCTATCAGAATGTGCGGAACGGCAACAGCTTTGCGGTGATCAATTCAGAACTTCGGTTCCCGGTTTTCAGTTACCTGGCCAACCGTCCGCTCCGGTCTGATTTTCTGACCAATTTCCAGCTGATTGCCTTCGGCGATCTGGGTACAGCCTGGACGGGAGCGACTCCTTATGCCGATGAAAACGCCCTGTTTACACGGGTAATCAGCCGCGGCCCCCTGCTGATTACCATCCGTGAGCAACGTGAACCACTGGTAGGCGGGTTGGGCTTCGGCGCCCGGACCAGGCTGCTCGGTTATTTTCTCAGGGCTGATTACGCCTGGGGCATTGAGGATATGGTTATTAACAAACCGGTATTCTATATATCCCTCAGCCTCGACTTCTGATTCAGGCTTTCCTTTGTTATCCATTTCTTTTTAGTCGTTGATAATGAGTATGATATGAACAAATTGCGCATTATGCTGCCTGTTCCGTCTTCCTTATACACTTATAATCAATGACTCAGGTTATTCACCATGGCAATTGTTAATAACTCCTGACCGATTGTGGAAATTTTAAACTTATCTCAAAGCTAAGTTTGACGACATTTGCATTCCGGCTACGCCTGCGCGGCTTTCAGCTTCTATATTGATAATCAGTTTCTTATTTCTATCTGCCAATACCTGATGCAACTAACCGGAAAAGCCCGGCCGAAAAATAATTATTAATAATATTTCTTTTTCGGTTTCAATCAATTACGACAGAAACCGGGGAGATTGTTGAAAAGTCAATCTTGCCACTCACAATTAGCTGTTGTATATTGGTCTTTCCGATCAGAAGGGAGTAAAAACCAATGCAATTGCCTTTTGATCAGATTAATATAATTTGGCTGTTAACGTATTCAAAAACCACCATTAGAGGCTTAAACTATGGATATCAACTTGTTTGCAAATCTGGAAGAGGTTGCTGAAACAAAAGAAAAGGAAAGGACAGGGGATTATTATAATGAGATGCTTGAAAAGCGCGTAAGGCCTGCTGTGCCGGAAAAAATCGAACTTCAACCGGAACAGAAAGTTAACAAAATGGAAGAATTGGTAATTGAAAACGAGCCTATAGTGCAGGCGGCTGATAAGGAAGCCCCTGTATCTTATTCGCATGAAGAGATCCTTGAAAAGGCCACGGATTATTTCAGGGGCGATACACTTGCAGCCAATGTGTGGATGAACAAGTATGCCCTCAAGGACAGCGATGGTAATATCTATGAGCTGACCCCTGATGACATGCACCGGCGTCTTGCCGCTGAAGTAGCCAGAATTGAACGTAAATATCCCAATCCGTTGAGCGAAGACGAAGTCTTTGAGCTTTTCCGGAATTTCCGCTTTATTATTCCACAGGGCAGCCCCATGGCGGGGATGGGCAATAATTTCCAGGTTTCATCCCTGTCGAACTGTTTTGTGATTGGGGGCGATGGAAACTACGATTCATACGGCGGCATCATGAAGATAGACCAGGAACAGGTGCAACTGATGAAGCGCAGGGGAGGTGTTGGACATGACCTTTCGCACATCAGGCCAACCGGGAGCCCGGTAAAGAACAGCGCGCTTACCTCAACCGGTATAGTGCCTTTTATGGAGCGGTATTCAAATTCTACCCGCGAGGTAGCACAGGATGGCCGCAGGGGGGCCCTGATGCTCACCATTTCGGTGAAGCATCCTGATGCAGAAAGATTTATTGATGCCAAACTGGAGCAGGGAAAAGTCACCGGCGCCAATGTGTCGGTAAAAATTGACGATGAATTCATGCAGTCCGTCATCAGCGGTAAGCCCTACCGTCAGCAGTACCCTATTCATGCGCACAATCCGATGAAAATTCAGGAGATTGACGCGCAGGCATTGTGGAATAAAATTATCCATAACGCATGGCAATCGGCGGAGCCAGGCGTCCTTTTCTGGGATACAGTTACCCGGGAGTCGGTTCCCGATTGCTATGCTGACCTTGGTTTCAAAACCCTTTCCACCAATCCATGCGGCGAGATTCCCTTGTGCCCTTATGACAGTTGCCGCCTGATCGCCCTGAACCTGTTTAGTTACGTGGAGAATCCATTTACTGCTGAGGCCAGGTTCAATTTTGACCTTTTCAGGAAACATTCTGCCTATGCCCTGAGGATTATGGACGACATCATTGACCTGGAATCGGAAAAAATCGATGCCATACTTGGTAAAGTAAATTCGGATCCTGAAGATGAAGAGATCAAGCGCATTGAAAGGAAGATGTGGGAAAATATCAGAACGAAGACCCTGCAGGGCCGCCGGACCGGTATAGGAATAACTGCTGAAGGCGATATGCTTGCGGCCCTTGGATTGCGATATGGCACCGACGAAGCCACGATATTCTCTGTTGAGGTGCATAAAACCCTGGCTGTTGAGGTTTACGGTGCCTCTGCCGACCTGGCAGGCGAACGCGGCCCCTTCCCGATCTATAACTCCGAGCGTGAAAAAGGCAACCCGTTCATTCAACGCCTCAGGCAGGAATCTCCGGAAGTGTATGAAAAGATGGTAAAAAACGGCCGGCGCAACATCGCCATGCTGACCATCGCACCTACCGGCAGTGTAAGTATCTGCACGCAGACCACCTCGGGAATCGAACCGGTGTTTATGGTAAGCTATAAACGCCGCCGTAAGGTGAACCCCAATGACAAAAACGTGAATGTGACTTTCATTGATGAAGTTGGCGATTCATGGGAAGAGTATAATGTATTTCACCCCAAATTCATTGACTGGCTGCAGATAAATGGTTACGACCCGGATCAGGTAAAGCTGTACGAGGAAGCCAGACTTCAGGCCATCATCGAGAAATCGCCCTATTACAAAGCTACCTCCAATGATATTGACTGGGTAAGCAAGGTACAGATGCAGGGCGCCATACAGAAGTGGGTGGATCATTCCATCAGTGTTACGGTTAACCTGCCAAAAGAGGCCACCGAGGAGCTTGTAAGCCAGGTTTATAAAACCGCCTGGGAAAGTGGCTGTAAAGGCATGACCATTTATCGCGATGGTTCACGCTCAGGTGTGCTTGTTGGCGCCGACAAGAAGGAAGATGCAGTTGAGTTCCGCGAAACAAAGGCACCTCCGAGACCGCAGAAACTCGAAGCCGATGTGGTCCGCTTCCAGAATGATTATGAGAAATGGATTGCCGTAATCGGCCTGCTTGATAATAAACCCTATGAGGTTTTCACAGGGAAAGCCGATGGGTTCTATCTCCCGCCCTGGGTGCAAAAAGGGTGGGTGTTGCGCAACAAAGTTGAAAATGAGCCGGCCAGGTACGATTTTCAGTTTCTTGATAAAGACGGGTACAAAGTAACCATTGAAGGGCTTTCGCGCTCTTTCAACAAGGAATTCTGGAATTATGCCAAGCTGATTTCAGGAATCCTGAGGCACGGAATGCCTCTGCCGTTCCTGGTAAACCTCGTTGAAAACCTGAATTTCGACAATGACAGCATCACCACATGGAAAAACGGGGTTGTCCGTGCGTTGAAACGCTATATTCCCGATGGCACTTCGGTGAGCAGTAAAACGGAATGTCCGGGCTGCGGCGAGAAAGACGGCCTGATGTATAAAGAGGGTTGCCTTACCTGCAAGCATTGCGGCTATTCCAAGTGCAGTTAATGGTTATGGTAAAGTGCAGAAAGCCCCGCGCTGAATAGGGCGGGGCTTTCTGTATGTATACATAGAGGGGTGTGCTGATCAGAAATGAATCTTATGGTAGTCGAAGGTCTGATTATCCCTGAAATGCCTGATTTTGGCAGCGATCAGCAGGAAGATTTTCAAATCATGCCGGTTAAGCCAGGCAATGGCTTCTGGCTGGTTATGACAGGCATCGGATAACACGGCCAGGAAGTAATGTTTGTGGTAATTCAGCCAGTCATAGGCTTTTTTGTCGTCATCAATAGCCGAATCGAGGGCGGCAAGCTCGGGATAGCCATTGGCCATCAGCCATTTGAATGCCTGCTCACTGCCCCTGATGGCACTCGACAAGGCTGCCAGCTCCGGATAGCCGTTATTCAGCAGCCAGTTCAGCAGCTCTTCATTTCCGGTGAAAGTCTCACCGAAAGCAATCAACACCTTTGCAGGATAATCTATCATCTCACGAATATACGGAATTGGTTCATTGGTTCACTGAATCACCGCGGAAAACCATGTATTCGGTTATGATTGACTGCTTACAACAAATTATCGATTGCAGCGGCCAAAGCATAATCCTTTTCAGTGACCACATCGCCGGCATCATGCGTTGACAGGCGGATGATGACCTTATTATAAACATTTGTCCATTCCGGATGATGATCCGATTTTTCAGCGAGCAGGGCCACCCGGGTCATAAAAGCAAAAGCCTCACTGAAATCCCTGAATGTAAAGGCTTTTTCTATGGCCATTTTAAGGCCGGATTCCGGTACAACTTTCTCCCACATACAAGCAGTTTTAATATATCAGATCAACAACCGCGCTGCAATTAATGTTCAATGATCAGAACACCTCGTAAGGGATAGACAGGGGTTCAAGCCGCCGGGCGATGTCCAGAAGTTCTGCCTGTGAAATTTTCTCAATTCCCTGTTCGGGCGTGTTTCTTTCAATGGGATAGATCATGACCAGTGAAGGCCTGATTTTCTCGAGATAACCCAGCCAGGGGCCGATTTCAGATTCAATGGTATTGTCAATGGAAACCCCGTTGATCACTCCCCTGAGAAAAAGGGTCTGAATCACAACTTTTCCCCCGAAGGAGGCAAGCCGGCTGACGATATCTGCCAGTTTTACGGGTGAAGCAGGGCGGTTGATCAGTTCAAAGGTTTCCTGGGTTCCGGCATCGAGTTTAAGCACATTGTTATCGACTTTCAGCAGGGCATTTCTGACTTCAGGAATATGCAGGCGGGTGGCATTTGAGAGAACGGTAATTTCTGCCTTCGGAAATATCTCGTCCCTTAGCCTGATGGTATTTTCAATAATGGTTGGGAAGCCGGGATGCAGGGTAGGCTCTCCGTTCCCGGCAAAAGTAATATTATCAGGCTTTAAGCCATTGTTATTCAGTTCCCTGAAACGGTTTTCAAGGGAGTTGATGATGTTTTCGGTATTGTTGAGTTTTGCTTTTTTATCCTGGGCAGGATTGGTGAGTCCACACTCGCAGTAAACACAATTGAAAGTACAGAATTTCATATTGAGGGGAAGCAGGTTTACCCCCAGCGATACGCCAAACCGCCGGCTCTTCACGGGGCCGAATACAATATCATCAAACAGGAAGCAGGCCATAACAGACTTTTGTGCAAATGTACGAACTAATTATAATCACAATTGTTTGGTATTGGCTGCCATTACGATCCTTATCTTTTCAAAATTATTTATAAAACAGGTAAGCGACTGCTGTATTGGAATATCTTTGTGCCTGCTATAGTTTCACAAAGCCTATGACGCCCTCACTCAATGAAATAAAAGCTCCGGTCGGGGAACACATTACGGAATTTGAAAAAAGATTCAGAAATTCAATGCGCAGCAATGTGCCGCTGCTCGATCGGATTACTGCATACCTGGTAAAGCGGAAAGGAAAGCAGATCAGGCCGCTTTTTGTGTTTCTGACAGCTGAGGCATGCGGGTCGGTCAATGATGCGACATACCGGGCTGCTTCGCTGATCGAACTTTTACATACTGCCACCCTGATTCACGATGATGTGGTGGATGATTCCAATGAAAGGCGCGGCTTCTTCTCCCTCAACGCATTGTGGAAGAATAAAATATCCGTTCTTGTGGGTGATTACCTGCTCTCGAAGGGATTACTGTTGTCGCTTGATAACAATGATTTTGAACTGCTACGCATAGTTTCGGATGCAACCCGCGAGATGAGCGAAGGAGAATTGCTGCAGATAGAAAAGGCCCGCAGGCTTGATATCAGCGAGGAAATTTATTTTGAGATTATCCGTAAAAAAACCGCTTCGCTGATTGCCTCATGCTGTGCATGCGGAGCTGCTTCTTCGGGGGCAGATGCAGAAACAGTAAAGAAACTCCACCGTTTCGGTGAACTTACCGGAATCGCTTTTCAGATCAGGGATGATCTTTTCGATTACAGCAAAAGCTTTGATACGGGAAAGCCCAATGGTATTGACATCAAAGAGAAGAAAATGACCCTTCCCCTGATATACCTGCTCAATAACAGCAGCTGGCTTGAAAAACGCAGGATTATCAATGTTGTGAAAAACAATAACGATCACCCCTTAAAAGTAGCAGCCCTGATTCAGCAGGTGAAGGAAACCGGTGGCATCGCTTATGCCGAGGCCCGTATGCTGGAATACAGGGAGCAGGCGCTGAATATACTCCGGGAATTTAAACCCGGTCCGGCCAGGGAATCGCTTGAAAAGCTGGTTGTGTTTACCACCGAACGCAATGGTTGAGTTAATTACAACCCGGTTTACGCTTTTTTCATCGTAAAGGCAAAGGTTGTGCCTACGCCTTGTGTGCTGCGTACATGAATGGTCTGCTCGTGGGCTTCGATAATGTGTTTTACGATGGCCAGCCCGAGGCCCGAACCGCCCTGCTCACGGGAGCGCCCTTTATCGGTCCGGTAAAAACGCTCGAATATGCGGGGCAATTCTGTCTCATTGATACCGTTTCCGTTATCGGTCACTTCCACAAGTATATTCTCATCCATGTCAAAGAAGCTGATCTTGGTTGAACCATTATCCTGATTTCCATATTTAATCGAGTTGTCAATCAGGTTGATCAGCACCTGCCGCAACCGCTCCTTGTCGGCAAGAATATAAACCGGTTTTTCATAGTTCCCGCCGAAATAGATATTATTGTTTCTTTTCCTGGCTTTGATTTCCAGAAATTCCATTACTTCACGGGTAAGGGCCAGAATATCCGTCTTTTTCAGGCTGAGCTGGAGTTCGCTGGACTCAAGTTGTGAGATGGTTTCGAGATCCTCAACAATCGCGATCATGCGGTTGATGCTTTTTTCAGTGCGCAGGAGGTACTCCTTGTTAATGGTGGGATCTTCCAGCCCGCCGTCAAGCAGCGTAAGCACGTAACCCTGAATATTGAAGATGGGAGTTTTCAATTCGTGGGAAACATTGCCAAGAAACTCCCTGCGGTACTGAGCCATTCGTTTAAGTTCTTCAACTTCCTTGCTTTTTGTTTCCCCCCATTCGGCAACCTCCTGATAAACAGTTTCGATTGTTTTTCCCTTTAAGGAAGAAGTCTTGTCATTATCTTTTGAGATTTTACGGTTTCTGATGGTTTTATATATCAGCCTTATTTTCTCATAAATAAATTTTTCAAGGGTGTATCTGAAAATGAAGTTGGAAAAGAAAAAGAGCACCAACCCTCCTCCGGCGATAAGCCACCAGCCTGAAACAGCAGGGGAAAGGAAGGTGAATAACAGGCTCAGCAACAGGAATAACGCAGTGATCAGCAGCGCATTGTTAAGCGCGAGTTTACGGGGATTGGAAAAGTCAATATTCATATCGGACCGGAATTAATTGTGATTGCTCAGGCTTCGTATTTATACCCAACCCCTTTGATGGTTTTAATATTCTCAAGCCCTATTTTTTCGCGTATTTTTCTCACATGAACATCTATGGTGCGGTCACCGACGATTACATCGTTGCCCCATACACTTGAGAATATTTCCTCTCTCGAAAATACTTTATTGGGACGCGAAGTAAGCAGCAGAAGCAGTTCAAATTCTTTTTTCGGAAGCGAGATTTCTTTACCGTCTTTGATGACAACATACTTTTCACGGTCAATGGTCAGGTCGGGCAGATTCACCGGTTGATCCTGTGATTTTCTGTTCCTGTACCGCCGCAGCAGGGCTTTAACCCTGCTTGTAAGCACTTTCGGTTTGATGGGCTTTGTAATATAATCATCAGCACCGGCTTCAAAACCCGCGATCTGCGAATAGTCCTCCCCCCGGGCAGTCAGGAAAACGACAATAGTATCCGAAAAACCGGGGAGCAACCTGATCTCGCGGCAGGTTTCAATTCCGTCCATCTCAGGCATCATCACATCCAGAATAACCAGGTGAGGGTTTTCATTGCGGGCCAGTGTCAAAGCTTCACGCCCGTTTTTTGCCTTCAGTACATGGTACCCTTCTTTTTTCAGATTATAGCTGAGAAATTCCAGTACATCCGTTTCATCGTCAACCAGAAGGATCTTAAATTGGCTGTTTTCCATAAAAAGTGAACACTATCAGACAGATTTACCAAAATTACTCGAATTTTGGTGATTTTTAACTTATTGCCTCCTGGCAGGCATTAATTTATTCATTTTTGAATTCTACGGCCTGGTTTTTTTCATTCCTTCAGCAGCAGGATGAGGGAGGTATGCTTTCGTAAGGCTGATACTTGCCTAGTCCGGAAAGGAATGATTAACTGCATAACATTATGGTGCAGGCTACGTTATATTCTGATCTAAAATTGCTAAAAATGAAAGTGATCATTCCCTTGCTCGCGCTTTTACTGACTTTCCGGGTTTTTGGTCAGCCATCTCCGGGGCACAATGCCGATATCGAGGCCGAAACTCCGGTGCATTGCCTGAATGAAGCGGAAAAGGAGCTTGCTTCAGCGATCAATGCATACAGGAGCATGAAAAAGCTTGCTCCGGTTCCTTTGTCGGTGTCCTTGTCACTGGTAGCCCGGCTGCATGTAATCGACCTTGCAGAAAACTATACGATCGGCGGCAAGTGTAACATGCACAGCTGGTCATCTGATCCGAGATGGAGTTCATGCTGTTATACCGATGACCACCGCAAAGCTTCCTGTATGTGGGATAAACCGCGCGAATTAACCAGTTACACCGGAGATGGCTATGAAATAGCATTTTACTCAAACTATGATTATTCTTCGGACAAGGATTTTGCTTTGGATGCCCTTGAAGGATGGAGAAGCAGTAAAGGGCATCATGACCTGATTATTAACCGGGGCAAATGGACAACGGCGAACTGGAAAGCCATGGGCGTTGGTGTTTTTGATGGATATGCCGTTATCTGGTTC
>Ga0334884_1001614_pt1 | contig 32405 bp, 29 predicted proteins | sample GraSluR1_MG_7_FD_207215 | JGI IMG/M metagenome (GOLD analysis project Ga0334884, IMG submission 207215) | Sludge microbial communities from methane-producing bioreactor in Wageningen University, Netherlands - Granular Sludge_12_05 R1 | ecosystem: Engineered > Bioreactor > Anaerobic >... | reverse complement strand
TCGGCCTTCCTTTCGAGTCGTACACAAGCTCCTCGGAGAGCGCCATACCGACGCCCATCTGGACGCCGCCGTAGATCTGCCCCCGCAGCAGACGGGGATTGATCGCCCGGCCCACGTCGTGCACAGCGAGGTAGTCCGTCACCTCGACCATTCCGGTGAACGTGTCGGTCACCGTTTCTGCGAAGTGCACCCCGTAGGAGGCGGGGTTGCGGTCCGGTTTGTAGTGCAGATACTCGCCCGCTTCCTCTCGCAGCTCTTTGGCGATGCGGCACACCATCTCGCCGTAGCTTCGGCTGACGCCTCCCTCGCTGTCTATCATCTCGCCGTTTTTCAACGAGAGCCTGTGCGCGTCGACTGCGAGCACCCGCGCGCACTGTTCGAGGAAGCGCGATTTCAGTTTTTCCGCAAGTTCGAGCGCGCAGGCGCCGCAGACGTAGGTGACGCGGCTGGCCACGCAGCCGACGTCGAACGGAGTCGTCGACGTGTCGCTCTCGGAGACCTCCACGCGCTCCGGCGGAAGGTCGAGCACCTCGGCGACGATCTGCCCTATGGTTGTCAGCGTGCCGTTGCCGAGCTCATGCAGCCCTGCGTTCACCAGGACCGTCCCGTCCTCGCAGAAACGCATCGCCATCGACATGAAGTCGGGGTACGGCGAGCCGAAGTAGCCGTTGCCGTGCGTGCAGCACGCGAGCCCGACGCCGCGCCGGAAGCGCCCCTCGCCGGACGGAAGCACGCGTCGTTCATTCCACCTGAAGGTCTCCATCCCGCGAACGAGGCAGTCGCGGATGCGCGCGTTTCCGAGAGCGGGCCCGCCGGCCGGATCCGAGTCCCACGGATGGACAAGGTTCTTCAACCTGAGTTCCGCCGGGTCCATCGGGAGCTTCCGTGAGAGCAGGTCCATCGCAATCTCCGTGATCGCGTGAATCTGCGGCGAACCGTAACCTCGGCACGCGCCCGCCGGGGTGGTGTTCGTGAAAACAGTGCGTCCGTGGAACGACTGGGACGGAATACGGTACAGCCGGGAGGTCTTCTTCCCCATCGCCATCATCACCCGCTGCGTCCCCGTGGCATAGGCGCCCGCGTCCACGATCACGTCCATCTCACGCCGGAGAAGGTTCCCTTCCCTGTCGGCGGCGATCATGATCCTGCCGACGGAGGCCGCCCTGGTCCTTGTGGCGAGGATGGTCTGCGTACGGTCGAGGGCAAGCCGCACGGGCAGTCCCGTCTTCAGCGCCATCAGGGCGCAGTGCGGCTCTATCCCGACTTCCTGCTTGCCCCCGAATGCTCCCCCGACCGGAGTTTTCACCACGCGCACCTTGTTGAACGGAATGTCGAAAAGGTCGGCCAGGACGTAGCGGACGGTGAACGCCATTTGGCACGGAGTTTCAACAAGGAGGACGCCGCCGTACTCCATCCGTGCCTCGCAGATGTGGTTTTCCATCGCGCCGTGATGTATTTTCTGCGTCCGGACGACGCTTTCGAGAATGATCGCATCCCCGGGAAGCGTTTCCTCGCCGTAGGCGATTTTGCCCTCGATCACCGGGGGCATTCCCTCGCGAAACGAGGGCGTCTGGGGGAGCGCGGCCTGTTCCATATCGAGCAGAGGCGCCTCTTCTTCAAAACCGATCTTGACGGCGGCTGCCGCTGCGCGAGCGGTTTCCTCGTCCTTGGCGAGCACCGCGCCGAGAATGTCGCCGACGAAGAGCGGCTTGTCGGTGAAGACGGGATGATCCTGCACATCGGTCTGGTCGGGGAGAAAGAGCGCGCTGTTGAAGCGCTTTCCCGGATCGTCCTTCGGAGAGAAGACGCGCAGGACGCCAGGCATCCGCTCCGCTTCGGAGGCGTCGAAGGAGACGACGCGCCCCCTCGCGATCGGACTGAGAAGCAGGCGTGCGTGCGCCGCTCCTCCCTGCATACGGTCGCCCATGTACTTCATCCGCCCCGAGGCCTTTTCGACGATATCGTTTCTTTGAACGTCGCGTCCGACGTACTTCAACTCAGCCACGGGAAATAGCCTCCTTTGCCGCCGTCCACAGGTCGTCTCCCAGTCCGCGTACGGCAAGCCGTTTGAACGGGAGAGACGCTCTCCCCGGAATTGCGCGTTCGACCGCGCCCGAGAGCGCGTCGAGGAACGCGGTATGGTTCGCTTCGGTCCAGTCGCGCCGGTCAAGAACTGCTTCCGCCGCTTCCATGCGTATCGGGGAAGTTCCCAGCGATCCTGCGAAAAGCCGCACATGTCCCGGCTCGGAGGAGAGCGCGAGGGCAAGGCTGAGTTTCGAGATAGCGACGGCCTTCCGGCTGCCGGTCTTGACGAAGAATGAGAGTAAGTTCTCCCGAAGCGGAAGAAGGACGGCGCGGATATACTGGTCCGCATGGAGCGAGTTCTTTCCGGGGGCCGACGCGATCTGCGCGGGAGAAAGCGTACTCTGCGCTCCCTCCGCGTTCTCGACGAGCAGCGTCGCTTCGAGCGCGCAGAGCGGAGGCAGGCTGTCGGCTGCAGGCGAAGCATTCGCGAGGTTGCCGCCGATCGTTCCGAGATTGCGTATCTGCGGTGAACCGACGAGCGAGGCCGCCCGTGCGAGAGCGGAGAAGTGCTCCCGAATGAAGGAATGTTCTTCGATTTCCGTGAAGGTGATGCATGCCCCTATTTCCAGGCGATCCCGGTGCATTTCGATACACTTCAACTCCTTGACGCCCGACAGGTCGATCAGGTCGGGAGAGAAACCCGGCGAAGCGCGGAGATGGACCAGCAAATCCGTGCCGCCCGCGAGCAGAGAACATTTTCGCGGGGCTGCAACCGTCGATCGCAGCACATCCCGGAGTTCGTTCACATTCGAGGGGGTGTCAACTCTCATGCGTCCTCATCCTCCTTGCCGCGTCCTCGATGGCGTCGATAATCGGAAGATAGCCGGTGCAGCGGCAGAGATTCCCCTCGATGCCGCGCTGAATCTCTTCGCGCGTGGGGGAGGGGGTGTGCTTCAGCAGCGCGTACGCGGACATGATCATCCCGGGTGTGCAGAAACCGCACTGGATCGCGTCGTGGTCGACGAACGCCTGCTGGATCGGGTGAAGCGCACCGTCGGAGGAGAGACCTTCTATCGTGACGACGGATTTTCCTCTCGCCTGTACCGCAAGAACAGTGCAGGAGGTTACCGCCTTCCCGTCGAGCAGTACGGTGCACGCGCCGCACTCGCCCTCGGAGCATCCCTCTTTGACGCTCGTGAGCCCGAGGACGTTCCGCAGCATATCCAGAAGGCGCATCGACGGGGTTATCTCGACCGAGCGCGGCGTTCCGTTGACCGTCAGTTCAATGATCACAACAATTCCTCCCGACGAGAAACCGCTCTCGAGCGTTCCCGTTTTCCTTTCTTGCAGGCTCCTTGAGGGAGCTGTTACTGATAATTCTATCTATCCGCCTGTCAAAATCTCGTCAAGAAAACGTCAAAAGAGAACGCGATCTTCGGCGCTTCGGATAAACACCGATGTGCAGTCCCGTCTTTTTGGTGCGAAAAAAGGGTGTATTGAATCGGGAGTAGTATCCTGCGGAAGACTTGCTCGTTTATCTCCGGACGGTTTTTGAGAAGTGGTCATTTCTCGGAGGGTGCGCTGTGGTGAATGAAACCGGGGTGGTTCTGCGCGGCTGTTTTCGCTGATGAACGCGGGAGCGCTTGTTTCAACGCGGAGGGGGCGTCCGCAGACACTCTCCCCCGCGTTGCCGAGCCGCGCCCGGAAAGAAGAGCTACTGCTTCGCCCCGTCGATCCAGGGTGCGGGATCGACGGATTTCCCTTCCTTCAAAACATGGAAGACAAACCTGGGTTCGGCGCCCTGGACCTCTCCGACAAGGGCGATTTTTGTTCCCCGACGTATCTTCTCTCCCGATTTCACGTAGATGATTCCCAGTCCGCCATAAAAAGTGGCGATGCCGTTGCCGTGGTTCAGATAGATCGCGTTGCCGAAATTGCGCATCCATCCTCCGTGGAGTACCGTCGCATCCGCCGCCGCGTGGACCGGTTCGCCGGGGGCGGCCTTCGCGGAAAGTCCCTCTCCGAAGCTCGTTCCGGTATGCGCGGGAGGAGGTCCTCCTCTAAGCGGCCATGTCAAACGCAACGGCGTGGAAGGAGCTGGAGGCGTTTCAGGCGTTTTTTCCACGACAGGCTCGCGTTGCGGCGGGGTTGGACGCTGTACAAGAGGTTCCGGCTTCTCGGCCGAGGTTGCGGGAATCGTGAGCGTTTCGCCGATCTTTATAATGGAGCTTTCGGTAAGGTTGTTGGCTTGCAGCAACGCGGACAGCGAGAGGCCGTAGAGACGCGACACCCCGTACAGGGTATCTCCCTCCTGCACTGCGTGCGTTCGCGCCGTTCCGTCCGTCGGAGCCGCGGACTGTTGCGAAGCAACTGCCGGAGCGGGTGTGTGTTCCGCTTTCTGCGGAATCTCCTTCGGAGGCGAAGGCTTCCTGTCCGGGGGAGATGCTTCCGTCAGGGGCGGCAGGAACTCATCGGCGTATTTCGGTTTGGGCCAAGCTCCCAGGCCGCGGCGTTTCGCCTCGTAGAGTGTGGCAAGTACGTCGCCCGGAGATTTAGGAATCAGGAGCAGCGTCCCGGAAGGGGGGAGCTCGTCGCTTGCGGCGATGCCGTTTGCGGCGGCGAGGTTTGCGGGGTCGACGCCGTGTCTCCCGGCCACCGACTGCACGGTGTCTCCGGCTTTGACCGTGTAAACGCTGAAGGGGGGCTGTTCCGCGAAAGCGGAAGGCGCTGCCGGTATAACGAGAAGTAGTGCGAGAAAGAGTATCCGCCTCATGCTCTGTAAACCTCCTGGCGTCCCGAAGGACGTGATGTTCGCCCGGCGGAGTGCTCTTCCGGCACGGGAGAAGGAGCAATTCGTTCTGTACTATAATATACCTCGAAAGAGCGATGCCGGGGAGAAGAAGCGGCACATTCCGTCCTGTTCCCCCCGCCTATTATATTCCAGAGAAACGAGATGATTGCGTGTTTGAAGCAGAATACTCAATACCGTACGCGGGGATTGGTCCGGACGGGACCATGAAGCTTCCCGTCCTTCTCGATATTTTGCAGGACATGGCCGACCGGGATGCGCACAGGATGTCCATGACCGTGGCCGACCTTCTGCCGAGAGGCCTGAGCTGGGTGCTGCGCCGGTACAGGGTCGTCGTGGACCGGTATCCGGGGCACGAGAGTCTGTTGAACGTCAGCACGCGGCACGGGCCGCGGCGGAACCTGCATTCGATCCGTACCTTCGAGGTTCGCGACGCCGCTGGACCTGTTGCGTCCGCGTGGACGAGCTGGATCCTTATCGATACTCTGCGCGGACGTCCCCTCAGGCTCGACCGGCACACCACGGAGGTCTACACGAGAGAAGCTTACCCGATGGATGGAGACGCTCCTTCTCTTCCGGTTGTGGAGGAGTTCGCCTACGACACTTTTTTCTCCGTCCGCAGGTGGGATCTTGACAGAAACGCTCATGTGAACAACGCCGTGTACTTCTCATGGGCGGTCGAATCGGCGCCGGATACAGTGGCCGCCGAGTACGAGCTCGTACAAGTGGAGGCGGAATACCTGAAGCCGGTGGAGAAAAACGGCGACGTGCGGGTCAGGACCGCGTTTCTTCCAGATGTTCAAGGCGAAAAAGGCTTCTTCCACTCGATCGACGGTCCTGACGGAGAATCGAAGGCGCATTTTGCTACCTGGTGGAGAAAGAGGAAATAATCTTCTGAAAGAAAATTCGCCATTGACAACTCTCATCTTTCTCTCTAGAATTGGTTTGTTTCTTCAATAAACTAATCTCCGTACCGTAAGCCGTCGTATCGATTCGATGCAGAGGAGGGACGGGATGAGAATCCGGAGCATCAACGCTGAAAAAATGGGTCTTTCCAACAGGCTGACCCTGCTGAACCTTATCCGCACCACTCCCGGGGTGAGCAGGCGTGAACTTGCCCGCCTCGCCGGGCTTGATCCCAGCACAGTCACGAAAATTATCGCCTCGCTTCTGGAAAAAGGCCTTGTCATCGAACATGGAGTGCGCGACGCCGATCACCCGGGGAGAAAATCCATCATGCTCCGTGTATACCGGTCGGCCGCCGTTGCGTTGGTTGCAGAAATCGGCGTCGAGAAAACCAGAATCGCGAAAGGTTTTCTCGACGCTTCGTTTGAAGTGCTTGACGAATTCGATACGCCTCTCGGCGAGGATGCATTTTTCTCCGCATTTGCCGGGAGCCTGCGAACAAAAGCGTTCTCTTTCCCTCATACGGAGTATTGCGCGCTGAGCGTCGCCGTTCCGGGAATGGTGGAGTGGGGAAGCAACGTGCTGCGCTCTCTTCCGCATATGGGGTGGAAAAACGTCGATTTCGAGGCGCGACTCGGGGAGTTTCTTCCCGAGATGGACCTCCCCGTGTTCACGGCGAACGAAGCCAAACTCTCCCTGATCGCGGAGATGTTCCGGAACTGCGGAGTCTCCAGGCTGCACAGCGGCGTCTATGTCTATCTTTCGCAGGGGGTGGGAGGCGCCATCCTCATGGGGGATAAGATCATTCATGGTCTCGGCAATACCGCAGGCGAAATCGGACACATGACCGTGGATCCTTCGGGGCCCCTCTGTCACTGCGGCAATCGGGGATGTTTCGAGACGTTCGTCTCCATCGATACTGTTGTGAAAAACTTCGAGAACTTGGGAAAGTCGCTGCCGGGGAGCGATTTTAGGGAAAAATTCAGAGCGCTTCTCGGGTTGTTTCAGGATGGGAACGACGGCGCGCGGCGTGTCCTCGACGAGATGGGGGAGTTTCTCGCGACGGGGATCGGCAACCTTGTCAGCATCCTTAACCCGGACTTTATCATGCTGGGAGGTATGGGCTCCATCCTGCCTCCCTCGTTTGTCGCGAAAGTCGGAGATGCAGTCGCAAAAAAGACCCCCGTCGCCATATCCCCGGATTTCTTGCTCACAACCGCCTCGTTGGGCATCGAGTCCGCGGCGCTGGAAGGGGCGACCCTCATGGCGATGAATCATTACGTGAAGAAAGCGGTCCAATAGTTTTTTTAAAGGCAGACCTATTCTCAGGGAGGTGGCTTTTGTGATCGAAGGAAGAGATATGACCGGAGGACCCGTAAAGCTGCGGTACGGCCTGGTCGGGGGCGGCCCGGGGTCGTTCATCGCGACGGTGCATCGGATGTCGATCGCCATGACGGGTGCGGCCGAGCTGGCCGCCGGATGTTTCTCGCGCGATTATGAAAAAACGAAGGCGACGGCGGCGGAACTCGGGATAGCCGAAGACAGGGCGTACCGCACTTTCGCCGAGATGGCGGATGCGGAGGCGAAACGGCCCGACAAGATCGATTTCGTCGTGATCGCCACTCCGAACAACACGCACTACGATGCGGCGAAAGCCTTTCTCGAAAAAGGCTTTCATGTTTCGTGCGACAAGCCGCTCGTCTTCACCGTCGAACAGGCGGTGGATCTGGTGAAGACGGCCCGTGAGGCAAAAAAAGAGTTCATGGTGACGTACGTCTACACCGGATACCCGATGGTGCGGCAGGCCCGCGAAATGGTGGCGGCGGGCGAACTCGGGGAGCTTCGGGTCGTCATGGCCGAGTATCCTCAGGATTGGCTCTCCGAGAAGCTGGAGGACACCGGGGCGAAACAGGCCGTTTGGCGCACGGATCCGAAGAGCGCGGGCGTCTCCTGCTGCGTAGGCGATATCGGCACGCACATCGAAAACTTGGTTCATTTCGTTACGGGGCTGGAGATAGAATCGCTGGCCGCGCAGCTCGACACCTTCGTCGAAGGACGGCCTCTGGACGACAACGCGTTCATCTGGCTCAAGTACAAGGGGGGAGCGCGGGGCAACTACTGGCCCTCTCAGGTGGCCATAGGCCGGGAGAACGGCCTGAAGTTCCGTGTCTACGGGACGAAAGCCGCGCTCGAATGGGAGCAGGAGAACCCCAATGTGCTGATGTTCGCCCCCAAGGGAGAACCCGTACGTCTGTTGACCCGCGGCAACGGCTACCTTGGCGATCATGCGAAGCGGTGGACCCGCATGCCGTCGGGGCACCCGGAGGGGCTCTTCGAAGCGTGGGCGACGATTTACGAAGCGTTCTGCAATACCATTCGGAACCTCGCCGCAGGAGCCGAGCAGCACCCCTTCGAAATTTTCCCCACCGTCGTGGACGGGGCGCGCGGAGTCAAGTTCGTGAACGACTGCGTAAAGAGCAGCCGCGAGGGCGCGGCGTGGATCGACGGCTCATTCTCCGAATAGGGGAAGCGGGCGAAAGTACACGGAGGTGAATGGAATGGGCAGACCGGTAACACTCTTCACGGGGCAGTGGGCGGACCTCCCCTTCGAAACGATGTGTGAAAAAGCGTCCGGATTCGGTTATGACGGCCTTGAGATCGCCTGCTGGGGAGATCATATGGACGTGCGGACGGCGGCGGCCGATCCCGCGTACTGCGCGAAGAAGAAGGAGACGCTGGAGAAATACAATTTGAAATGCTGGGCGCTCGGAGCGCATCTTTCGGGGCAGTGCGTCGCCTCGCTCTACGACCCTAGGTACGACGGATTCCTTCCGCCCGCAGTCAAGGGAAAACCCGAGGAAATGCGTTCGTGGGCGGTGGAGGAGATGAAATGCACGGCCCGCGCCGCGAAAAATATGGGGTGTGGGGTCGTGACGGGCTTCGTCGGTTCTCCGATCTGGAACTACTGGTACTCTTTCCCGCAGACGAGCGCGGAGATGGTGGAGGATGCTTTCAAGCTCGTCGTCGACCTATGGAACCCCATTCTCGACGAGTTCGACAGATGCGGCGTGAAGTTCGCCCTTGAAGTCCATCCGACCGAGATCGCGTTCGACTATTACACTACGGAGAAGCTCTTGAACGCCTTCGGACGGCGTCCCGCCTTCGGCCTGAATTTCGATCCGAGCCACCTTGTATGGCAGGGTGTGAATCCGGCCCTCTTCCTCAGGGACTTCAGCGACCGGGTCTACCACGTCCACATGAAGGACGCCGCGGTGGTGCTCGACGGGCGCTCCGGAATTCTCGGCTCGCACATCGAATTCGGAGACAACCGCAGAGGGTGGAACTTCCGCTCTCTCGGGCACGGAAGCGTGAACTTCGAGGAGATCGTCCGCGAACTGAACGCGATGCGGTACGACGGTCCGCTTTCGGTCGAATGGGAAGACAGCGGCATGGAGCGCGAGTACGGCGCCGGCGAGGCATGCGCCTTCGTTCGCCGCGTGGATTTCGCGCCGTCGAACATCGCGTTCGACGACGCCATGAAAAAGTAGGGCGTTTTCATGGCCGGTTCCGGCGGCGCACCCCTTCTGAAGGTCGTCTCCGCATGCAAGGAGTTTTCCGGCGTGCCGGTGCTCAACAACGTGTCGTTCGAACTCTCCGCCGGCGAGATTCTCGGCATTATCGGCGAGAACGGAGCGGGCAAGTCCACGTTGCTGAAAATCATCTCCGGAATCTATACCCCGACGAGCGGAGAGTTCTTCTTCGACGGAGAACCGATGCGCTCGGGGAGCGCCACCGAGGCCAAACGGCTTGGAATCACCCTCATCCCCCAGGAATTCAACCTGGTGAAAGATCTCAACGTCTTCGAGAACATCTTCCTCGGCGCGGAGCTTCGTTCCGGACCGCTGCTCGATAAAAAGGCCATGGCCGCCGAGGCGAAGCGCCTTCTGGACAGGCTCGGCGTCGCGATCGATCCACGCGAGAAGATGGAGAATCTCAGCGTGGCGCAAAAACAGATGGTCGAGTTCGCGAAGGCGCTCTCAAGGAAATCGCGCGTCCTTATCATGGACGAACCGACGACGGTCCTCACGCCGCCGGATGTGCGGATGCTCTTCTCGATCATCGGAAACCTGCGGAACGAAGGGGTTGCGATCATCTACATCTCCCATAAGCTCCGCGAGGTCAAGGAGATCTGCGACAGGGTCATGGTGCTTCGCGACGGCGAATTCGTTTCGCTCGACAGAACGGAGGAGGTCGGCGTCCACGAGATGGCGACCCGTATGGTGGGGCGCGAACTCTCGCAGCTCTTCCCTCCGAAAAACGCACCTTCCGAAGAGGCGGTTCTCTCCGTGGAAGATCTCTCCGTTGAGGGGCTTCTCTCAGGCGTCTCCTTCTCCCTCCGCAGGGGAGAGATCCTGGGCTTCTCCGGCTTGATGGGCGCTGGAAGAACCGAGGTGGCGGAAACGCTGCTCGGCCTGCGGCGGAAGACATCCGGACGTATTTCCGTGAAGGGGAGGAAGGCGGATATCCGCACCCCCTCGGACGCGGTGAAGCTGGGAATCTCCTATCTCTCGGAGGACCGGCAGGGAAAGGGGATTCTCGTCAAGTTCGGAATTTCTTCGAACATCTCGCTGGTGTCGCTCGCCCGGTACTGCGGGGCGTGGGGACTGATCAACAAGAAAAAAGAGCGGGAACAGGCCTCCGAGTACGTTCGGGAATTCTCGATCAAAGCGGCATCCCTCTCCACGAATCTCGAATTCTTCAGCGGGGGCAACCAGCAGAAGGTCTCGCTGGCGAAGTGCATGGACACCGACCCCGAGATACTCATCATCGACGAGCCGACACGGGGTATCGACGTCAACGCCAAGCGCGAAATCTACCATTTTATACATACCCTTGTGGAAAAAGGGCTGTCGTGCATCCTTATCTCCTCCGAACTCGAGGAGATACTCGGCCTCTGTCATAGAACCGTGGTGATGCACGAGGGAAGAGTCTCCGGAATTCTGGAGGGGGAGCATCTCAACGAGGAAGAGATCATGTTCCATGCCACGGGGCTGAAAGAAAGCGTTTTGCGGTCCGTCGGGCAGCGAACGGATATTTGAAGGGGGCGAAAGCAGTGGAGAAGAAAAAGTTCGCATTCGATTTGGGAATATTCGGGCCGTTCGCCGCCCTCTTCGTGCTTGTGGTGATCTCCTCGTTTGCAAGCCCTTACTTTCTGCAGACGCGCAACATACTCAATATCCTCCGTCAGGTTTCCTACACGGGGATCATCGCGCTCGGCATGACCTTCGTCATCATCAGCGGCGGTATCGACCTCTCCGTGGGCTCGCTGACCGCGCTCGTCGGCGGCGTGATGATCCTGGTGCTGAACGCCCTCGGCGCAGGATGGTGGGGCATCATCGCGGCTCTCGGGGCCGGAATCCTCATCGGCGCCGTATCGGGAGTCTTCACAGGGGTTTTGGTGACGAGGATGCGGATCGCGCCCTTCATCGTGACCCTCGGCACGATGGCGATCTATCGTTCGCTGGCCCTCTATATCAGCGGCGCCGGGGAGTTCCGCTCGCAGAGCGGCCTCTTCCCGGAGATAGGGATGGGAATGTGGATGGGCGTCCCGGTTCCCGTCTGGGTCTTTTTCTCCCTTGCCGCGGTCTGCGCGTTGCTGCTGAACTGGACCCGTTTCGGACGCCATATCTGCGCCATCGGCTCCAACGAACGGGTGGCCGAGTATTCGGCGATACGGGTCAATTTCGTCCGTTCGATGGCGTACGTACTGTGCGGAATCACGGTGGCGATCTCTTCGTTTCTCCTGGCGGCGCGTCTGAACTCGGTCAGCTCGACGAACATCGGCATCAACTTCGAGCTGGACGCCATCGCCGCGGTCATTATCGGCGGTACGGCCATGACGGGGGGGAGCGGTTCGATATCGGGGACTCTCGTGGGCGCGGTGATCCTTGGAATAGTGAACAACATGCTGAACATGCTCGGCGTCTCGCCGTATCTCCAAGGCACGGTGAAGGGCGTCGTGATCATCATCGCGGTGCTGATCCAGCACAAGAAACGCGACAGTCGGTAATCTATGAAGGACGGCGGTATTCCCGGCGACGTCGGGATGAGCGCGGACGGGAAGCGGATATCCGCTTCTCATCCGAAATCTTGAGCAGGAGGTGTTGTGCGAAATGAAACGGTTTTGGGCGGTTGTAGCTGTTGCGCTTCTGGGCATCATGATATTGGGAACGGGCTCCCTGGCGGCGGAGAAGATCCGCATCGGGGTCTCCATCCCGACTGCGGACCACGGATGGACGGGCGGTATTGTCTGGTGGGCGCAGAGAGCCATCAAAGACTGGCAGGAGAAGGACCCCAACATCGAGTTCCACCTTGTAACCGCGGACGCGCCCCCCAAGCAGGTCGCCGATGTGGAAGACCTGATGGCGAAGGGAATTCATGCGCTGGTCATTCTTCCGCATGACTCCGCGCCGCTGACGCCGATCTGCAAGAAGGCGCATCAGGAGGGAATCAAGGTCGTCGTGGTCGACCGGGGGCTTGTGGAACCGGTCGAAGACATCTACGTCGCCGGCGACAACCCCGGTATGGGGCGCGTCTCCGCCGAGTGGATGGCGAAGGAGATGGGCGGCAAGGGAAAGATCGTCGTCCTCGAGGGAATCCCCTGCGTGATCAACACGGAGCGCGTCGAAGCGTTCAAAGAAGTGATGAAGCAGCACCCCGGCATCGAGATTCTCGATTCCCAGCCCGCCTACTGGAGCACGCAGAAGGGCCTTGAAGTCATGGAGAACTACCTTCAGAAGTACAAAGAGATCGACGCGGTGTGGGCCCAGGACGACGATGTCCTCAAGGGCGTGCTTCAGGCCTACCGCGAGTCGGGGCGCAAGGACATCAAGCTCATGCTCGGCGGCGCCGGTTCCAAGGATATCATCAAGATGGTCATGGACGGGGATCCTCTCGTCCGCGGCGACGTGACCTATCCTCCTTCGATGGTGGCGACCGCCATCTCCATGGCCGCCATGTCCATGAGAGGGGACAAACTCAACGGTTTCTATCAGGATCAGATTCCGTCGAAGATCATTCTCGCGGCCGAACTTGTGACGAAAGAAAACGCGAAGAACTACTACTTCGAAGACTCCATATTCTAGGCAGGGGGTCTGGAGGGGGGAAAATCTCCCCCCTCCGCATATCCGCAAGGGGGTAATTGTTATGGGAGAGCTCTTTCCCGGAATCAAGAAGATACAGTACGAGGGGCCGCTTTCAAAAAATCCTCTCGCTTTCAAGGAGTACAACGCCGACGAGGTCGTCGCCGGAAAGCCTATGAAGGAACACTTCCGCTTCGCTCTCTCATGGTGGCACACGATTTGCTCCTCGGGAAGCGATATGTTCGGCTCGGGAACCGCCGTCCGTCCGTGGGATTGCGAGCCGCACCCGGTCAAGCGGGCGAAGCTCGCGGCGGATGGCGCTTTCGAGTTCATGGAGAAGCTGGGGCTGGAATATTTCTGTTTTCACGACAGGGACATCGCTCCCGAAGCGTTGACGCTCGCCGAGACGAACGAGCGCCTCGACGAAGTCTGCGAGTACGTCAAGGGGCTGATGAAAAAGACTGGAATCAAGCTCCTCTGGGGAACGGCGAACCTCTTCAGTCACCCCCGCTACATGCACGGGGCGGCGACGTCCTGCAACGCCGACGTTTTCGCCTACGCGGCCGCGCAGGTCAAGAAGGCGATGACCCTCACCCGCGACATGGGCGGGGTGAACTACGTGTTTTGGGGTGGCCGGGAGGGGTACGAGACTCTGTTGAACACCAATATGAGCCTTGAACTCGACAATCTGGCCCGCTTCCTCAAGATGGCGGTTGCCTACGCGAAGGAGATCGGTTTCACGGGTCAGCTTCTTATCGAGCCGAAGCCGAAGGAGCCGACCAAGCATCAGTATGACTACGACGTCCCCGCCGTACTGGCATTCCTGAAAAAGTACGGTCTGGAGAACGATTTCAAGATCAATCTCGAGGCGAACCACGCCACTCTCGCGGGGCATACCTTCCACCACGAGCTGCATATCGCCAGAATCAACGGCGTTCTCGGCAGCATCGACGCGAACCAGGGCGATCTCTTCCTCGGATGGGATACCGACAACTTCCCGACCGACGTCAACGCGGCGACGCTCGCGATGATCGAAGTCCTGAAGAACGGCGGCATCGCTCCGGGCGGTTTCAACTTCGACGCGCACGTCAGGCGTCCTTCGTTCCAGGACGACGATCTCTTCATCGCGTATATCGTCGGGATGGATACGTTCGCCAAGGGGCTGAAGGTCGCGGCCAAACTGATCGAGGGCGGCGAAATCGATGCGTTCGTGGCGAAGCGGTACGAAAGCTATTCCTCGGGGGTGGGGAAGAAGATCGCGGAAGCGTCCGTCGGATTCGGGGAGCTTGAGTCGTACGCGCTGGCCCATGATCAGCCCGTCAACGGTTCCGGGCGGCAGGAGATGCTCGAAGCGATCGTGAACCGCTATATGCTCAACCCGTAAACAACTCCGTTCCGGCTTGTCGGAAATCTTGAAAGATCGTCGTTTTCGACCGGTTCATCTTCCGCGAAGCGGATGGGCCGGTCGGTTTTTTCTTTGAAGCGCTGTCCATGTATGAAACGGCGCGCGCCGGCTATGATCGACAAGAGGGCTCCGACGTGTTTTCTCTTTCTCCCGATGCTCTTGTAAGGTAGCATGTTGATAGTTTATAATGCCTTCAACCGTTTTTCATTCTTTTGATCGGCAGTGTACCAGAGTAATTAATGGGTGGGAGGAGTCTCCTTTCCCGAAACGACACGCGATTTGTTCATCGGATGAAACGGTTGTATTCCTCTCGTCTGCTCCATCGAGGAAGACGAGAGAACAAAAGGAGTGTTGCAGATGAAAAAAGTGTGGAAACTGGGCGTCCTGGTCTTTATTGTTACGGCGATGCTTTCCGTCCCGGTCGGCGGTTTCGCCGACGAGTATCCGTCGAAGGGGATAACGCTCGTCGTTCCGTGGGGGGCCGGAGGCGTCACCGACGTGGCGGCTCGCGTATTCGCTCCTCTCTTCGAGAAATACATGGGCGTCCCCGTGGTGATCCTCAATCGCCCCGGCGCTTCCGGCGCTATCGGTACCGAGTACGCAAACGCCCGCCCCGCCGACGGGTATACGGTGCTCTTCTCGGCGGAGACGCCCGCGTCGTTCCGGATCATGGACGTGAGCAAGCTCTCATTCCATGACTTCGAGCCGATCATGCTGCTGAGCCATTCGGAGAAGATTATCGCGGTCGCGCCGGAGTCTCCGTACCAGACGCTCGCGGACCTGGTGAACGATATCCGCGCCCGGCCGGGAAAAGTTCGCTTCTCCTACAGCGGAGCGGGCGCCAGCGGTCATGTGCAGGGCCTTCTGATGATGCAGAAGGGGAGCCTCGACTTTTCGAGCACACCCTTCGGCGGCGGAAACAACGCGCTGCTCGCCGTCCTCGGCGGTCAGGTCGATTTCACGTCCCCCAACATCGGGACCGTGAAGGACTACATCGCCGCGGGAAAACTCCGTGCGCTCGCGGTCTTCGACAGCAAGAAGACCGCCTATCTGCCCGATCTGCCTCCTATCACCGACGCCATCCCCGAGATAGCCCCTTTCCTTCCGCTCGACTATCCGAACTGTCTGGTGGTGAAGAAGGGAACTCCGGCCGAGATCGTGGAGAAGATCGCCGACGCGACCTCGAAAGCCGTTGCCGATCCGAAATGGAAGGAGTTCCTGGAGAACAACTGGTATGTCGGGTTGGATGCTGTGCGAGGCCAGGATATGCTTGCCTACTGGGACAAGTGGGCATCCGTGGTCGGATGGGTACTTCAGGACGCCGGGGTGGCGAAAAAGAGCCCCGAAGAGTTCAATATCCCCAGACCGTAAACTCGCTTCATGACGAGCCGCCCCTTCCCGGCAAGGGAGTGGCGGCTCTTTTGCTTTCATGAAAGGATGGCTTTTTATGAACACTTCTCCCTGGGCGGCGAATATCCGGCACAGCCTGTTTTTCCTTGTGCTCGCCGCACTTTTCGGTTGGCAAGGGGCGCGCTCGCACGACGGCGGCGACTGGGCGCTCTCCCCCGCGCTTTTCCCTCTGCTTCTCTCGACGGCGCTTGCTCTGCTCGCTCTTGCGCTGCTCCTGCAAGGTTGGCGCCGTTTAAAAACCGGCGTGCCTGCGACCTCGACGCAGACGGCGGATATCTCGGCGGGAAGCGTCTTCCTCGTTTTCGGCTTATGTTGCGCCTACGCTCTCTTGCTTCCTTGGGCAGGCTTCTTCCCCTCGACGGCGCTTTTCCTCGCGCTTTTCTCCCTGGCGATCGGTGAACGCCGTCTTTGGCCGATCATGATTCTCTCGTTTCTTTCTCCTGCGGCGATATTCGTCATTTTTCGCCACGGTTTGAAAGTGCTGCTTCCATAGGAGGAAGGGAAATGGACCTTGTGCTCTCCGTCGTTTCGCAAATCGACGCCGTCTTCGTACTCTTTATTTTTGCCGGGGCTGTCGCGGGGCTCTTCGTGGGGGCTATCCCCGGCCTTTCCGTGACCATGGCGACGGCGCTCCTCGTCTCTATTACGTATACGTGGAGCGTGAAGAACGCGCTCGCGGTCATTCTCGGGGTCTTTGTCTCCGGCGTGTACGCGGGTGCGGTCTCCGCCATTCTGATCAATATTCCGGGCGCTCCTTCCTCGGTAGTGACGACGCTCGACGGGTATCCGATGGCTCGCAGAGGCGAGGCGGCGCTCGCACTCTGGGCCGCGACTTTTCACTCCTTCGTCGGCACCGTCTTCGGTTTCCTCGTCCTGATGTTCGTCGCCAAACCCGTGACGAGTTTCGCGCTTACTTTTTCCGCGATGGACTACTTTCTACTGGCGCTTTTCGGTCTGACCACGATCGGCACGCTGACGGCGAAGAACTATATCAAAGGGGGCATTTGCGCCCTTCTGGGACTGTTATTGAGCATGATAGGCATCGACCCCTTCTCCGGCGGCGTCCGCCTGACATTCGGCTGGTTCGATCTTCAGGGAGGTATTCCTCTTATCGCTGCGCTGATAGGGCTCTTCGGGTTTTCGGAGGTGCTCGATCAGGTGGCGCGCGGCGCAATGAACGCCATCGCGGCGGAGGCGGGGAAGATGCGCTACTGCTTCCGCGAGATGGTTCGCTTCCTCCCGCTCTCGCTTCGTTCCTCGGTCATCGGGGTCTTTATCGGGGCGCTTCCCGGAGCCGGAGGCCCCGTCGCTTCGATCATCGCCTACGACTCGGCGCGGAAGAGCGTGAAGAACCCGAGCCGTCCGTTCGGCGAAGGGGCCGTGGAAGGGGTCATCGCGAGCGAAGCGGCGAACAACGCCTGCATCGGAGGGGCGCTGATACCGATGCTCACGCTCGCCGTCCCGGGAGACGCGGTGACGGCGGTCATCCTCGCGGCTTTTTACGTGCACGGGCTGCAACCAGGGCCGTTGCTCTTCGTCCGGACTCCCGAACTCTTCTCCATCGTCCTCGCGGGGGGATTCGTCGCCTCCGTCGCCATGCTGATTCTCGGGATGACCGTGGTTCCGCGGCTCTCGAAGATCGTCCTCGTCCCCAAGCGAATCCTGATGCCGCTCGTGACGGTGCTCTGCGTGGTCGGAACCTACGCGGTGAACTCCAGCATGTTCGACGTAGGGTTGATGTTCTGCTTCGGGCTGGCGGGGTTTCTGATGCGGAGCCGGGGGTACCCTCCCGCGCCGCTCGTCCTCGGCCTCGTGTTGGGGGAGATGATGGACTCGAATCTTCGGCGGGCGATCAACATGGCGTTGGCGGGGGATAACTTTTTCCTCTCGCTCTTCGGCAGACCGACAAGCGTCATTCTCGCGGTTTTAGTGATTCTCTCCGTTTTCGCCGCCGTGCCTGGAGTGAAGGACAGGGTGCTCTCGGTTTTTTCAAGAAGAGGCCGGGTAGAGTGAAGCGGAATAATGAAGGGGAGGCCGACCAGCCTCCCCTTCATTATTCCAGAATCGCACCCTCGTTCAGAAGCGTCTTCCGGAGCAGGTGTATTTCCACTTCCTTGGGGAGCGCACCCATCTTCAGGCAGAGACGCATCGCCGTTCCCGCAGCCTGGCCGATAGCCATGCACGGTCCCATCACCCTGGTGGAGGCGTATGCCATCGACGAGACGGAGATGTTCCGCCCCGCTGCGATGACGTTGTCGAGCCCCTCGGGGAGCAGACAGCGGAACGGGATGTCGTAATCGTTTTCGCTCCACAGGTAGACGAGCCTGTTCTGTTCGTAGTCATGATACTCCATGGGCCAGGAGCCCAGCGAAATTGCGTCCTCGAACCGCCGCCCCTCCATGACGTCCTCCTGCGAGAGGACGTACTTGCCCTTGATACGCGACGCCTCGCGAACGCCGAGGGAAGCCGCGATGGAGGAGAGGACCGCATTCCCGAAGCCCGGGACGTACTTCCGAAAAAAACGGGCGTTCTCCAGCGCCTTTTCCCGGCCTTCTACAAGCCCGCGCGTTACATCTTCCGGAACCGACATATCAGCTTGCACCCAGTTGGCGTTGACGATGGCCGAGCTGTTGCCGGGAAGCACGGTCAAGACGCCGTTGCCGCGTTCCCCGACGACGTCGCCGTTCCGGCGGGCCTCGGCGAGCAGCGCGCGTATCTCGTCTTTTGTGACGAGGCGGGCCGTGTCGCCGTCGACGCCGTCCATGCGGAAGACCATGGTCGCAGCCTGGAGTTTGCCTCCTTCGCCCCCCGAGAGAATGGAGGCCGGATCCGCCAGGCGGGAGAGGAGCGCCCCTCCGGAGGCGTCGACGGCCAGACGGGGAGTTATCGAACGCCGAGTCCCCGATTCCGTGTTGACGACCTCGACGGAACGAAGAAGGCGCTCCGAGAAGTCCGCGCCGATGACGCAGGAGGAGAGCATCAGCTGCACTTCGTGACGCTGCATCAGAGTGTCGAGGGCGCACGCAAGCAACTCGGGGTCGCACGTATCGTTCCTGTGCGTGTCCCTGTCCACTCCCTCCAGTATGCCTCCCGTACGGTGAAGCTCCGCCGCGAGAAGATCGCGGAATCCGCCGATGATTTTACGCCTTCCCGGCAGCGACGAATAACAGCCGCACAGCGTACTCACAAGACCGTTCGTTGCGGTGCCGCCGAGACGCCCGCTCTTTTCAGCCAGGACGACCGAGGCGCCCTCGGCGGCGGCGGCCCAAGCGGCGGCGACACCCGCGACGCCGCCCCCCAGGACAAGTAGATCGCAGCATACGTCTTCGAAATGGCGTTGATTCATGATGACCTCCTCATTGCTTCGCTCCCGAACTGCTTTGCGGGAAGCGGCGATACTACAGTAAATCAAGTGTACCGGATACGAGGGTCCTGAAGCAATCTCGGAAAACTTTTTTTCGGAGAATCGGGCGGATTATTTTTTTGTTTCCTCCTTTGTGATAGTATTGTTTCATTCAGCAGTTTCGCAGGCTTGAGGCATCCCGAGTGATCACCGGGTTTTCGCAGCGTTTCCACACACAAGGGGGAAATCATTCAGTGTCCTGTAAAAAAAGTTCCGCGCCGGACATGGTTCTTCAACGCAATGGACCGGGTCCTCTTCGCCGGAAGGCAAAAAAGGAGTTCGAGTCTTTATCCGATGAATCCGCGATTTCAACGACCCGCCGGATGGAACTGGAAAAAGAGCTTCTGGAGCAGTTTCATTTGCAGGATCAAATTTTTTCACTTGTTCCCGTTCCCTTGGTCATGAAAGATGCGAATTCCGTCTATCTGCATGTCAATCAGGCGTTCGCCGATTTTCTCGGGCTTCCCGGGGAACAGGTGCTTGGCAAAGGCCCATTCGATCTTTTTTCTCCCGAGTTCGCGCAACGCATTGTAGAAGAAGATCAGGAAATCATTCGAAACGGCGTTCCTGCGACCGACCTGGAACGCCGTATTAAGGACGGCCGGGGGAAGATGGTGTGGCTGAAGTCGTATAAAGGCCCGGTCTTCAACAGCAGCGGCGACGTGATCGGGATTGTCGGCGGCAACATGGACATCACCGCCGTCAAGAATGCTGAAGAAGCGCTCCGAAAAAGCGAAGAACGATGGAAGTTCGCCGTCGAGGGAGCGGGCGACGGCGTCTGCGAGTGGAACTTGGAGACCGGCGATGTGTTTTATTCGAAACAGTGGAAAGCAATGCTCGGGTATAAGGATGACGAGATCGCTCCGACCTTCGGGGAACTGAAAAAGCGCGTCCACCCCGACGACATCGGCGAAGTGATGCGCGCGCTGGAGGAGCATCTGCGGGGCGAAACCCCCTCTTTTTCCCACGAATTCCGTCTGGCCACGAAAAACGGCGGCTGGATTTGGGTGCTCGACCGCGCCAAGGTGATCGAATGGAGCGACGACGGCGCGCCGCTCAGAATGATCGGCATCTACACCGATATCACGAGGCGGAAGAGCGCGGAGGAGATGATCCTTCACCAGGCGACGCACGACATGCTCACGGGACTTCCGAACCGAATGCTCTTCAACGACAGGCTCTTCATGGCGATGGCGGACGGAAAACGTTTGGGCAAGAAAACCGCGCTCATCTTCCTCGACTTGGATAATTTCAAGACCGTCAACGACACGCTCGGCCACCAGATGGGGGATCTGCTCCTCATGGCGGTAGCGGAGAGATTGTGTAAAGAGATCCGGGAGATCGACACGCTTGCCAGGTTCGGCGGCGATGAATTTGCCTTTGTCATACCGTTTCTTGAAAGTAAAGAGGGCGCAGCCGCTCTTGCCGACCGCATACAGCAGAGTCTTCGCAGAGAATTCCGCATCGACGGCAAGTCCCTTGTTGTCACGGGGAGCATGGGTGTCGCCTTCCACCCCGACGACAGCGACGATCTGGAGACGATCATGAAGCAGGCCGATATGGCGATGTACCGGTCGAAAAGAGAAGGACGGGATGCTTGGCGCTTCTGGGGCTGAGCGTTTCGTGCAGTCTGTTCGAATGTGAAAGGGGAAGAGAGAATGTTTTCATCGTTCAGTTATGAAATGCCCACGAGGGTGGAATTCGGGCGCGGAGCAGCGTTGAAGGTCGCGGACGAGGTGCGGCGTCTGGGGTGTTCCAGAGTGCTGCTTCTGTCGGACAACGGAGTGAAAAACGCAGGTCTGCTCGACGGCGTACAGCAGTCCCTGCGTTCAGGCTCCGTGCCCTGCGAACTGTTTCTCGACATCGAACCGAATCCCAAGGATCGCAACGTTGCCGCCGCGGCCGAGGCCGCGCGCGCCTTCAAGGCCGACTGTATCGTCGCCGTGGGCGGAGGCAGCCCTATCGATTGCGCAAAGGCGACCGCGATCGTGGCGACCGCGGGAGGAACGGCGCGGGATTACGAAGGACGCTTCACAAGCGATATCGCACCGCTCCCGATCATCGCGATTCCGACCACGGCCGGAACGGCGAGCGAGCTGACGTTCGGCGCCGTGATCACGGATACGGAGGCGAAGTTCAAATTCACGGTGAAGAGCACGCAGCTTGCTCCGAAGGTTGCGCTCGCCGACCCCGAGATGACGGCCACCATGCCGAAGAATCTGACCGCTTTTACCGGCATGGATGCTCTCGTCCACGCTATAGAGGCCTACACCTGCCGCGTCGCCACGCCGTTCTCCGACGCACCGGCGATCACGGCGATGGAACTCATCGGCAAATACCTGCGGAGGGCTTGGAAAGACGGCGGCGATATGGAAGCCCGTGAAGGAATGCTCCTGGGGAGCCTTCTTGCGGGAATGGCCTTCAGCCACTCCGACGTGGCAGCCGTCCACTGTCTTGCGGAGGCCCTCGGGGCTATGTACGACGCGCCCCACGGCGCCTGCAACTCGATCGCTCTGCCGGCGATCATGGAGTTCTCCATGGATGCGTGCGTGGAACGCTACGCCCGCGTCGCCACCTGCCTCGGACTCTCCTTCTCGACGCCGGAGGAGGGCGCGAAGAAGGCGGTGGAGGAGGTCAAACAGATGGCGCTCGATCTCGAACTGCCTTCGATCTCCGTCTTCGGCGTCAGAGAAGAGGACTTCGAGGAGATCGCGGCGAAGTCGGAGGCGAACTCCTCGAACCCCGACAACCCGAAGATTCTCTCGAAAGCCGATTACGTCCATATACTCAGGAAGCTCACAACGGCGTAGTCATCGATGTGGAATGTATGAAAAAAATGTGAAATAAACGGGAAAAAAGGCGAGGAGCGAAGGATGAGCGGGAAGGACCGCCTCCTTCGCTCCCCTTTATTCCGAGAGGAGAGCGACCATCTTCTCAAGGTTGTCCGCAAGCTTCTCCCTGAAGGCGAGCAGCCGAGGCTCCAGCGCGGTCCGGCTCGTCATCGTAAAGACCAGTTTTTCCGGGAACATCAGGTATCTGACGCCGAACCCCTCGTCGTCCACCGGGCCGAAACCGTAGATGCGGAAGCCTTCCGTAGGACCGGTGCTCGTGGAGAGGAGATTCCTCGAGAGCGCGAGGTACCCCGGGGAAGAGAAGAGCCCGGGCGTTTCTTCCACCCCGATCTCCCGTCCGAAGAGTTCCATCATCTTTTTGAGTCCGAAGAGATGACGGTCGACGCCGCGTCCCTCCCTGCATTCGGCGATTCGCCCGGTGTGCGCCGAGGAAGCCGCCTTCAAATGTTCCGCCGTTCGCGCATGCACGAACGACGCTATCTCCGGCGTGACGGGACGCATGGCCTCGGTGCGGCCCAAGAGGAATTGTCTCGTCATAACCGCTTCATACGCGTTGAGGAATTTCCCGTACAGATCGAAGATCGTCGCCTGCATCGCCGCCTGGCAAAAAGCGTCCGGGCTCGTTCCAAGGCGTTTGATCTTCTCCCGCCCGAAGGATGTGAATTCCAGCACGCGAAGCTTGGTGTTCTCGCGCAGTCGTTCGAATGCTCGTTCGGCCTCGTTCAGCTCATGCGAGAGCTCTTCCGAGAGAAGAAAGGAGAGCGGAAGCGGCGGGGGAGCTTTCCAATCCCCTGCGCTCGCCCTTTCTCCCGCCTTGAGAATAGCCGAAGCAAGCCGAGCGTGTTGGGAACCGTCAAGAGCGGAGTGCTCGAAGTTCAATCCGCTCTCTCCCTCTTCATCCACGATGATCTGGAACGACTTGTCGTACCAGCGATTCCCTCCGGCGCCCGCGAGGTAGTTGAAGCCCTTCTCGCGAAGAGAAACAGGATTTTTCGGATCAAGCGAAAGCGTGAAGAGCGAGGACTCGATCATCTCCATGTTTCTGCGGTTTTCCGGACAAAATGAGAGGAGTTTTTCCCGAAGCGCTGCCCAGTGCCTGCGGGGAAGAGTCGTCCCGACGCCGATGCCCTCTCCCTGTTGCGCCGATGCGGAGATTTCGTCGAGTCGGGCGACGATGCTGTCGTACGAAGCGGCTTCCCCTTCCGGCGAGAGAACCTCGATCGACCATGCCCTTCCCCTGCAGAAGACCGCGATGCGGCGGCTGTTCGGTGCGACGAAGAGTTCATCCCCGGAGATGCCGGGAGTTCGCGTGCTGCCGAACATGTTGATGTACTGGCTCATGCAGAGAGGCGTTCCCCGCTCCGTATCCGGTGGGAGCGTCTCGTCGTCGATGCTCTTTTTCAGCGAGAGGGCCGCGGCGATCATGACGGCCGCTCGGCGAGAGCGCGGCGACGAGCCGGAAAGGGGCGGAAGATCGAGCATCGAAAAGACATTGCTGTTGATCGGCAGAGGGGCGGAGGAATCAAGATAGGTGCGAAGCCAAAAGCCGGAGAGCCAGCTCTCGGGGGTCTCCTTCGCCCATTGTTCCAGGCGCCGTTGGAGTTTCCGCCCCGTTCCTTCGGGCGCCAAAAAAGCATCGACGGCGTCGGCGGTCGCCTTTCCGCCTCGTTCATCAAGCAGCGGCGCCGTCCAGAGCAGGAATTTGCCGAGAGTTTCTTCCAATGCCGGAACGGGGAGCCGTGGAAGGCTCCCCTGGAATTCAAACGTACCCGCGGTTCTCTCTTTTTTCTCCGTCATGCGGAATCACCTCTTCGGCGGTTCCCATCGCTTCGCCATGTTCTGGGTGAGGCGGTCGATGACGATGGCGAGGAAAACCACGCTGATTCCCGCCTCGAAACCGCGTCCGATGTCGATGCGGTTGATCGAGAGCAGCACTTCCTGTCCCAGTCCGCGCGCGCCGATCATCGACGAGATGACCACCATGGCGAGCGCCATCATCGTCGTCTGGTTCACGCCGGCGAGAATGCTCGGCATGGCGAGCGGAAGACGGACTTCCTTGATCAGCTGCCAGCGAGTTGCGCCGTAGGCCAGCGCGGCTTCCTCGACCGGTTTCGGCACCTGATTGAGGCCGAGAGCGGTAAGGCGGATCACGGGGGGCAGCGCGTAGATAAGCGTGGCGAGGACCGCCGGAACCCTCCCGAGACCGAAGAGCATCATCGCCGGAATAAGGTAGACGAAGCTCGGCATGGTCTGCATTCCGTCGAGAATGGGCCGGAGGATCGTCGCGACGATGCGCACCTCCGCCATGAGCACGCCGACGGGAAGACCGATGATCAACGCCATCAGCACTGCGGTGATGATGATGGAAAGGCTCTCCAGCGCCATCCCCCACAGGCCGAACATCCCGATGAGGAAGGGAAGGGCCGCCAGGATGATCGAGGCGACGACCTTTTTCGAGGAATACCATGAAAGCAGCGCGACGCCGAGAATATACCCCCACCAGGGGATCGCCAGCAGAATCTCGTTGACCGTGAGAAGAAAGGAAAGAATTCCTGCGGAGATGGAGTCGAAAACGGGCGCATACGCCGCTATCAGGTCGTTGATGAACCTGTTGACGGCCGGCGCCACATGAACCTGGAAAGACTCAGGAAACATGAACCCCCGCCTCCTTTCCCATCTGCTCTTTCGTGAGGGCGCGCTCCGCCCGCTGAAGCTGTTCCCGCTCGTCCTGGACGAACTTTGCGACGTACTCGTCGGCGGGATTCGCGATCACTTCGTCGGGAGAACCCACCTGCACGATCTCCCCTTTTTTCATAATGGCCATTCTGTCCCCCATGCGAAGCGCCTCCGAAAGATCGTGCGTCACGAAGAAAATCGTTTTGTGCATTTCCTTCTGCAGTCGGATCATCTCGTCCTGCAGTTCGCGCCTGATGAGAGGGTCAAGGCCGCTGAACGGCTCGTCCATGAGCAGTATCGAAGGATCCATCACGAGCGCGCGGGCGATACCGACCCTCTGGCGCATGCCGCCGCTCAGGGATGCGGGATAGTACTTCTCCCAGCCTTTCAGTCCGACTTGTTCCAGGGCTTCGACAGCCTTCGCCCGCCGCGCCTCTTTCTCTTCGCCCCGAAGTTTGAGCCCGAAGCACACATTGTCGAGCACTGTCCGATGAGGAAGGAGTCCGTAGTGCTGGAAGACCATTGCGATCTTCTCGCGGCGAAAATCCACCAGCTCCCGTTTCCTCATCGCGACGACGTTTTCGCCGTTGACGACGATCTCGCCCGATGTCGGTTCGACAAGGCGGATAAGGCAGCGGATAAGGGTGGACTTTCCGCTGCCCGAGAGCCCCATGATGATGAACGTCTCCCCGTGGTTCACGGAGAGGGAGACGTTCTTCATCGCGACGACGGCGTCCTCGCCCTTGTCGAGCTCTTCGACGCGCTCTTCGTTTTCGACGTCGGAGGACGATATTCGAAGATCCTTTTTCCGGGAGTAGATTTTCCACAAGTCCCGGATGACGATCGCCTCGGAAGGCGTCTCCAAATTATTTCTCCTCCTTCAGCGCGGCCCGCACTTTTGCGGCGGCTTCCGCGGGGAGCCATTTGCTCCAAATGTCGTCATATTCGCGAAGGAACCAGACGGCCGCCTGCTGCGTAGTCGCATCGTTCTGGAACATGAACGCGAGCGCCTTGTTGTTCTGCTCGAGCGTCGTCGAATAGTTTCGGAGGAAATCGGCGATTTCCGGGTTTTCCTTCACAAATTTGCTGTTGGCGACGATAAGGACTCTGACTGAAGGGAAGCCGCAGGCGAAATTGTGCTCCTCCGTCCAGAGCGCGTCATCGTGAGGCGGCTCCTCCAGAAGGGTCATATCCAGCAATCCCATGACCCAGGTGGGCTCCCAGTAGTAGGCCAGAACAGGCAGGCCCCTGTCGTAGGCGCGTTTGATGGCGGTCGAGAGCGCCGTTTCCGATCCGGCCGAGAACGCTTCGTAGTGTTTTTCGAGACCGTAGGCCTTTACCTTCATCTCGTTGATGGAGGTGACGCGCCACCCGGCAGGCCCGTTGTACAGTCTCCCGAGTTTCGGATTTTCCGGATCGATGAAAAGTTCCTTGTACTTCACAAGATCCGACACCGACTTCAGGTCCGGAGCCACCGGCTCTATGCCCCGCTCCTTGTCCCCCTTGATCATGTACGTAGGAACGTACCACCCCTGCGGCGCGTCGGGGAAGTTCGTCCCCAGACTCTCGGCCTTGCCGCTCGACGTCATCCGATCCCATACTTCGAGAATATTGTCGACCCATCCCTCCATGGAGAGGTGCGCGTCGCCGCGTTCAATCCCCATCATCCCCGGAAGGGACTCGGCAAAGATATAGTCCACTTTCTTCCCGAAGGCCTTCTCGATGACATAGCCGGCGATTCGGTTGTGCATCTGGACGCTGTCCCAGCTGAAGTCCACGATGACGACGGTATCGGAAGCCATGACCGGCGCGGCTGTAACGAGTACGGCCAGCGTAAGCAACACAAGCGCATTCACTATTTTTGTTCGCAGTTTCATGCAAACACCTCCTGAAGGATTTGATTCACCATGAGTTATATAAAAAATGCGATGAATCCGAAAAAAGCGGTAAGTTTGACGGGCGCTTCGGAGCTGATATCTGATTTAAACTCAAGTTTGAGTATTTGTCAACATGTAAAATTTCATATTGCATGCAATAAAATCCGGTTTCTGTCGCGTTCGCCGTGTCTCCGGTTGTTCTTTGTCCGTTCGTAGTTTCAATGGTGTATACTGTTTTCGTCCGTTTTGTTGGTGTATTCGACACGAACTCGGAAAAGGCCGAAAGAGGAGAGATGCGTAGATGATCACCCGTCATGGCAGACCCGGAGACGTGGTCATGTGTATGAGGCTCCTTTCAGGAAGACTCCCCTGATGCTGCTTTTCCCGCTTTTTGCTTTTTCGCCCGGCAGGGCGCTTCTTGCTTTGCTGGCGTTGGCTTTGACTATTGCAACCTGCGTTTACGGCAGGAGATATTTCGAGGGGGCGGGCGAACGTCGTTTCTTCATGTACGGTTCTCTCGGCTTTCTGCTCTCGGTGTGGGGAACGCTCTTTTCCGCGCAGTGGATCACGTTCGCAGTCTTCATGGAAATCTCCACGGCGGCGCTTTTCTCTCTTATCGCGCTGAAAGAGCGTGAAGTGGCCCTCCGCTATTTTGTTGTGCAGCTTGTCGGGGCGGCCTTTCTTCTGGCGGGTATCGGCGCCGCGTTTGTCGGGCATGGAACGGTTTTTGTCGGTCCGGTTCCGAAAGATGCGCTTCCGTTTTTTATTCTCGGCCTGGGGGTGAAAGCGGCGCTTCCCGTGCTTCATTTCTGGCTGCCGGAGGTTCACGGAAGGGCTCCTGCGCCGGTGAGCGCGCTGCTCTCCGGCATGGCGGTGAAGATAGGCGCATTCGGCCTGCTTCAGGCGCTCGGAGCCGACGGCCCGAACTTTCTGGCGCCCGTCGGCGCGATGATGGCGCTTTGGGGCGTTGCTCTGGCTCTTGCGCAGCATGACATGAAACGCCTCCTGGCCTATCATACGGTCAGTCAGCTGGGCTACGTTATCGCCGCGGTCGGCGCCGGAAATCCGCTGGGATGGTGCGGAGCGCTTTATCACATGACTGCCCACGGTCTTTTCAAAGGGATGCTCTTTTTATGCGCCGGCGTAGTAGAAAAAGTGTACGGCACGCGTGAGCTGGACCGTCTTGGAGGAGCCTGGAAAACGCTTCCGTTCACCTGCGCCCTCTACCTGGTCGCTGCGGCGGCTATCGCAGGTCTTCCCGGAACTATCGGCTTCGCGAGCAAATCTTTGGTAAAGAGCGCGCTTTCCGAGCATCCGATGGTGTCGCTCGCCCTGCTTGTCGCGAATGTCGGTACCGTGATGTCCTTTTGCAAGATGGGCTGGTTCGCCTTCGGCGGCTCGGGCAAGAGCGCGGCGCAGCATTGTCCGGGCGTACGAGCCATGAACGCGGCGTTGGTTCCGCTTGCCGTACCGGTACTTCTTTTCGGTTTCTTTCCGGGGTGGATTCCTCGCTTTCTCGGCGCATCGGAGCCGGCGTTTTTTTCTGCGGCGAAGTGCGGAGAGAGCGTGCTCGTGCTTTTCGTCGGAGCGCTTTTTTTCTTTTTGCTCAGAAGTATCCTGAAACCTGCCGAGAAGACTATTCCCGATGCGGATCTTCTCTTCGCGGCGACGAAATGCGCAGTCGGAAAAACCATTGTGCTTGTACGGCGTCTGCAGGGAGGAAATCTCAGAGAGTATATCTTCTTTTCGGTGCTTGCCCTTCTGATGCTCGTCCTGCTGCTATGACCGTCCTCGGGGCGGACTTTCCGAATGCCGCCCGGTCGGTTGATCCGGCGATCTCTCCATGGCCTCGGAGAGCTTTCGATGTGGAATTTTTCTTTCTTTGTTGCTCGCGTAGAGAGAAGGATGGTATTATTATAGAAAACTTTTTTTAAAGAAAGGATGGTGCGGATGCCCTTTCGATCCGGTGTTTCCGTTCTTGCCGTTGCGCTCCTCGCGGTATGGATGGCTCTTGGCGGCTCTCTATCCCCGGCTTTCGCGCTCGTCGGGCTGCTCTTGGCTTTTCTTATCGCGCGTGTTTCCTGGAGACCGTTTTTCGGGCGGCATATCCGCTTCTCTGCAAAAAATTTCCTTCGGCGGACCGTCGCTTTTGTCTCCTTTGTGCCGTTCTTTCTTTTTGCAATGGTCAAAGCCTCATGGGATGTCGCTCTCCAGGCGTTTCGCCAGGAGCTCTCGATATCCCCCGGCACATTCGTATATACGCCTTCTCCGCTTTTCAAGGGCTCCATTGTCGCCCTCGCAAACGCCGTGACCCTGACCCCGGGAACGCTTACCGTCGATATACTGCACGGCAGACGTTCGTTGCTCGTCCATGCGCTCATGGTGGAAGGAGGAGAGGAGGCTCTTCGCAGCGACGTCCGGCGGCTGGAAGAGGGAATAGCGAGGTTTACCGAATGATTCTGGCCGCTCTGTGGGGTATGGTGATATCGGGCTTGCTGGGGTTCGTCCGGGTAGTGACCGGGCCGTCCCCCGCGGACCGACTCGTGGCCGCGGATGCGCTCTCGGTGATCTTTACCATGGTGCTCGTGCTTCTTAGTCTGTATATCGAGACCCCTTTTCTTCTGGACGTGGCGCTTGCCTTCTCGATGCTCTCCTTTGCCGATATGTTGCTGATGGCGAAGTATTTTGAACATGGAGAACTGCACAAATGACCCCCCTTCTTCGGTTTCTCGGAGGCATCAGTATCTTTGCGGGCGTCTTTTTCAGCTTCGCCGCCGTGGTGGCCATTCTCCGATTTCCGGATGTGTATACCCGGCTGCACGGAGGAACAAAAGCGCTTTCGGGCGGGGCGATCCTGATACTCCTGGGCGCCATGCCCTATGCCGGAGGCATTGCGGGCGCGCTGAAACTCTTCCTCATCGCCGTCTTCTTCCTGGTATCGAACCCGATGGCGTCGCACGCCATCGCAAGGGCATGCCACAGAAGAGCCCTTGCGAACAGGCCGATCGATGAAAAGAGGAGGGGCGACGTATGAGCGAGCCGCTTTTGGCTTTTCTTTATTTCTTCATCCTGTTGACGGCGGTCGTGGCGGTCCTTCTCGACGACCTTCTCAGCTCGTTCATCTCGCTCTCGGTGACAGGGGTTCTCATGGCGACCGTCTTCGCTCTTTTCCGCGCGCCCGACGTCGCGCTGACGCAGGCGATTATCAACTCGGGACTTGTAACGTCGCTGTTTCTTGTGGCGTACAGCCAGACGCAACGTACGCCGTCTCCCGCCGGAGAGTGCCGGGAGTGTCCCTTCTGGCTCCGCTGGCCGGGGGCCGCCCTTGTCAGCTCTCTCTTCGCCGCCGTGCTCTTCCGCGGCTTATATGTTTTGTCGGGCGACCGCATTCCGGGGAGTACGTCCGCTCACTATCTGTCGCAGACTCTCGAAGAGACCGGGGCGCTCAATGTCGTCGCCGCCATCCTTCTCGACTACCGGGCTTTCGATACCCTGGGCGAAACGACGGTTATTTTCACGGCGGTTTTCGGGATCTCGCTGCTTTTGTCCGGCGGAAAATATGTTCACTCCGGGCATGGACTCTCTTTCATCGTCAAGCGTGGAATGGCGCTTCTTACTCCCTTTATTCTGCTGTACGCCGCAAGCATTCTCTTCCTCGGTCATCTGACGCCCGGGGGGGGATTCCAGGGCGGCAGCGTCTTCGCAACAGTGGCGATTCTCATCTGCGTCGTCTACGGAACGAACTTCGAGGCTGCGCGCATCTCTCCGAAGAGCAAGGAGACGTTCGAAGCGGGAGGCGCGATGCTCTTCGTCTTCATCGGACTTCTGGGAATTGCGTGGGGGGGCGGGTTTCTGGCCAATCTTTCCGGTCCTTTCCCCGCAGGAACCCCAGGTTCTCTGTTCAGCGGCGGAAACATGCTGCTGCTCAACCTGGCCGTAGGCATGAAGGTAGGGGCGGGCCTTTCCTCGATCTTCTACACCATGATAAAAATACTCGAACTGGAGGACGACTCATGGCCGTCATGAGCTTTCTTACCGTCTCGCTGCTCTTTGCGCTGGGACTCTTCACAGTCCTTTCCCGGAGAAACGTTTTCAAGACGGTGATCGGTTTGACCCTTATGGAATCCGCGGTGCTTCTGCTCTTGATTTCATGGGCGTATATCCCGGGCGGCTCGGCCCCTATTCTGCCGTTGCAGGGAAAAGGGGTGGACCCTCTTCCGCACGCGTTTACCCTGACGGCGATCGTCATCGGCGCGTGCGATATCGCTTTGGCCTTTGCCTTTATCATGAAGCTGAACCGATTCGAGCGCAGTGTGAACGTGGATGATTTCAGGAGGCTCAAAGGCTGATGACGGAGCCTTTCTTCGTAGTTGCCGCGGAGCGGGTTTTGCCCGCGCTTCTTGCCGGAGCGCTTGTCGCGGCCGCAGCGGTCTACGGAGAAGGATACTTCGACGCTGTCGAGGAACGGCGTGCTTTTCGTGCGCTTCTCCGTGTCTTTTTCTTTTCGGTCATCGGGGCGGTTTTTTCTTCGTCGTGGCTCGTTTTTTTTGTCTTCGTCGAAATCTCCACAGTGGCGCTCTTTCTGATGATCGCCATACAACGGAGGGATGTAGCGGAAGGGTATCTTCAAATACAGCTGGTGGGAGCCTCCTTCTTTCTCGCCGGAATCGCCGGAGCGAGCATCATGGGGGGGGCTCTCTTGTCTTCGCCGGTTCCGCGCGTTCTTCTCCCGTTGTTCATTCTGGGACTTGGCGTAAAGGCCGCGCTCCCGGGGCTCCACTTTTGGTTGCCCGAGGTCCACGGGACGGCTCCGGCTCCCGTAAGCGCTCTTCTTTCCGGTTTCGCGGTAAAGCTGGGCGTCTTCGGTTTCCTTGCCGCCCTTCCTTCGGAGCCGCACTCTTTTCTTCTTGCCGCCGGAGCGTTCATGGCTCTTTGGGGCGCATTCCGGGCGGCGCTGCAGCCGGATGTAAAACGTCTTCTCGCGTACAGCACGATGAGCCAGCTCGGCTATATCGTCGCGGCCGCGGCAGCGGGATCTCAGGTCGGTACGGCGGCCGCGATTTTTCATACGGCAGTTCACGGACTGGTCAAGGGAATGCTGTTTTTTTGCGCGGGGATTCTTGAAAAAACATACGGAACGAAAAAGTTCAGCGGCCTGGGCGGCGGCGCGGCGGCGCTCCCGTGGACCTTTTTTCTCTTCGTGTTCGCCGCGGCGAGTCTGCTGGGCCTCCCGGGGACTCCGGGGTTTGCAAGCAAGGGATTGATCAAAGAGGCGCTTCATGGCTTTTCGCCGATTTCGCTTTGCCTTCTTGCCGCGAACGTGGGGACTGCGGTTTCTTTTTTCAAGATGGGAGCGTTCGCCTTCGGCGGCGTCCAGAAGAGCCCGAGGAAAATCCTTCAGGGGCGGCTGCGTCTTATGAACGGCGGGATGCTCATGCTCGTTGTTTTTCTCTTGCCGCTGGGGCTGTTTCCCGGTTGGGCGCCGTCGTTTCTGGGTGTGGAAGGAATACGCTTCTACTCCTTCGCGAAGTGTGCCGAAAGCCTCTCCGTGGCGCTTGCAGGAGCGCTCCTCTTTGCGGCGTACCGGAAAAAACCGGGATTCGCCGATGCGCTTCTGCGACGGATCGACGAGGCGGGGAGCTGCTTTTCCTGTGTTTCGGAAAGAGGAGGCGCCTTCGTTCGGAGCGTGCAGAGCGGATTCCTCCGCGGATACCTCTTCGCCGCCGTCGCGACCGCTTTGCTGCTGATGCTGTGGTTTTCCCGGTAACTGACCAAAGACGATACGAGGAGGCTCTGCTATGATCTTTCCAAACTATTGGATGCTGTTCTCCATCCTCTTCCCGATGACGGCGGCCTTTATTCTTCAGCTGCTGCATCATTTCGCACCCTCGAAGACCGGA
>Ga0334884_1001611_pt1 | contig 32433 bp, 21 predicted proteins | sample GraSluR1_MG_7_FD_207215 | JGI IMG/M metagenome (GOLD analysis project Ga0334884, IMG submission 207215) | Sludge microbial communities from methane-producing bioreactor in Wageningen University, Netherlands - Granular Sludge_12_05 R1 | ecosystem: Engineered > Bioreactor > Anaerobic >... | reverse complement strand
TGCCTGCACCGATGGGCGCGGCGCCCGCATGCCTTCGGCGGATACAGGAGGGGTCGTGCCTTGTCTACATACAGCCTGCGTTACGGGCGTTCCGAAGCCCACCTGGAGATCGACGACCGTCTGCTCAGGGCCCAGTTGCGGCCGGCGGAGGTGCCGGGGCTCGCCGACGTGACGGCCGCCGTACGGGCCTCCCTGAGCCATCCTACCGGCACACCGCCTCTGTCCGAGATGCTGGATGGCAAGCACTCGGCCCTGATCCTCACCGTCGACCATACCCGCCCCTCCCCGGCGCCACTGCTCTTGCCCCTGCTGGATGTGCTTCATCAGGCCCGTGTGCGCCCGACGCTGTGCGTGGCCACCGGGCGGCATCGGCAGATGACTCCGGAAGAGCTGCAGAGACACTTCACGCCGGAGGTGCTGGCTCGCGTGCGTCTCGTTCAGCACGATCCCTTCGCGGAGGGTGCCTTCGAGAACCTGGGGCGCACCGGCCGTGGGACCGGCGTCGTGGTGAACCGTGAGGTGCTCAAGCACGACATTGTCCTGGGAGTGGGGACCATCGAGCCTTCGTACCTGGCGGGGTTCTCCGGCGGACGGAAGCTGATCATGCCGGGGGTGGCGCACCACCGGTCCATCGACGCCAACCATTTCCTGCTCACCGACCCCGCCACACGCATCGGCGTGCTGGACGGGAACCCTCTGAGCGAGGACTGCGGTGAGTTCGCGGCCAGGGTGCCGTTCCACTTCATCTGCTACAGCGTGGTCGGCCCCAATGACGAGATCGTCGGCGTCTTTGCCGGCGATCCCGTCGCCGCCCACCGCCTGGGGTGCGGGATGAGTCGTGCCATCTATGAGGTGGCTCCGGTGCGTGCGGGGATTGTCGTCACCACGGTGGGCGGGTATCCGTATGATTGTGACCTGGTGCAGGGCAAGAAGGGTGTGGTGCCGGCGGCGGCGTTGGTGGAGGAAGGCGGGGCGATCGTGATCCTCGCCGAGTGCGCGGAGGGGCTGGGGGCGGAGCCCACATTCCTGGAATGGCTGAGGACGAGGACTCCGTGGCAGGTGCGGGAGGATGTCGGGCGCCGGGACCTGTTCAGTCTGGGGGCGCATGGAGCGAGCATTCTGGCTCGGCCCATCGTGGAGCGCAAGGCGACGGTGATCCTGGTTGCCTGCCCCGAGGTCTGCGCCGCAATGGATGGCACCTTCGTGCAGGCCGTAGAGAGCCTCGATCTTGGTTGGAGACTGGCGCGGGATCTCAGTGCCGACCCCGACAGCGTGGTAATCCTCCACGGAGCGCGACGCCTGATCGTCGGCAGCTAGAGTCTGGTTCGACGACGAGCCGCGCAGGATGCGACGGCCGCCCTCCATCCGTCGTCGTAGACGCCGTTCGCCGTTGAGGCCGTAGACGCCGTAGACGCCGTGGACGCCGTAGACGCCGTTCGCCGTCGACTCGTGACTCGCCGACTCGCCGACCGGCGGGCCGGGCGCGCTCAGCGCCCGGCCCGCAACGACAGCGTGCTGCCCTCCACGTAGTCGAGCACGCGCACCTCGCGCCCGACCTCGCTCACGAAAGCGTACGCGCCGTCGGTCGCAAGGCCCAGTCCGCGGTGGATGCCCTCTGGGGCTCCCCTGCGCCTTACGACGAACCGGTCGCGGGTGTCGTCGCAGGACACCTGGGCGAACAGCGCCGTCGGCGTCTCAGAGAGCTCCACGGAGAGTTGCGGTTCCTCGTCGGCAAAGGGGATGATCGCCACGCAAAGTGCGGCCGTCTGCGCCGCTGGGACGGTCTTGGCCAGTGCGATGTAGGGGATCATGCGGGCCTCGGAGGGCGTTCCGTTGGGTGAGTAGACGGCGCAGGGCCCTTGGGCGATGCGAGAGCCGCGCATGCCGGCGCCGAGGGCGGGCATGACGCAGAGGCCCCGGCCGTCGTGGCGGAAGACGTAGCGGCCGCGAGTGCCCGACTCCCGCAGCCCGTCAACGTGGAGGACCCACTCGGCCTGTCGTGGGCTTTGCGAAGCGTTCTGCAGTTCGTCGATGACCAGGAAGTAGCGGCCGCGAGGGTGGAGGACGGTGCGACGATGGCAAAGGTCTGGGTAACCGCTGTGCTCGGCGGCGGCGATGTCGAACTCCGGTCGGGTGTGGAAGGCGACAAGCTCGCCATCTGTCGGTGACTGCGATTGGTCGTCGAGCAGGACGGTGTTGTGGGCCAGAGTGCTGCGGTACCATGAGGCGTCCGGGCCCGGCGCCTCGCCGGCGTCGGGCACCCAGGGCCGGCCGTCGGCGTAGAGGATGAAGTTGAGCTTGTCTGCGTGCCCGTACTCCCCGCCGTGACGTCCCCAATCCAGCAGCAGGTATGCGCTGTCCTCGCTCCAGTTGTCCCGCATGACGGCGAAACCTGATTCAGGCAGTAGTACGGATGTGAAGTTCGGGTCGCGCGGGGGTATCCGAGCGTCGACGGGAGTGATGACGTTCAGAAGTGAGGTGTCCAGACGCGCCGCGCGGAGCCAGTCGCCGCGGTGGTATTCGTTGATGGCGTCACGGAGGCAGTTCACGGAGGCAAGAGGGGTGGTCGGCCCCGCGTTGATCCCCGGCATCTCGCCCAGAGGTGTGGCGAGCATGGCCAGCCAGCGAAACGCCTTCTCCAGCGTTACCTGGGTCTGGCCCCAACTGCGGGCCGCGAACCCCGGATCCCGCTGCACCGCCAGGGCGCCGTAGCGTGCCACGTGCTCCAGCGCGGTGACGTGCAGAGCGGGGCAGGCCTCGATATGCCCGCCGTCGGTCATGAAATCGGCCATGACGCCGGGAAGGCGCGATTCCACCACCTTGCGCCAGCGAGGCGCCTCGGGTATGCCCTCGACGCCGAGAGCCAGGATTCCCAGATTGCAGGTCCAGACGGCCTGCTGGTGGCCGATGACCGGCGACTGCTGCACGGCATAGGCCACGCGTTGCCCCATGCGGCGCAGGTAGGAGAAGATGAGGGCGTGGTCCAGCGGGGCCAGGCCTTCCCAGCGGGCGATGAGGCTGTGGCATACGGCGGCATCGAAGACTTCCTCCGCGCAGTCCCAGGGGGAGTGCGGCGGGTACGGCCGGCTGAGTACACCGTGGGTGTAGAAGTGGGAGACCTGGGCGAGTGCGGCGACCCAGGCTCGGGCGGCGAATGCTTCGTTGTCGCTCAGGGCGTAGGCGAGGGCGCAGTCAAGACGCATGGCGGCGAGAGTGTCTCTCGTTGGCCCCCACTGCGCGGGTGCCGTGGGCGCCCCGTCATCGCCGGGAACGGCGGGCCCAAATCCGGTCGGGGCGGCCCGCAGCCAGCGCTCACCGCGGGCGACGAGGGCGTCCACCTGCTCGTGGTAGCCGGGCGCGGATACCGCCAGCTCGCGGACCTGGCGGACTCTCTGGCGCATGGTCTCGAAGCCCGGGCCGATTCCCGCGTAGAATCGGCGGAAGTCGGCGACAGAGGCGGGCTCGAGGGGAGCGACGAAGGGGTGCTCAGGCCACAAATCGCGCAGAACCAGCGAGTCTTCAGGTGTCGTGGGCTGCTCGAGAACCCGGCCCTTGGACAGAGACACGACCACTCCGGGCACCGAACCCGGTTGCCATGGTGTGTCTGGTTCCCCGGGTGTCCTGAGTGTCTGTGCGCAGGCCGGACGGCCTGCCACAAGGAGCGCAGTGATCGCGAGTATGACGGCTGGCATGGAACCTCACTAGGGTGTGCCGGGGTCTGCGGATGGTTGCGATGGCCGGGCAGGTGTCGGCGAAGGGATGCAGGGTGCCTGAGCGCGCAGGGCAGGAACACCGCCGCTCAGGGTCATCGTCCCGCCGGGGAGCGGTGCGGGGGACGGGTGAGTCGCGACGGGCCGAACCACGCTCGGCCGCCCCAGAAGCGCGGCCGACAAGTCCGCATTCGCCGAGAGCGTTCCTCTGAGAGCGTCCGCTCCCGGAGGGAGCAGCTCGAGAAGGCTCCAGGGACATGGCGAGATTCTTCGCTATCCCGCTGCGCGAGATGGACGCTCAGGATGACACCCTCACGGCAGTCCCGGCTCTTCGGCCGAACCTCTACAGCTCCGCCACCATCTCGGCCAGTTTGATCTCCCACATCAGGTCTCGGTACTCTGCCGCCGACTGGAGCAGCTCCTCCTGTGCGGTGATACCCAGATCGGCGGCATCGCCCTGTACCGTGGCGGCGTTCTTGTCCAGCCACTGCTGAGCTTGCCGGAGCCTGTCGCCCAGAAGCTCGCGGACCTCGGCCGAGGCTAAGGCACGCTGCAGCTCGGCTCTGACGGCGGCCACGTCGAACTGGGCGATGGTTGCGGGGGTGAAGTCGAGAGCCTGGAGGGCCGCGCGGTCCGTGGCGGCGCCGGTCTCCAGGCGCGCCAGGGCATCGGCGTTGCTCAGGGCCTTGAAGTCCCAGAGGGCCAGACGGACGCGCCGGGTCTCAGGGGGGTAGGCAATGGTCGTTTCCACCGAGTAGCCTCCCGGACTGATGGTGATCTCGTGGGCCGGATCGCCGGAGAGCATTACGGCGCAGGGGCCCTCACCCTCCCCACGGGCGACGTCGAAGACCTCGTCATAGTACAGGGCATACCAGTTCTCGCCGGCCGCGAGCGTCTGGGGCTCGCCCTCCTCGACGAGGGCGGCCGGGGTCTTGACCCTCCGTGCCCCCTCGCGCTTGTGGTGGGCGGTGAAGAAGCTGGGATAGCAGCGGAGCTTGAGCACGACGGATGCGACGGGCTCCCTGGGTTCGACGGCGATCTCGCACAGGAGATGGTCCTGGCCGGGGAGAGCGCAGAAGCGTGCCCGCACGTCGGCGACTTCGTCATGCCAGACGAGGTCGGCCATGCCGCGCGCGCCCTGCTCGGAAAGCAGCATCGTGCTCAGCGGCGTCAGGCCGATGTCGCGGCCGTTGATGTGGAGAAACAGGAACCCACTGTGGTACCAGTTGCAGGACGTCGGCAGGGGCATGCCGATGTACCCCTCGAGGTGGGCCACATCGGGAGCGTGGGCGGGGTCGACACAGGCCTTGTAGGCGACCTGGTAGTCCCGCACGCCGGTGCGGAGGCTGGCGGCCTGCTCGCGGAAGGTGTGGCCCTCGTGGGGCGCCGAGGTGAGTGTGCGCTCGCGGGGCGGGGTCAGTGAGACGCCGACGCTCTCCTGGGCGAGCAGGTACGGGAGGCAGCAGGTGAGAGCCAAAGCGGCCATGGGCAAGCGGAACGTTGTCTGTGGTGCCAAGAGGCCACCCCCTGTTCTGGTGTCATTGTGGCGAACACTTCTCTGTGCGGGCGCCGGAGCCCTCCTGTTTGCCACGGCGAGGGCGAGCACGGTGTCCTCTCCCGCTCCGGGGGACCAAAGCTGCGCCACATGGGCCGCGCCATCCTCAGGACCCGGCGCATGCCATCACCGGCAGGTAGACAGGTCGCCCGGAAGGAATGCACTCTGTGTCGCGCGACGTCGGCAGACCCCGAGACGATCTGTGGCCCAACTCAGGAGCGTGTGCCCGATGAGAGCATTCCCCTTGTGTCCTGTCTGTCTGGCTCTGGCGTTTGCGGCATTCCCGGCCGTGTCCCCCGCCGATGGCGACCTGGGCGCCACGCCGCAGCTTCTGGCGAACACCGGGTTCGAGGAGGGGGTAGGGGAGAGGGCCGCCGAGTGGGGCCAGTGGCCTCCGGCGGGGCGGGATGAGGGCGTCGGCAGCGAGCGCGATGCGGAGGTGCGCCACTCGGGGAGCTACTCCGGCCGCCTGCGGGTGACGGCGGCGGACTTCGACGGTGTCTGCACCTGGCACCACGCGGCGGTGGCGGTCACGCCGGGCCAGGAGATTGTGCTGTCATACTGGTCCAGGGGAGAGGACATCCTGGGCCAAAGCGGCTGTGACGTGCAATTGCGCCGCGGGGTGCAGGAGATCGTGGGCAGTCGCGCCGCGCCACAGAGGAACGGTACGTTCGACTGGGTCCACACAGTCCATCGTTTCGTGGTGCCCGAGGGCAGCGACCACATCTGCGTCGTCCCAGTGCTGCGCGGTACAGGCACGGTGTGGTTCGACGACATCGTGGCCTACGGCACCCCCTCGGTCGAAGCGATGGCCGCCTTGGCCCCGGAAATCGACGGTGACCTCTCCGATCCCTGCTGGTCCGCGCGCCCCCCGCTGACCGGCTTCTCGCTGGCCGACGGCTCGGGGCTGCCCCGTTGGGGCACAGAGGCCCGGGTGGCGCACGACCGCGATCATCTGTACATCGCCTTCCGTTGCCACAAGTCGCCGGAGGATGCCCTGGTGAGCAACGTCACTCTCCGCGACGGACCGGTGTGGCAGGATGATGATGTCGAGGTGTTCCTGAACCTCTCCGGCGACCGCAGCGACTACTACCAGTTCGTGCTCAACCCCATCGGCATCCGCTACGACTCTCACCGCATGGACCCCTCCTGGTCGATCGAGTGGGCCGCCGCCACGCGCCGGGACGACGATTGCTGGACCGCCGAGATCGCCATTGCTTTCTCTGAATTGCCCATCGACCTGACGACCGGAACCGACTGGTGCCTGAACCTGTGTCGGGCGAACAAGGCGGCGGGGGAAGTGAGCGCCTGGTCCTGTCCCTTCGGCGGCTTTCACAGTCCGGCGCGCCTGGGCAGCCTGACGGGGCTCGACGTCGACTTCTCGCCGCGCTTCGCCCGGGACGCCGCGGCGAGATTGCAGCAGTTGCGCCGGGAGCACACCGCGGCCACGGAGGGCGTGGAGACCCGGGACGCGCCGGAGTGGATCGCCGGTCCGTACTCCGAGCGTAACGGGCGGATCACCGGCGAGATCGCGAGACTGGAGGCTCTGCTGCAGGCACCGGCCGATGTGACCCGGGAGCAGTGGGCGGAGTTTTCCCAGCGCGTGGATGGCCTCTCGGTGGCCGTCACGGAGCTACAGGCCGCCGGTCTGCGCCTGCGCGTGTACGGTGTCTGGAAAGAGGAGGGGGCCGGTGACCCGCGCCTGGGTCTGGCGTGCTGCTCGCCGATGACGAAGGTCTTCCGCTCCGGGGAGGGCTTCGCGGGCGAGGTGGTCAGGGAGGTGAAGCTGTCGGCCGCCCGCAATGAGGCCGAGAGTGCCCAGATCGTGGCGGTGTCGCTGGCGGAGGAGGACATCGCCGGCTGCACGGCGGGTGTCGGCGACCTGACGGGGCCCGGCGGTGCCAGGATCGGCGCCGAGAACCTGCATCTGCGCCTGGTGGGCTATGTCAGGACCGCCGAACCCAAGTATGCCACCGCCCTGGTGGGCGAATGGCCGGACCCGCTCCTGCCCAACGGGCCCTTCACGCTTCCCGCGCGGCAACTGCAGCCGCTGTGGCTCACGGTGCGCGTGCCCCAGGACGCGGTGCCCGGCGACTATCGCGGCATGCTGGCGCTCACCGCGGGGGAGGGCGGCCTGCGGCTCGGAGTGCAGCTCCACGTCTACCCCTTCGCCCTGCCCACGCGCCAGCATCTCGCGACCCCCTTCGGCTGTGACCCCGGCGACCTGTCCCGCTGGTACACCGGTAGCTCCGACTATCTCACGCACCTGCCGCCGGAGGTCTTCACGCGTTGGAACGAGTTCCTCCTGGACTACCGACTCACGCCCACCCGAGTGGGGCAGTCCTACATCCGGGAGGACCGTGACGCGCAGGGGAATGTGATCTATGACTACGCCGTCTCCGACCGTTGCATGGAGGCCGTGGCCCACCGGCTACCCCGCAGGGGGGTGAACATGGCTTCGGTGGGGCATTTCGGCTGGCGCTCGATCAACGGCGCCTCCTTGACCTACACCGAGGGGGGCGCCGACGGCACGGCGCGCGCCGCCAGGGTCAAGTGGCCGCAGACTGAGGGTTGGGCCTCGGTCAGTCGCTCGCTGGATGGCAAGTCCCTGGCCGGCCAGGGCTGCCGGGCCTTCAGGTTCCAGATCAGGTGCGACGACCAGACCCTGGAGGGCCAGCGCATCACAGCCTTCGTGAACGATTTCCCGGACCGTTGGGTCACGACGTTCGCGCTCGCACCGGGGGACTGGCAGGAGGTGCGCATCCCCGTCGAGCAGTATCGGCACAACACGGACGGCACGCCTCTGGATCTGGCCGCGCTGGCGGCGGTGGGCAACATCCAGTTCGTCATCGACCGCAAGCAGCGCCCCATTGAGTACCTGATGGATCAGCTCGTGGCCGAGTGCGACGGTGGGGATGTGGTGGTGGATGACTTCGAGCTGGCAAGCGAGCTGGAGCAGATCGAGCAGCGCGCCGGGGCCTATATGGAGCACTGGAAGCAGAAGGGCTGGTTTGACCTGGGCCACGTCTACGGGTGGGATGAGGCACGCCCCGAGGAGTACGAGCAGGTCGTCTTGGCCTATCAGAGAGTGCTCGATGCCGTGCCCGACGCCCCGATCATGCAGACGTACTACGTCAACCCCACGCCGGACGAGCTGGTGGGCGTGGTGGACGTCTGGTGCGCGATCACCTCGGTGTACAACGAGGAGTTCCTGGAGCAGCGCCGGGCCGCCGGGGAGGATGTGTGGCTGTACGTGTGCTGCGGCCCGACGCCACCGTATGCCAACTTCTTCGTCGATCAGCCCGGCATCGACCACCGCATCGTGTTCTGGCAGACCTGGGCCCGACACTGCACCGGGTTTCTCTACTGGCGAGTCAACTACTGGCACGGGATGTTCCCAGAGATCCCTGAGAACGCCCAGTGGCCCGACGAGACCTGGGACCTGGCGAACCTGGCCACCTACAAGGAGTTCAAGGTCAACGGCGACGGCTGGCTCCTGTATCCGGGTCCGGACATGGAGCCCTGGCCCTCGGTGCGGCTGGAGAACATCCGCGACGGGATCGAGGACTACGAGTACCTGCACCTGCTGCGCGAGCTTGCGCCCGAACACGAGCTGCTGAGGCTCCCGGATGATGTGGCGGGCAGTTTCACAGAGTTCACGAGAACTCCGGAGCGCCTGACGGAGCTGCGGAAGGCATTGGCCCGGTCGATCGAGGCCGCCATGTAGCCGCCCTGTACGTCCCGGCCGTGCCTCTGCGGCGGAGCGCGCCGAACGGGCACGGCCGGGCTCTCCTGCTCTACTCGTACCGCCCCAGCCGGATCCCCGTCTCCACGAAGGCCCGGTAGTTGGCGATATGTCGTTCCGACTGCCGGGGCCACGTGGTGGGCGCCGAGGTGGGGCAGAGGATGAAGCCGCCGCCGGGCTTGCCCTGCTCCACGATGCGCTCGGTGATCTTCACGATCTCGGAAGGCTCCCTGAGGTCGAAGTCGCCGTCCTCCACGCCGCCATCGAAGCACATGCGGCCCGCCACGCGGGCCTTGGCCTCGGCCAGCGTCAGGCTGCCCACCGGCGGCGGCTCGATGGGGTTGAGGCAGTCCAGCCCCATCTCCACGAACTCCTCCAGCACCGGGTTCATGTCGCCGTGGCAGTGGATCCATACCAGCTTCCCGGCGTCGTGGATCATGTCGATGATGCGCTTGTCGTAGTCGAAGACAAACTCGCGGAAGTCTCGCGGCGAAGCCAAAGGCGGGATGCACAACTCCGGGCCGACCCAGCCGTAGCAGTCGCCGATGCCGTGGGACAGGTAGTGCCTCACCTGCTCCTCGATGCCGCGGTACGCCTTGTCTACCATCTCCCGCAGCAGCTCGCGCTCGTCCATGAGCCAGAAGCCAAAGACCTCGGAGCCCATCATCGCCTGGATGCCATACATCGCCTCGGCCAGGCCGACCACCAGCAGCGCGCGGTCCCCCGTCCGGCGGTCCAGCTCCCAGTACGACTGCACCCCACACTGCGTCCTGCGCTCCGGCAATGACAGCCAGCGCCTGGCATCCTGTACGGTCTCGATGTAGTTCTTCTTCACATAGCCCGGGTAGCCCGACTTGGGCATGTAGCTCACCTGCGTCAGCGGGCCGTCGGGGGTGTGGATGGTGGAGACGCCCTCCCACATGTCGGGCTTGTCGGACTCGCGGCGCTCCCACTCGGTCTGGTACAGCGGCGGGTCGGCCTCCTCCGCCGTCGGGTGCCAGTCGCGGAAGACGTCCATCTCGAAACGCTCCACCAGCTCGTACAGCGGCTCCCACGTGGGGTCAGGGTTGCGATGAAACGGGTCCAGCCCCCAGATGCGCACGGGCATCCGGTCCGTGGGCTCGCACTTGAACGCATGGATCAGCCGTTGTTTGCAGGTCATCTGGGCCACAGTATGCTGTCCTCCGGGCGAGACTGCTCAGTGGTGGTCTGTCGTTCTGCCGTCCTTCCGTCGTTCCCCGTCGTGCTCCCGGTCTCTGTGTCTCTGTGTCTCTGTGTTCAGCCGTTGCCCTCTGTCCCGTACGCCCTTCCCTCCGGCTCCACCTCCGGGAGCCCCACCACTTCCCAGAACCCCGTCCCGGGGAAGGGCCGTCTCCGGTAGTCGGTAATCTGAAGCGGCACGCCGCCCATCTCGGCGGATCTGTTGGCCACAATGCCCGGGAGGCAGAACTCGATGGCGCGGTAGACGTCGATGGGGGCCGGCCTGCCGTCCAGGAGCGCCCGGGTGAAGTGCCGGGCCAGCTTGAGGTCCGTGCCGCCGTGGCCGGTGGTGGTGTCATCGTCCCGGGCGGCGGCGCCGATGTCGATCCGCTCCCAGCCCTCGGGCTCCTCGCGTGCGCGGTCAAACAGCCGGCAGAAACCCTCGTAGCTGAACCACTCGGCGGCACCGAGGGTGGCGAACAGACGGTAGCGGTGCTCCGCCGGGCGGCGGGTGCTGAGCGTCACCATGATCTTGATGAGGTTGCCCTTCGCGGTCTGGAACAGGGCGATCTGGCCGTCGGAGCGGAGGGGCGCCTCCTCGGACCGCCAGGGCGCACTGCGGCAGGTCACCGAGACGCAGCGGTCATCGAGCACCTCCAGCAGGGGCCCCAGGTCGTGGGTGAGGTACTGGATCGGCGGCTGGTCGGCGCGCCAGACCGGTTTGGCATCGGTGCGTCCCTGAGCTCTGGCTTCCGAAGGGGTGAAGCGTGTGCCGTCCGGGGCCTGCAACGTGGAGGGGAGGTAGTGCAGGTACTCGGCCTCGGCCATGGATACCGGGCCGAAGCGATCCTCCTCGATCCACTTGTGCCAGTAGCGCAGGAAGTCGAGGAAGCAGGAGTTCTCTCCGAGCATGTATGTCATGCCGGTGCGCTCCACGCAGTCGCGCAGACGTATCAGCTCTTCCTCCGTGTCGGCGCCCGGCACCTCGGACAGCACGTGGCAGCCCGCCTCCATGGCCTGACAGGCGTGCTGCACCTGCAGCTTGCCGTTGCTGGCGATCACGACGGCATCGGGCTTGAGTGCCAACAGATCCTCGAACTCGGGAACCACGACGCCCCCGACGGGGGTCAGCAGCTCCTCGGCTCGGGCCCGGCAGTCCGGCAGACGATCGGCTCCACCGATGACCAGGGCGTTGTCGAGGGCCACGAAGTTGCGCAGGTGTGTCATGCCCCGGCGCAGGCCGAGGATACCGACTCTGAGCTTCTCCATCAGGCGCCTCCGGTTCGATGAGAGGGGTCCGTTTCGCCGGGCATACCGCTGCCCCGGCTATGTTTCGCTGTCTGCCCGGGGTCACCTCCGGCCGGTCCGGATCCGGGTGCGCGCGTCGGGAACTGGCCCTCCTTGTGCAGGCGTTGTGGCCCATGGACGGGTGTGCACCAGACTGCCTCAGGGGGTGTCGCCGATGGCTGATGCCGTCCGCACCACACGTCGCAGCTTCCTCAAGCGAGCCGGATGCGTCGCGGGCGGCATTGCGCTCGCCGGTGTCGGCGCGGGCGTCCTGGGGTCCCGCCGCCCCGGGTTCGAGCCGGTCTCGAACAGCTTCGCGGGTGCCTCGGCCACGGCGCCCAGAGTCCTGGTCACCTATGCCACCCGGTGCGGCTCCACCGGAGAGATCGCCGAGGAGATCGGCAAGGCGCTGGCCTCGAGGGGCCTCGCCGTCGACGTCCTGCCGCTTGCGTCGGTCGCCGGCCTGGAGAAGTACGCGGCGGTGGTGGTTGGCAGCGCCGTCCGCTTCGGCCGGTGGCTGCCCGAGGCCACGGAGTTTCTCAGAACCCGCCAGGCGGCTCTGGCTCAGGTCCCGACGGCCATCTTCACGTCCCATCTGTTCGCGATCGATGACAGCGAGGAGAGCCGGCAGCACCGCGAGGCCTACACCGCGCCCCTCCAGGGGCTCATCGCCCCGAGGGCCACGGCCTTCTTCGCCGGCAAGATGGACTTCTCACGCCTGTCCTTCATCGAGCGGCTGATGAGCAGGGCCGTCAAGGCCCCGGAAGTCGACAGGCGCGACTGGGCCGCGATCGGCAAGTGGGCCGGAGAGCTGACGGAGGCGCTCGGTGTGGGCGTCGCGCCCGGGGGCCGGTAGCGGTCCTTCGGCCTCCCGCGCCACTCTCAGCTTCGCTCTGGTGCGCCTGGTGGGCGCAGGCGGCTCCCTTTGTCCCCCGCGGGTGCCGCGGTCGTTGGGTGCGTCCGCATCCCTGTCGCCGGCAGCGGCGGCGGTGCGGTGCCGGTGCCTCTGTTCCTCCGGAGGCCCCCTGTCTGCCCGCGACGAACTCCTCCCCGACGTGCTGAACCCCGCCCCACCCGAAGGGACTGACGCGTGTGGGATCGGCTCACCTCAGGTCCGCAGGTCCGGCCGTGCTTGTCATCGCCTACCTGGCCATCCGCTGTCCATGCTTCGCGGAGGAAGCCATCATGATGAAGTCCGAGCTGATCGGTGTCGCCATCAAGGCGATCGTCTATGGCAACAGCCACGGCGTCCTCGCCCCCAGTCCCGAGGGGCGGGAGGGCATGTTCTACATCGCCTACTACTCCACCACGGGCAGCGAGCTACTGGGGTACCACAGCGCCTCGGGCGAGCTTGCCAGGGTGAGGCTGGCCTCCAGCGGCGGCTACGGCTGTTGCCCGGGCGCCGATGGGTGTCTGTATGTGGGCGGCGTCAACCCCGGTGACCTGCAGCGTTTCGACCCGAAGACCGGTGTGCTGGAGAACCTCGGCGGGTCGCAGTTCGGCGTTCAGTACATCTGGGCCGCCGTCGCGCACGGTCACAAGGTCTACGGCGCCTGCTACCCGACCTGCAGCGTGATCGAGTACGACACGACCACCGGCACCCTCCGGGACCTGGGACGGGTCGACCCCGACGAGCAGTATGTGCGCGCCATCTGCGTCGACCATCGCGGGAGGGTGTGGGCAGGCACCGGCAACAGGGCCCATGTGGTCGTCCTCGACCCGGTTACCGGCGAGCGCCGGGACGTGCTGCCCGATGAGCAGAAGCACAACTCCACATGTTACGACCTGGCCACCAGCGGGAGGTACGTGCTGGGCAGCCTGCTGTACGACGGCACACTGGCCGTGTTCGACGCAGAGGCCGACGCGCTCCTGCGGGTGGTGGACAGACCTGAGGGCGATCTGATGTGGATGAACTGCCACGGGGCGCCGGAGGGCCAGGCCTACCTCTATGCCCAGCCCAGCGGAGACCTGTACCGCTACGACATCGAGAGCGACGGTCTCACCTTGCTGGCCCGCCATCTGGGCCAGTGCGAGCAGGTTGTACACGATCGCTACGTGCACGGCATCGACGATCAGGACTACATCCTCTACGACCTGCGGGAACGTCGCGAGGTCGATCGCAGGAAGCTCACCGAGGCCGCCGACGGCATGGCGATCCAGACCTTGACCGGCCACAGTGACGGCAACCTCTACGGCAGCACCTACATCAACCAGCACATCTTCGGCCACAAGCCCGGCAAGGAGCGCATCACGGACCTGGGCAAGGCCATTCGCGTGGGCGGACAGGCCGACAGCATCCACAGCGGCCGCGACGGCAGGGTCTACTTCGGCCACTATGTGCGCGCCTACGTGTCTGTGTATGATCCCAGACAACCGTGGCGGCCGGGACTAAGCAGGGAAAGCAACCCGCGGGAGCTGGGGAGCGTGGGTGCCGGTCAGTACAGGACCCAGGCCATCGCTCTGGGCCCGGACGGACGGGTCTGGGTGGGCTCGATCCCCAGCTACAACTCCGCGCCCACGGGCGCCTTCAGTTGCATCGACCCCGAGACGCTACAGGTCAGGAACTGGCTGGACCTGGTGCCCGGTGGGGCGGTGAGCCACATCGCGGTGGATGAACTGTACCTGTACTGCGGCGGTGGCGGCAGGTTCTTCGTCTGGGACCCGGTGCAGGAGCACAAGGTGCACGAGGAGGAGTGTCCCATCTCCTCCCTGGCCACGTTGGCGGACGGGAAGATCGCCGCGGCCTCCGGCGAACAGCTTCTGGTCTTTGATCCGGGCAAGATGCAGTTCACTGAGACGGTTGGTTCCCCGATCGGCGCCCTATCCAGCCTCGTCGTGACGGCAGACGGCAAGCTCTACGGGGCGAACCCGTCCGCCGTTTGCCGCGTCGATTCGGCCACCTGGGAGGCCGAGCAGGTCGCCGAGGAGGGCGGCAGCTTCCTGAGCGTTGGAGGCGACGGGGCGCTGTATGTGGCGCGGGGAGCGGTGCTGTACCGGTTGGAGTAGCGGGAGGAGACTGCTTGGGCCCGGTACCGGGCCGTCGCCGGTGCGGCCGCCGGTGTACCATCCATCTCGAGGTGTTGAGGATGGTCAACGACATCAGTGCCCCGGCGGACAACCTTGCAGAGGCGTGGCGGCGTCTCGACCCCGTCAAGCCCCTTCCCGGCGGCAGCCCGTGGTATGTAGAGTGCGCCGATGAGCGCGGCACGCACAACTTCGGGGGGCGGATGCTCCAGGCGATCGCCTGGGCAACGGAGGGGCAGGCGGAGAGTGCGTTCGTGCACGATCTCGTCGTCGGACACCGCGGGTCCGGCAACTCCTGCGACTGAAGGACCATCTAGCGCACGAGGGCTTCTACGTCCACTACGTGGACCTGGTGGCGCACAAGGACGCCAATGACCTCGACAGCGAGGCTATCCTCACGATCCTGCTCCGCTGTCTGGTCGAAGACCTGGGCCGCATCGGCGTTCGGCTTCGCCATGCCCTGCTGGACAGCATGGCTGAGTGGTTCGGCGAACGCGTGAAGACGACCGTGGGCTCGAAGTCGGCGCAGGTCGGCGCCGAGGTCGACGCGGCTCTGGGGAGCGGGTCGCCACTGGTGAGCCTGCTTGCGCGCTTCACCGGCTTTGTGCGTTGGGGAACCGAGGCCAAGGACACACTCACCGTGGAGTACGTGAACTACCTGACCGAGCCGCGTGGGATGGTGGACACGCTGCTGATCGACGCCGGCCTCAAGCTCCGGAACCGCCCTCATTCGCGCAACGGGCTGGTCATCATCGCCGACAGCCTGGATCACATCACCCTCCCGGCCCGCCAGGATGAGATCTTCATCGACAGCGCTGAGATACTGACCAGGCTCAGCGCGCATCTGCTGGTGACGGTGCCCTCCGCCCTGCCGGCCACGGGACGCGGGGGGGAGATGGAGACCTGCTTCCGAAAGTGCCACTGGCTGCCCATGGTCAAGGTGCGCACGCTCGGGGGCGACCCGCATCCCGGTGGACTGGAGAGGATGCGCGAGATGATCGGGCGGCGTTGCGACCTGTCGCTGTTCGACGACGAGGCACTGGAGCGGCTCGCTCGCTACTCGGGTGGCCACGCGCGCCACCTGATCCGCCGGGCTCAGGACGCGATCGCCGATGCCGCCAGACCGCCGGTGACTGTCGCCAGCGCCAACCGTGCCGTGGCCACGCTGTCGAACATGCTGGCAATGGGCCGCACGCCGGACGAGTGGAGGACACTCGCGGCGTGCGACGCCGACCCTCTGGTGAGGCCCTTCTCCGAGGAGGGGCGCCGGCTGTTGTACCATGACTGCCTTCTGAGCTACGAAGACGCTCAGGAGGTGGACGCCGAGTGCATCTCCAGCCAGTGGTACGGCGTCCACCCGGCCCTCCGCAGGCTCAAGCCGTTCGAGGACGCTGCGGCCGGCCCGGCCGAGCCATCGGGGGAGTGATGGGATGGCTCCCTCCCTGCCCGCCGGCCTATCGGTGCACAACTCCGAGGCACTGGCCAGACTCGAGAGAGCCCTCTCATACGCCGACGGATTCGCGCTGTACTACCTCGTCTGCCCCTCCGACGACCTGCGCCGCGGGCTGACCGCCGACCTGCGCCGGTCCCTCGCAGAGCGAGGAGTTGCGCTGGCGGACGTCGAGTTGTCCCTGGACTGCAAGGACCCCCTGGATGGGATCGCCGCCTGCGCCTCGGAGGGCGCCGGGGCGTTGTCCGTGGTGGGGTTGGCCCGCTGTGGCGATGACTTCGGCCAGACGGCCGCGCGCATGAACCTGCAGCGCGAGCGCTGGGCCGAGGTGCTCCACGTGCCGGTGCTGCTGTGGATGGACCGCGAGGCGCTGGAGACGCTGAACGAGAAGGCCCCGGACTTCACGGCCTGGACGCGGGGGGTGGAGGAGTTCCGCCGCCCGCAACAGAGCGGCTACCTCACCGGCCTCCAGGAACTCCTGGCGGACCTGAGAGCAGCACGCCCCACGCCCCAGACGACGCAGTCCCTCTTCGACATCGCGCGCAGGGTGCACGGCCTGCTCGTCGAAGCCGGGCGGGATGGCGATGCCGCGGAGTTGGCGGAAGAGACGAACGAACGCTGCAGGACCCTGGGGCGAGAGTGGTAGGGACACGTGACCGCCGGGCTTCGGGAGGTCCCGGCCTCCTCTGAAAGGAATCTCTCGTGCCCCACTTGCGCGTCTTGCGCGCCGACCCCGGAGGCCTCCCATGTTCCAGCCCCTCCTGTTGTCTGATGGCCACATCGAGCCCCTGGCCGAGGCGGCCATGGACGTTCTGGAGCGCGTCGGTATCCTGTGCCAAAGCCGGGAGCTGATCGCCGCTCTCGGTCGCGCCGGGGCCCGGACGGACGCCGCCGCCGAGCGCGTGTGGTTCCCCCGGCAGATGGTGGTCGAGTTCGTCGAGCAGCTCCGGCGCGAGCACCCTGCGGGCGAGTTGCCCCAGCGGCCCTTCGCGCCACCGCCGCGCCCCATCCTCAGCCTTCAGGTGGCACAGGCCGTCTACGACTACGCCTCAGGAGAGCGCCGCCTCGGCACGGTGGCCGAGTTCATCCATCTCACCAAGCTGGGTGATGTGGTTCACGGTGACGACGCCGTGGGCCACTTCCTCGTCTGCACCGACGTGCCGCCGCTGCTGGAGCCCCTGCAGGCCGGGATTGTGCTGTGCGAGTACGCCCATCACCCCGGCGCCACGTACCCGTGGCATGTGGACCAGATCCCCTACCTGGAGGAGATGGCCGCCATCATGGACATCCCGCTCCTGTGGGTCTGGGTGGCGATCTGCTTCGGGCATCCTCTGCGGTTCGACAAGGCCGTGGCCGACCGCTTCGTGGCCATGGCGAGGCGCGGCCACGACGTGGGACTCGTGGCGATGCCGGTGGCCGGCGTCACCACCCCGGTGACCATCGAGGGCTTCATCGCCGTTTCCGCCGCCGAGCATGTGGCTACGTGGCTCGCCGGGCGCGCGGTGAACCCGGACGTGCGCCTCGGCGGCTCGCAGTGGGCGGGCACTATCGACATGCGCACCGGCGCCATCAGCTACTCCTGCAGTGATGCGATGTACTACGCCTTCGCCAGCATCGAGTTCCTGCGGCGCTGGACGGGTGTGAGCATCCCGCCGGGGTCCGGGGAGTACTGCGACGCCAAGCTGCCGGGTCTGTATGCCGTCTTGGAGAAGCACTACAAGGCCATGACCGTGGCGGCCTTCACCGGAACCCATCCATCACTGGGCCAGGGGATGCTGGAGTGTGGCAAGACCATCTGCGCGGCTCAGCTCATGCTGGAGCGCGACCTGGCCGGGTCGCTGTCCGCGCTGGGCCGCAGTATCGACCCCACCCCCGAGAACCTGGCCCTGGACACCATCGCCGACATCGGCCTGGGCCTGAGCAGGAACCATCTGCAGAGTGAGCACACCCTGCGCCACTTCCGCGACAGCCTCTGGCTCCCCGAACTGGTCGACCGTTCGGGCTGGAACGGCCCTGAGACCGAAGCGGCGGCTCTGGACCGCGCCCAGAGCAGGGCGGATGAGCTGATCGCGCAGTACCGCAAGCCCGAGGGCCGTGAGGACAAGCTCCGCGCGCTGCGGGCCGTGATGGAGCGGGCGGGAAGGGAACTGCTGGGGTAACCGCGCGTAGCGGCACGGCCGTGGGGCATCTGGCCGGCGGGCGGTCATCGCCCGTGCCGTTCCTTCCGTCCTCCGTGTCTCTGTGTTGAGCCGTTCCCCGTTGTCCGTCCTCTCCGTGGCTCCGTGGTGCGACGTTCGCCCTCCGCCGCCCTTTCCGCCGCAGGTCTCGGCCCTCGTCGCGGCGAAGCCCCCTTACCCACTATCGCCCACTGCGGAGGTGTCTCATGTCTCATTCTGACAATCGCCCGGCCGGGATCGGTCCGGGCTTCCAGTTCGATACCCGCCACTCGCCGGACAGGCCGCCGGCCCCGTGTCCGTGGGCCAGGCCGACGCCGCCGTTCAAGCAGTACGACGACCCTCTTGCGGTGGTGCAGCTCCCCGAGCCGCGGAGAACCGGTGGGGAGCCGCTCTGGGAGCTCATCGCCCGGAGGCGCACGCAGCGACGGTTCAGTGCTGAGCCGATCTCGCTGCAGGAGCTCTCACAGCTCCTGTGGGCCATTCAGGGAGTGACGGGCGAGACCAACGGCTTCATCCTGCGGACGGTGGCCTCCGCCGGGGCACTGTATCCCAATGATACGTACCTGGTGCTCAACAGCGTGGAGGGTGCCGGCCCGGGCATCGCCCATTATCAGGTGCGAGAGCACTCGCTGGCGATCCTCAAGGAGGGGCCCTTCGGTCAGGCCTGTGTGGAGGCGTGCTTCGGGCAGAGGTTCTGCGGCAGCGCGGCAGTCGTCTTCGCCTGGGGGGCCGTGGTGAGTCGGTGTGCCCAGAAGTACGGTGACCGCGCGTACCGCTACATCCATCTGGACGCCGGGCACATCGGTGGCCAGTTGCAGCTCGCAGCCGCGGCGCTGGGACTGGGAAGTGTGAACATCGGCGCCTACATGGACGAGAAGGTGGACGCCCTGTTTGGCCTGGACGGTGTGGAGGAAACCGTGGTGTACCTCACCGCCGTCGGCAGACGCCGCCCGCGGGGGTAGGTGTCATGACTGCTCGGCGTGCTGCGGCGGCATTCGTGGTGGCCGGCGGCTTCTCGGCGGGCATTGCTCAGGTGCTGCTTGTCCGTGAGCTGCTCTTGGCCTGCTACGGCAACGAGGTCTCGTTGGGCCTGACGCTGGCGGCCTGGCTGGTCTGCGGTGCCGCCGGCACCGTGCTCGCCTCCCGCCGGAGAGCCTGCGGGGAGGCCGCCCTGGCCCACACGGTGGCCTCTGCCGGATGGCTCACGGCGGGGCTGCTGATGGCCGCCTGCATCGCGATCGCGGGGGTGCGCGTCTACCCGACCCTGGCGGGCGTTGTCCCCATGAAGCTGGGGGAGGTGTTCGCGTTCAGCTCGGGGCTGGAGAGACTGTTCACCGTCCACCTGGCGATTCAGCCCGGCGAGATGCTGGGGCCGCTGCACCTGGTGCTCATCAGCTTCGGTGCCGTCTGGCTGCCGGCGCTCTGTACCGGGGCGCTCTTCGCCGTGGGGTTGCGTCTTTTCGGGCAGGTCACGGGTGGAGAGCCCTCGAGCCCCGGCAGTTGCTACGCACTGGACGCCATCGGTCACCTCGCCGGCGGCGTGCTGCTGGGCTGGGCGGCGGTGATGGTGGCCAACGTCTTCCTGGTCGCCGCCGTCTCGAGTGCGGTATTGTGGCTGGCGGTGTTCCTGCTTGGGCGCGCGGCGGGTATTACCCACCGCCGGTCGTTGCTCGCGGGACCGGGAGCGGTACTCCTGTGCGTCGCCGGCTCCGGTGCCCTACAGAGTCACTCTCTGGCAGTCCGTTGGCACGGGCATGAGGTGCTCGATCAGGCGAGCTCTCCCTTCGGTCACACGGCCGTGGTGCGACAGGGATCGGAGGGGGTCATCTTCTTTGAAAACGGTGTGCCCTCCGGCGTGTCGCCCGCTCTGCCGTCGGTCGAGGAGCTGGTCCAGTTCGCCCTGCTGCAGTGCCGTCGGCCGCGCAGGGTGCTTGTCATCGGTGGTGGTGCCACGGGTGGGGTGCGCGAGGTGCTCAAGCACGGCCCGGAGAGGGTGGAGTACGCCGAGCTGGACCCGCGGATGCTGGAGCTTGCGCGCCAGTGGGTAAGCGGGCCGGATCGTGCGGCTCTGGCCGACTCCCGCGTAACCAGTCTCGCCGTGGACGGACGCCTGGTAGTGAAGCAGGCCGCCGTGGGTCTGCGCCCGCGGTATGACGCGATCTTGCTCTCGCTTCCCGATCCCTCCACCGCCATGCTCAACCGCTACTACACCCTCGAGTGGTACCGTGAGGCCGCGGCGGCCCTGGAGCCGTGGGGTGTCCTGGCCTGGGAGATGTCCTCCTCTCGGCACTATTTCCGCCCCTCGCTGATCCGGTTCAACAGTAGCATTCTCTCCGCCGCCGCGGCCGTGTTCGCCAGACGCGCCCTGATGCCGGGCGAGGACACGCTGGCCGTCGCCGTGGGTGGTCCGGAGGCGGATCTGTCCGGCGACGCGGCGGAGGTGCTCAGGCGGCTTGAGGCGCGGGGCATCGAGGCACCGTACTTCGAGGCCATGGCCGGGGACCGACTGGAGCCCTTCAACCGCCGGTTCATCGAAGCTGAGCTGGCGAAGGCCCCAACGACACCGCGGAACCGCGATCTGCACCCCATCGGCTATCTGTACGATCAGGCCGTGTGGGTCGGGCTGTACCATCCGGGCCTGGAGGAGCTCTACCTGCGCGCCGCAGGCCTGCGCCTGCATGATCTGAGAGCTCCTGCCGCGGCGTTCCTGGCCGTCTTCCTGCTGATGGGGATGCGCCCTGCCGGCCGGCGCGGGTATGTGGTGGTGTCCGTGGTGGCCACGGGAGCGATGGGGATGCTGCTGGAGTTGGTGCTGCTCCTGGCGTTCCAGGCCTTCTACGGCTATGTCTACCATCAGGTGGGGATCATCATCGGAGCGTTCATGGTAGGTCTGGCGCTGGGGGCCATGGGTGCGTCCGGCTGGCTACGGGGCGCGGGGGCCCCAAGAGCGTCCTGGGCGCTGGTGGGCTCTCAGCTCATGATGGGTCTTTGTGCCCTGGCTCTATCCTCGCTGCTGGCGAATGTGGGATCACTGGGTGAGGGGAGCCTGGCCGCGGGATGGACCCGGCATGTGGCCTTCCCCATGCTCACCGCACTCGTCGGGCTCACGGTAGGGCTGCAGTTCCCACTGGCCACCGCCGCGTTCGGGCTCGGAGGTCGGAGCGCCACCGCTCCCCACCGCGCCGCCGCCCGGCTCTACGCCGCCGATCTCGGCGGCGCGTCCCTCGGGGCGGCCTTCTCCGGTGCGCTGCTGGTTCCCGCCCTGGGCATCCACGACACCTGTCTGGCCGCCGCCGTCCTGTGCGCCCTCGTGGCCTGTCTCCTGGCCCTCCGAGCCGTCGTCGACCGCTGACGTTGCCGGGCTCGGGGCGCGGCGGGCCGACGATACCCGGCTGTCATCCACACAGAAGGGCGTCAGCCGCAGGGGCAGGCCGCAGTGGGGACAGGTCTGCTCAAGGCGCGGATCGTCCCAGGCTGCGGGCGGCAGCGACATGGAGGCGATGAGGTCACCCACCGCGGTGCGGAAGCCCGCAAGGGCGGTCAGCGCTCTGTCGGGAGGCTCGAACCGTGTCTCGCACCACGGGCACGACACGCGGCGCTGCTCCTCCCAGGCCCCGTCCGCCGCGCCGTCACCGAAGCACCACAGACGCGTGACGGTCGCGACCGGCTGCGGGTCCGGCGGCCCGTAGACATTGAACCCATGCACGTTCCCGAGGCTATCGGTGGCCACCACCGCGCTCCACCTGCCCCGCAGCCCCATGGCCGGAGCGCCCAGACGTACCGCAGAGAGCTTCCCGCCGCCCGCCACATCCCACAGCCGCAGTACGGCGTCGCCATCGGCGGCGAAGACCCATTCGCCGCGGTCACTCACGGCCACTGCACTGATGTACGATTCGGATCCACGCAGCACCCGGAGAGACCGGCCGGAGTGCATCTCCCAGACCACCACGGTGCCGGCGATACCCCCGGCGGCGAGGAAGCGGCCATCGGCTGAGAACGCAATGGCCTCCGCGCGCTCCAGATCGCCGCTGAGAGTGGCCACCTCGACCCCGGACAGCGCATCCCACAGACGTACGCCCTCCCCACACCCCGCCACGAGACGCCCATCAGGCGACACGGACACAGCGCGGGAGAACCCTGCGGAGTCGGGCAGGACCGCGATCATCCGTCCATGCTCCAGGTCCCAAAGGCGGACCATGTCCGCCGCCGAGGCCGCCCAGCGCCCGTCTGGGCTGATGTCCACGCCGGCGATGTGCTCGGAGTGGCCGCGCAGCACGTGCCGGCAGTGGCCGGTGGACAGCTCGAAGATCCGGAGCCGACGATCGCGGCGCCCCGAGACGCTCAACTTCCCGTCCGGTGACCTGCGGTAGGCGCGATGCTCCTGCAGGTCGGCGAGGCCGGCCGCGGGGCCGGCGTCCCAGGTGCGCACCGGCCTTGCCACCATGTGCCGCGGCTCCATATGGCCCTGTCGGTTGAGCGCCATGGGTGCATCGGCGGCCTGAGATCGCGTCTCGCCTCGGGTCACGTCCCAGACCCTGACGGAGCCGTCCTCTCCGCCGCTGACGGCGGTGCGGCCATCCGGTGTCAGGGCCACCGCGAGCACAGGTCCCGTGTGGCCGGAAAGCTCCCTGATGCAGCGGCCGCTGCGGGTGTCATAGACCCTCAGGAGGCCGTCGTCGCCGCCCGCGGCCGCCAGTTGGCCGTCGGCGCTGAGCGCGACGGCTCGGATCACCTCGCCTCCCGCCTCGATCTCGCCGCTGCAGCGCCCGCTCTCCACATCCCACAGCCACAGCAGTCCGTCGCCGCCCGCGGAGAGCGCCACCGCGGCCTGCGGAGTGATCGCGAGTGCCCTCACCTCGCGCGCTGTCCCTTCCATTGAGCAAAGGCACGCCCCCTCGGCCACATCCCAGACCCGAACCGTCCGGTCGTCGCCGGCGGTGAGGACTGTGGCGCCGTTCGCGGCAATCGCGATCGCGTTCACATGGCTCTCGTGCCCCGACAGCGCGCGGAGCCGACGCTCCCTGTCCACATCCCACACCTGCACCGTCCCGTTGGCTCCGGCGCAGGCGATGAGGCGGGCGTCGGGAGTGATGTCCAGCGCCTGTATGTGCCGCGGGCCGGCGTCCAGCAGGCAGACCGGACGGCCGCTGGAGGTCTCCAGCACTCGGATAGCACCGTTGGACCGGGCATAGGCCACCACCTGTCCATCCGGAGTGAGAGCCACTGAGCGCGCCCCGCGCACTCTTTCATCCACCTGGCGCTCACAGCGGTCGCTGTGGAGGTTCCACAGCCGCAGGACGTTGTCATCGCCGACCGAGGCGGCGAAGGTGCCGTCGGCGGAGAGCGCCACATCGTAGACCGCACCGGAGTGCCCGGTAAGCACGGCCCGGCACGCCGGGCGCCACTCAAAGGGCGGCCTGTCCCGGCATGTGGCGGCGAGCCGGATCGTGCCCTCGCGCGCGGCGAGGATCTCACCGGCCATGCGGGGCACCGGACCGTCGGCAGCGGAGGCATACGCCTGCTGCACGCAGTACCCCGGCTCGTCCCCGTACAGCGCCAAGTGCCGGCCCTCGGCCTCCAGCCAGTCCCGCACGGCCGCCACACGCTCGGACAGCGTGGACTTGGCCGCCACGCGGACGGCCTCGCGCACGAGATCCTCCTCGGTCCACGGCCGGGCCGAAGGAATCGCACTCAGCGGCGGTGGCTCGGGCCTGCCGCGACCCAGGAGGCGGGCCCGAGCTCGCCGGCTCCAGTGTGAGGCGTACCACCACGTCGACAGCTCCGCATGGCGCGTCAGGTCGGCCACATACTCCCGGACCGTCTCGTCGCGCAGCCGTCGCTTCTCCTGCTCCGGGTCCTGCTCCTTGAGCCCGGCGGCGACCTCGGCCAACTCCGCCAGGAGTCGAGGCAGCAGGCCGGCCCTGCAGCGGGCCTCGATGAACTCCAGGTCTGTGAGCAGGTCCGCGGCGCACTCCGGGTCGCCCCCGGCCAGAAGATGCGAAGGAAGGTGGCGCAGGGCGTACGGGCACCGGCCCCAGCGCCCGGCGAGCGCGTCGGCCACCTGCCGATGCCCCCGGTCGGCCTCCAGGCGGTGTCGTCCCGCCCGTTCCGCGTCACCCAGCCACTCGGCCAGCGCTTCGGCCGCCAGACTGTAGCATCGCCCGGCACCGCCGCCGCTCACCGTCAGCAGCCACTCCACGGGGGCCAGGATCGAGCGCAGGTGATCTTCCGAGCAGCCGGCGCACATGGCCAGTACGTCCGCCGGCATCGGCTCCTGTGCCACCAGAAGCGCCGTGAGCGCCGCTCCTGGAGCCTGCCCGTACCCGCCGCTCTCCCCGGACCGCAGACCAAGCAGGCCCTCGAGGACGCCATCGAGCCCCGGTGTCAGGGGGGCCAGCTCCTCGGCCCTCACCGCGCCGTCTCGCAGCGCCGCCGTGAGCTGCGCAGCTACCAGGTAGCTCCCTCCGGCCAGGCGAGACAGCGTCTCCACCGGGGCCCCCGGCCCGGTCGCGGCCCCCGCTGTGTCCAGATAGGTCCTGACATCCTGGCGCTGCGCGGGCGAGGTGAGCGCCAGCCCCTCGACGGCCACGTCCTTGAGCCTTGCAGCTATCTGCGTCTCGCTCCGGGCCGCGATCAGGAGCTTCACCCAGCCGGGCAGGCCCTTGGCCAGCAGTTCCAGCATTGCCGCCAGCCGCTCGTCCTCGGCGCCATCCAGCAGCAGGACCACCGGCGAGGCGGGGGCCTCCATCGCCTGTAGGGGGGCCAGCACCAGATCGCGGAGCCCGGCTACCGGCTCGCGTGGGAGGTCGCAACGACGCCCGCCCAGCGCCTCGGAGTACCCGGCCAGTCGTCTGTGCAGTTGCGTGACAAGGGTGGCGACGTACTCGCGAGGTTCGAGCGTTGCCTGATCCAGGACGGTGGCGAAGTGCGCGGCCACCACAAGACGGGGCAGATCGCCGGCCAGGGCCGCGCAGAAAGCAGTCTTGCCCACACCGGCCTCTCCCGCCAGGAGCAGGCACTTGTCCTCCCACGATAGCCACGTCTCGAACTCCTGCCGTAGCCTCGGCCGGGCAACGAAGTCCACCGAGTGCCGGGCGATGGTGGCCGCGAAGCTCAGCGGAGTCACGCCGAGCACAGGCTTGTCCTCGCCGGATGAAAGCGCCGTGGAGGTCCCGTGCACGTAGGCTGTGAGCCGGTCCATGTCGGCGGGGAGGTCCGCGCGGGGAGCGCCGTCCAGCAGCGGGTGGGCGGCCGGCGCCACTTCACCCTCCGGGCACACGGCCACGACGCGCTTGCCCAGGTGCACCGCCCGGGCTACGTCGCGACCGCAGGCACCCTCCCACCAGCCCCCGGTAGCCACCAGCAAAAGCGCGTCGCAGTCAGCGACGGCCGTGGCTCTGTCGGCGGGAACCGTGGCGTCGGTCAGGTGCCGGCAGGCACCGCTTCCCAGGCGCCCTTCCAGGTCCTCGGACAGACCGCGTGCGTGCGTACTCCCCTCTTCGCCGCTGGAGATGATGACCACGGGAGATGTGGGTCCGGGTGCCGCCGGGTGCAGGTGCAGAGCCGCGTCATCCGCCGGCCGGCGGCCGAACACCGGGCCCGAATGCGCAAGACCGTCGCCGTCGACGAGTGCGAGCCCCTCGGTCACGAGATCGCCGGTGAGCCGGCAAAGGAGCGCCTCATCGCCACCGCATGCGCGTAGCAAGGTGTCCCGCGGAGCGCGCCCGACCGCCGCGAGCAAGTTCAGTATGGTCGTCCGGGCATCCTGGGCTCTCATGGACCGTCCTGATGATAGGCGTTCGTGCATCCGGCCGTCTGGTGTGACCGGGTAAGGGGCGGCGAGAGATGGCGCCCCGCCGGGTGGCGGGGCGTCTCGGCCCGAGGTCTGGATGTCCGGCCGCAAAGTCCAGACTCGCATGGAAGTGTCATTCTGAGAGCGTCCGCTCCCGAAGGGAGCAGCTCGAAGAATCTCATGGGGTATAGCGAGATCCTTCGCTATCCCGCTGCGCGAGATGGACGCTCAGGATGACACTCCCACGGCAGGCCCAGTTCCTCGGCCGGAGGTCTATCCGGTGCCCTCGATCCTCGCCGCCACCGCCGCGTCGATGCTGTCCTCGTCGGGGCCGATCTGTACGTCGCCGAAGAGATACCAGCGCTCCTCGTGCTCCACCGTGTCGCCCGGCTCCAGAATCGTCAGGGGACCGAGGGTCTCCACCTCGAGAATCCGGTCGTTGGTGAACAGCTCGATGGCACAGCCCCAATCGGGGTAGTCGGCGTAGAGGTCGTACTCGAATCGCTTGACGAACATGTCGCCATGCCGCACGTAGGCCAGCCAGCCGTCTTCGGCGCTGAGGCCGAACTTGCAGCGCCGCTCCATGGCGGTATCCTGGCGCATGCGGATGTACTTCTCGCCCCACGTCAGGCGCGGATCGCTCATGTCGGTATACGGCCAGAGGGTCAGCCGGCGGTTGGGCAGCAGCGAGTCGAACTCGCCCTGCGGCTGTGGGACGATGGCTTCACCGCCCCGGGCCATGACCGTCAGCGCCCACGGCGCCAGCTCGATGGCCCAGGGGCCCAGATTCGTGATCCGGTGGAGCACCCGGGCACCGTTACCCGAACCGAGGAGGGAGACCTCCATCTCCTTTTGCACCAGCGTGGATGGCTCCATCGCCTGGGTCAGGCGAATGGCTCCGTCGATCTCGGCCACACCCACCGGCCCGTTGTCCGGATAGTAGGAGCGCGGGTCCTCCTCGGGGGAATGCCAGAGGCGGTGACCGCCGTACAGCCGCCACTCATCGCCTCCGGTAAGACCTTTGGTGTCCTCCATCACGCCGAAAAGGTTCTGACCGCCGATGAAGCCGCAGTGGATGACCCGCGGACCGATGGCCGTGGTGACGATCAGCTCGATCCGATCGTTGCTCAGTCGGACGCAGTCCTGCCAACCCTCGTAGGCTACTGTCTCCATGTGTGCCTCCCTGTGGCTCGTGTCGTGTGCGGCGTGGCCGGTGCTCCGGCCATACTTGCGGCGCGGCGACGATGGCGGCGGCCCGGCGGGCCGCAGAGCCCGTCCCGCCGGCGGGGCCACCCCGAGGCATCCGCGGCCGTCATTGCATGCACCGATCAGTCGCTCGCGATGTCAACCACCTGGCCTGTCCGCGCCGACTGCACCGCCCCCAGGCAGGTGGCGAGAACCGCGATGGACCAATCCATGCCGATACACGGCGGCTCATCGTGCAGGATGCAGTCGGCCATGTGGGCGATCTCGGCGGCGAAGGGGTCGCGTCCGTCCTCCTGCGGCGACATCCGTGGGTAGGCGGTGCCCGCCGCGCCGAACACCTCGGTGTGCCTACCGGCATCGGTCCGCCACTCCGCCGTCCCCTCGGTGCCAACAACGTACCAGCGCGTGTCGCCGCGGTAGCCCGGCGGGTCGAGCATGAGCTGGTTGAGCTCATACACGCCCGTTGCTCCGCTGCGGTAGGTGACGCTGGCCACCAGATAGTTGTCCGTCTCCAGCCGGTCGTCGCTGGGGTAGTGGCCGGTGCTCTGGGCGTAGACCCGGGCCGGCAGGCTGTCGACGCACCAGGACATGAGGTCTACATAGTGCATGCCGTTGTGCACGAACTGTCCCAGGCTCTCGCGCTTGCGATAGAAGCTCGCCGCCGGGTAGCCAAAGAAGCGCCCCTTGATGTGGTAGGCCGAGAAGACGGGCTCGCCGATGCTCCGGCAGGCCTCCTTGAGCGCGATCCCCTCGGGGAACCACCGCATGCACTGGGCGACCATGAACTTCACGCCCGCCTGCTCCACCGCCGCCTTCATGGCGGCGGCCTCGGACAGGCTCATGGCCATGGGCTTCTCGCACAGGACGTGCTTGCCGGCCCGAGCCGCGGCGATGGTGTTCTGGGCGTGCAGGGAGTCCGGTGTGGTGATGTCGACGAGATCGATGTCCTCGCGCTGCAGCATGTCCTGCAGGCTGCTGTAGGGCGTGCCGCCGTAGCGGGCCACGGCCTCTTCAAGGCCCCGGGCGTTGGCGTCACAGACGGCGACGAGCTCCACCTGAGGGAGGGAGGCGATGGCGGGCAGGTGACTGCCCAGGCCGATGCCTCCTCCGCCGCCGGCGACGGCGATTCTGATCCTGTCCATCGGTGCCTCCGGTTGTGGGGTGGCGGAGGAAAACCGCCTGTCTCCCCGGTCATCTGCCGCCTGTGGTCTGGCGTCCCAGCACCGGATAGGCCGGGTCCTGGTAGCCCCTGCCGGAGTGCTCGCCGGGGGGAACCAGAGCGTCGATTGCCTGCTCGATCTCCGGGGTGACCACGACCTCCAGGGCGCCGAGGTTGTCCTCAAGCTGCGCCATCGTGCGGGGGCCGATGATGGGCGCTGTGACGAGGTTGTTGGCCATGACCCAGGCCAGGGCGAGCTGCGAGGGCGAGCAGCCGGCGCCGGCGGCGATCCGGCCGACCTCCTCGGCCAGGGCGAAGTTGGCCTCCCGGTACTCGGTACCGAGCAGGCGCGGGTTGCCCCGGCCCGCCCGGGAGTCCGCGGGCGGCGCCTGGCCCGCGCCGTACTTGCCCGTGAGGACGCCCCGGGCCAACGGACTGTAGGACACCACCCCCACACCCTCGGCGTGGCACAGAGGCAACAGCTCCACCTCGATGTCACGGTTGGCCAGGTTGTACAGAGGCTGCACAGCGGCGAAGCGGTCCCAGCCGTGGAGGTCCTGGATGCCCAGGGCCCGCGCCAGTTGCCAGGCCCGGTAGTTGGAGCAGCCTACGTACAGCGCCATCCCGGCGCGCACCAGGTCCTCCATCGCCCCGGCCATCTCCTCCAGCGGCGTGCTGACGTCGTAGGTGTGCAGGTAGTACAGGTCCACATAGTCCGTGTTCAGGCGCTTGAGACTGCCCTCGGTCGCCTGACGGATGTGCTTGCGGCTGCAGCCGGCATCGTTGGGGCCTTCGCGGTCCACCGCCAGGCCGAGCTTCGTGGCGATAACCACGCTGTCGCGACGGCCGGCAACCGCCCGGCCCAGCACCCTCTCGGCCTCCCCGGCATTGTACTTGTCCGCGCAGTCGACGAAGTTGATCCCCGCATCCAGTGCGCGGGCGATGATATCCAGCGATTCCGCCTCCGGGGTGGGGCCGCCGAACATCATCGTCCCGAGGCAGAGTTGTGAGACCTTGACCCCGCTCCTGCCGAGCGTCCTGTATTGCATAGGCCGGCCCACTCCTTCTGCATATCGTGCGTCACCGCACCGCGCGTGATAGTTGATCGGTAGACTTCTCACACCGGGCGCCCTGTTCCTTCCGGCACCTTCGGGCGCGACACAAGTCGTCCTCGGCAGGGACTGTCGCCTCCGGCGCCGAACACTGAACTGCTCAGAGGTGTCTGAGACCCAAATACGCCCGCACCGGAGGGTCGCAGAGCAGATGGATGAGCTGATTGTCCGGCAGATACCCAGGCTCGAACGGCCCACGATCGTGATGGGGCTGACCGGCTGGATGGACTCCGGCAGAGTGTCCACGGGAGCCATCGAGCACTTCGCCACCCAGCTCGGCGGCGAGGGGTTCGCACAGATCGACCCCATGGGCTTCTACATCTTCAACTTCCCGGTGGCCACGATTCCCGTCACCGTGGTCCTCGATGGCGAGGACGCGCAGGTGAGCACCATCAACCCCATGGAGTTCACCGCTATCTTCAGGCCCCATGCGCAGATCACCGATGGGGTGATCCGGGAGCTGCGCACTCCCAGGAACGAGTTCTACCGCACGCAGAGCCCCGAGCTGGTCCTGTTCCACGGCGAGGAGCCCCACATCCGTTGGGGGGCCTACTGCAACTGCATCCTCGAGCTTGCCGACCGCATGGCGACGCGTCAGATCGTCTTCGTCGGCAGCGTCGCCAGCCCGATTCCCCACACTCGGGTACCGCGCCTCCGCTGCTCGGCGGCGACGGAGGAGTTCGCCAGGTCGATCGCCGGCCCCGACGGCCGGCTCACCGACTATGAGGGCCCGGCCAGTCTGGTGACGTTCCTGTGCAAGTACGGGCAGCAGCGGGGGGTGGATGTGGGTAGCATCGTGGTGGAGGTGCCACACTACCCATTCCTGGAGATGAACACGTATCCGCGCAGCATTCTCAGCGTTGTGGCCAGACTGGAGCAGATTCTGGGCATCAACACCGACTGCGAGCGCCTGATGGCTTTGGACACCAAGGCCCAGGAGCAACTGGCCGAGGTGATGAACAGCAGCGCGGAGATGCGGGATCTGGTGGCAAAGCTTGAGGCGGCCTATGACCAGGAGGAGCTCGCCGAGGACGACGAGAGCGATGAGCTGCTCCGTCGCCTGATCAATGGTATCGATGCCCAGGGGAGCGGCGACCAGAACTAGATGCCCGCGCGGGCGCATTCCCTGACCTTTGGACCGGGTTCCGGGGCCGCCGCCAAGCCGTTTGCCACCCTTCCGCCCGGTGGGATCGGGTCCCGCCGCGCGGGACCCTACGCGGCGATCGCGCCCTCTTGGGGGCGCCGCCCGGCCGTGGCGCCGGTCCGGGGCGAACCTCCGCGCCGCCCTCGACGGACTCCCGGAACCGAAACGACCGGCGCCTCGCGATGGGGCGCCGGTCGTGTGGGTCTTGCGAGGTACGAGCCGGGGCTCTACCGGCCGATGGGGCCGATCAGCTCGGTTACGAGCTTCTCCATCTCCGCGTCCGAGAACTGTGTCACGCGGCCATCGGCGTACTCCTTGTCCACGGCCTCCCTGATCCTCGCTACGCCCTCGTGGTCCTTGGTGATGCGGGCATCGCCCTCGAGGCCGTAGTGGAAGTTGATCCACTGCGAGATCCCCGAGAGGCCGGACTTGTCGGTGACCGCCACGCCCGCGGGACGGTTGAGAATTGCCGTGGTGTCGAAGATATTGTAGATCTCCTCATCCTTGTACAACCCGTCGGCATGGATGCCCGCCCGCGTGACGTTGAAGTCCGCCCCGACATAGGGCTGGTTGGCGGGGATGCAGTGGTTCATCTCGGTCTTGAAGTAGTCGGCGATCTCCGTGACGGCCGAGAGGTCCATTCCGTCGGTGGTTCCGCGTAGCGCGGCGTACTCGATGGCCAGCGCCTCGATGGGGGTGTTGCCGGTGCGCTCGCCGATCCCCAGGCAAGTGCCGTTGGCCACTCCACAGCCGTAGAGCCAGGCCGTGGTCGCGTTGATGACGCCACGGTAGAAGTCATTGTGGCCGTGCCACTCAAGCTGCTCCGCGGGCACACCGGAGTAGGTGCGCAGACCGTGGATGATCCCCTTGACGCTGCGCGGCATGGCCACGCCGGGGTAGGTGACCCCGTAGCCCAGTGTGTCACAGGCGCGCACCTTGATGGGCACCTTCGCCTCGTCGGCGAGCTTCATCAGCTCCAGCACGAAGGGGACGACGAAGCCGTAGAAATCCGCCCGGGTGATGTCCTCCAGATGGCAGCGGGGCAGGATGCCCTCCTCCAATGCCATCTTGACCACCGCCAGATAGCCCTCCATGGCCTCGCTGCGCTTCTTGTTGAGCTTGCGGAAGATGTGGTAGTCGGAGGCGGAGGTGAGGATTCCGGTCTCCTTGATACCCATCTCACGCACGAGCTGGAAGTCGCGGCGAGACGCCCGGATCCACCCGGTGACTTCAGGGAACTCGTAGCCGCGCTCCTGGCACTGCCTGACGGCCTCACGGTCGCGCTCGGTGTAGACGAAGAACTCGCACTGGCGGATGATGCCCTTGGGGCCGGAGAGCCTGTGGATGAGGTCGAATAGGTCCACGATCTGCTTGGTCGAGAACGGAGCCATCGACTGCTGGCCGTCGCGGAATGTGGTGTCGCTGATGTAGATGTGCTCAGGCGGGTTCATCGGGACGATCCGGTGGTTGAACACGACCCTGGGCACTTCGTCATAGCTGAAGATCTCGCGGTACAGGACGGGCTCTTCTACGTCCTGCAGCGTGTAGTGGTATACTTCCTCCTCCAGCACTCGTGTTTCAGGGTTGAAGCGTAGCATCTAAGGGCCTCCCGAAAGCCGGCGGACGGCCGCGTCGCCGCGGGCCGGCAGGATAGTGTGCGGATACGTCACTGCCGGTGAGGACAGACCGCGCTCCGACGCGAGACGCCTCGCCGTGCGCGTGGTCGAAGTGGCCGCCCGAGGCGTCCCCCGGCAGGACTGCTTGTGCCATGTATCACATCATGGTCCCCGAACGGGCAGATTCTGTCAAGCGGAATGTCCCCCGGTGTGTCCCCCGGTGTGCCGCTATGCACCCGGTGTCCCCACACCCGCC
>Ga0334884_1001609_pt1 | contig 32509 bp, 20 predicted proteins | sample GraSluR1_MG_7_FD_207215 | JGI IMG/M metagenome (GOLD analysis project Ga0334884, IMG submission 207215) | Sludge microbial communities from methane-producing bioreactor in Wageningen University, Netherlands - Granular Sludge_12_05 R1 | ecosystem: Engineered > Bioreactor > Anaerobic >... | reverse complement strand
TTATGATTGCCCAATGCCGGATGAAACAAAGTGAAAATTAAGGAGGTAAATAATTGAATAGGAATATTATCTTCATCCGGAGGTGAATGCCCCCCCCGGCGGATTGCGCTTGATTCATCTCCATACTGACTCACGGAAAGTATAAAAAGGTAAAGCGGACATGAAAAGCCGGGAAGTAAGAAGAATTGTAAGGCTGCCTTCCGGAGTTGAAGTTTCATCGGATGGGAGCCGGCCCGGCAGTGACGAAAGGGTCTTATGTCATTTTCGCTTCATCTTTTTCCAAAGCATGGTGGCCTGTCTGCGCGCTTCTTCAAGTATTTCACCTTCATCAACCGTGATCACCCGGCCGTTCCTGACAACCAGTTTTCCCTGTGCAATCACATGCTGTAGATGCCGGGTTTCCAGACCGAAGAGGAAGTGCCCGTAAAAATTCTCTTTGCTGAAAGGGGTGGGGGAGTCGTAGTTCAGCACCACCAGGTTGTTCTCTCCGTAACCGGTAAACCCGTTTTCATTCAGATAGTTGCCAACATTCCTGAAGCGGCGGTAGGTTTCGGCATAGTCGATGTTATCGTGGTTATGCCCTGAAAAATAAGCTGCTTTGGCGCTCCGCAGCATATCGCTGTGCATACCGTCGGTGCCGAGCATAATGCGGTCACTCAGGCCTTTTGAATCAAATAATCCTACTGAATTATTCAGGTTGCTTTCCATATTCTGCACTACCCACGCCGGTGAACCGGAGAGTTGCCTCCGCTCGTATTCGTCAAGATGCAGACAGTGTGCAAGTATGGTCTTCGGGAAATCGAGGACCCCGGCCGCTGCCAGGCGGTCAATCACCCAGGTGTGATAGTTTTCCAGACAATGGTTTTCATCTGACAAATCTTCGGCCACATGCATATGAATGCCTGAATTCAACTGCCGTGCCAGCTCAACCGCTTGTTTCAGGGTTTTATCGCCGACGGTGAAGGAAGCATGCAGTCCGACCAGCCCCTGCCTGCGCGAAAGGTATTTTTCCGTTTCCAGGAGTCCTTTCCGGGCAATTCCCATCCCGTCGCGGTCGCTTATCTCGTAGCAGAGCAGATGGCCAACCCCCACGGACTCGAAGGCTTCCTCGATGATTTCAAGGCATCCGTCCACCGCGTTGGGTGAAGCGTGATGATCGATAACAAAGGTAACCCCGTTTTTCGCGCAGGCAATGGCGGTCACCAGCGCGCTGTAGCGGATCATCTCCTGATCCAGGGCTTTGTCGAGGGGCCACCAGATATACCGGAGAATCTCACTGAAGTCTGCCGGAGCTTTCTTTGGTGCGCCCATTCCCCGGGCCAGGGCGGAGTACGCGTGGTGGTGGCCGTTGGCAAAGGCCTGCGTGATGTATCTGCCGGAGCAGTCAAGTTCAGTATAGTTGTGATTGACCGGTATTTCATTCAATAAACTGATCCCACCCTCAGCACCTTCTCCGGCCAGAATATGGGTTTTGGTGAAGCTGAGCGTTGCCGCATCAATGTAGGTTCCGTTTGTTAATAAGACAGCCATGATTCAAGGATTGAAGTTTTTTTAACTACAATAGAACATCAGAACAAAAAGAACTAATGTGACCTACTCCCGGCAAAGAAGCCGGGACAAGTTGTGCCTATTGTGGTGAATTTTCAATTTTTCTTTCAACCGGCAATGAAAACCTCCGGATCCCATCATAATCACACAACGCGTTCGCAACTGCCGCGGCCGTGGGAACCAGCCCTATCTCACCCAGTCCTTTGGCGCCGTATGGTCCGACCGGATCTTTAACTTCCACGCCCAGAACAACGATTTCAGGCATGTCTTTGGCGCGGAGTATATTCAGGTCGCGCATCCGGGCGGATACCAGCTGCCCGCCGGTCATCGGCAGGTCTTCGCAAAGGGCATATCCCAGCCCCATGTGCACGCCTCCTTCAATCTGTCCCTCAAACAGTTGCGGGTTCATGATCTTGCCTGCATCATGGGCGGCATAAACCGTTTCAATTCTGCCTTGCGCATCCAGCACCACAAGCTGACTGGCGTACCCATAGGCAAAATGGGTGATGACCTCCCCGTTGTTGTCGCCCGGTTTGGTGGTCCAGTTGCAGGTGTAGTTTCCGCGGTAAATTTTCCCGGTAAGGTCTTTTAACTGATGACTTTCAAGGTCTTTTCTGATGTGGTGCGCTGCATCCAGAATGGCATTGCCCAGCAGGGCGGTGGCGCGTGAGGAGGTGGTCATGCCCGTGGGAATGCCTGCCCTGCTGTCAACCATCACTTCAATGATGTCGGGCGGGATGCCGGTTTCCTCAAACAACATCTGGGTGGCGAGTGTATGCACTCCCTGTCCCATTTCCGTCCAGCCATGCAGCAGGCGCACTTTATTTTCCGATACGATTTCTATGATGACATCGCTGAAATCGGCCATACCGTTGCCCACTCCGCTGTTCTTGATACCGCAGGCAAGGCCTTTATACCGGGCTTTGTCGTAAAACGGCTTAATCGCTTCCAGGGTTGCGCGTACGCCAACGCCTCCGCGGAGTACCTGTCCGGTGGCGGTCATCCGGCCTTCGGTCAGGGCGTTGTTGTACCTGAACTGCCAGCGGTCGAACCCGCCCTGCCGGCATAGGTCGTCGATGCAGCCTTCCAGGGCAAAACATACCTGGTTGGCCCCGAAGCCGCGCATGGCCCCCGAAGGGATATTGTTGGTATAAACCGTAAGCGCTTCCACCTCAACGCAGGGGATATGATAAGCCCCCGAGGCGTGACCGGCCACCCGTTCCATCACCTTGGTGCCAACGGAGGCATAGGCGCCGGTATCGCCGATGGCATAAAGTCTCAGGCCTGTAAGCAGACCGTTCCGGTCACAGCCGATGGCCATGTCCATGTAAACAGGGTGGCGTTTGGGGTGCATTCGGATTGACTCCTGTCTGCTGAGAACAACCCTGACCGGTTTTTTCAGCAGCCAGGCGAAAAGGGCGGCGTGCCCCTGGACCGTGATGTCTTCTTTTCCGCCAAAGCCACCTCCCGAAGATACCAGTGTTACCCTGACTTTCTCCTCTTTCAGGCCAAGCAGTGAAGCTACCTGACGGCGGTCAACATAAATGCCCTGACCGTTCGAAAACAGGTGCAGTCCGCTGTCTTCAGGCATTGCCAGCGCCGCTTCGGTTTCGAGGAAGGCGTGCTCTATCCGCTGGGTCTGGTAGGTGCCGCGGGCGATAAAGGACGAGCCGGCTATTACCGCTGAAGCATCACCTCCACGTGAAATCCGGCAGGTCTCCAGCAGATTGGACTGTCCGGGATGAACAGGGGGGGAGCCTGGGCCGGTCGCTTCGTGCGGATCGGTAACCGGAGGCAGCACCTCATAAGTGACTTCGATCAGCGCGGCGGCCTGTCGTGCAGCCTCCTCCGATCCGGCAACCACCCCTGCCAGCACATCTCCGATGTAACGGGTGGTTTCCCCTTCGGCAATCATCAGTGGCCAATCGTTGAAAATCAGGCCCGTATAGCGGTTTCCGGGGATGTCCCTTGCGGTGAATATCTTTACAACGCCTCTGACTTTTAACGCTGGCTGCACGTTTATCACTTTGATGACGGCCCTCGGATGGTCGGAGAACCGTAGCGCTCCGAAGAGCATCCCTTCGACAAACAGGTCGTTAATATACTTTTTCTGACCGGTGGCCATTTCTAGCGCTTCATATTTGCGGTAAGCGCTGCCGACATGGGCGGAGGCCGGCGGTTCTTCACTTTTGTCTTCAGAACGGAGTTTTAAAGCTGCTTCTGCGATGGCATCCACAATTTTTACATATCCCGTGCACCGGCAAAGGTTTTGATTGAGGGCGTGGCGGATTTCCTCCCGCGAAGGATTTGGATTTTTCTGAAGCAGTATTTTGGTGCGCATCAGAAAGCCGGGGCTGCAGAACCCGCATTGTACTGCACCTTTCTCCACAAAGGCGCGCGCAAGTACGTCCCTGATGCCGGGGGGGATACCTTCAAGGGTATTTACAACGGCCTTGTCCACTTTTTTCATCGGGGTAAGGCACGACAGCCGGGCTTCCCCGTTGATCTCAACCATGCAGGCGCCGCAGGCCCCCTGACCTGAACAACCATCCTTTGCGGAGGTGATATGCTTTTCATTCCTCAAAAAATAAAGCAGTTTTTTCTCCGGGTTACCGGTGAATGTTACATCAGCGCCGTTGAGAATGAAGCGTATCATACAAGACCGGTTTTGTCCTTCAGGAAGGATGTAACAGAGTGAATATCAGGTTTAACAGCTTCAGGGATGTTCAGGAGTGGCTGCACCGGTTTCAGGTCTTTCAGCCCGCTCCCCGTCAGCAGTACGACGTTGATGGTGCCCTTCCCGGTTAATCCTTTTGCATTGGCCAGGAGATATCCTGCAAAGGCTGCGGCAGCGGCCGGTTCGGCAAATAGCCCTGTTTGCGCGGACAGTTGCCGCGATGCTTCCAGGATTTGCTGATCGCTCACTTTAAGGGCTTTACCTTTGTATTGAAGCAGGTATTTCTCAGCCATCCTGAAATTCCGGGGAATATCCACCGAAATACTGTCGGCCAGGGTAGAGGAAGGCGTGCAGATGAACGCTTTCTTTCCCAGATTGTCAATCAGGTTGCTGCTGCCTGCTGCCTGCACGGCAACGATCTCCGGCATGCCGCCGGTGATTCCGGATTTCAGCAAATCTTCAAAACCCTTATAGATGCCGGAAAGGATCACCCCGTCGCCGACCGGAACGAAAACGCGGTCGGGAAGCCGGTGTCCCAGCTGGCTGTAAATCTCGAAAGCTGCCGTTTTCTTACCTTCGATGGTCAGGGGATTATAGGCTGTATTGCGGATGTACCAGCCGAAATGTTTCGTTGCTTCGATACTCAGGTCAAAGGCATTGTCGTAATTGCCATCCACTGGAACCAGTATAGCCCCGTACATCAGTATTTGCGTTAGTTTGGCGGCCGGTGCCGAAGCCGGGGCGAAGATCACTGCTTTCTGGCCCTGGGCTGCGCATATTCCGGCAAGGGATGAGCCGGCATTGCCGGTAGAGGCTGCAACGATGGTGCTGATTCCCTGCTCTTTGGCAAAAGCGGATACCACGGCCGAAGCGCGGTCTTTGAACGAAAATGTGGGATTCTGCGAATCATCCTTGATGAAAAGTTCGTGCCCCCCGATTGCTGCTTCCCGGCCGGAAATCCGGTACATTGGCGTGTTGCCGGTTCGCAGAAAGGGCAGACTTTGGGTATCGTTGAGGGGCAGAAGGTCAATAAACCGGTTTTCTTCAAGTTTTTTGAATGTCAGTCCGCGGAGCAGCAATGGATTGTATATGACTTTCAGTATTCCTGCAGGTGGTTGCCCTTCTTTTTGTCTGACGGCACAATCTTCACACAGGTAAACAATGCCGTGGCCCGGGATCTCTCTGCCGCAATCGTTACACTGATAGTTAAATTTTGAGCTCATACAGCGTGCATTTGAATGATTTTATTGATGCTCTTCGGGGGTGATCCCCTTGCTGCGCTCCGCTAATGATGGCTGTGCAGGCCTTATAATGCCGGCACGGCCGGTTTCGGAAACCCTGTTTACATGCTTCTCAATACGCCTGTCTCTTCATTGAAGGCTTCAATCATCTCATCCCATTTATCCGCCTGATTAAATTGTTTTTCCCAGATTTCCCGGTCATACCATAAACGGTTCAGGTCTCCGGTTTCCTTAGCCTGCTGCTCCACCCAGGTGAAATATTTGAGGTTATGAATGGCCTTCCGGTCGTAATAGCCCAGCTCCCTGAGGTTGTTGCATGCCTGGCCGTTAATGCATTTTTCAAAGTCCTTGGCTGCTTGCAGCATATTGTAGGGTCCTTTTTCAGCTTCCAGTTCGGGCAGGCGCGACCGGTACATATCTGCCGAATCGGTGGCCAGGGTAATTACCACATCATTTCTGTTCATTTCGTAATATTTGGCAGCTTTTATGGCCGACAGCAGGTTGCCGATTCCTGAAATGCCCAGCAGGTGAAGCTGCTTAGTGATACCCTGGTCAATGCCGGATGATTTCAGGTACTTATGCCCGTCAGGTTCATTGAAAAGCCTGAAAACACGCATACAGTCCTCGTCGTCGATGGCAGTAATCATATCGGTATTCCTGACATTGTGTACCCATGGCACATGTTTGTCGCCAATGCCTTCGATGCGGTGCCCGCCAAAGCCGTTCAGCATCAGCGTTGGGCATTGCAATGCTTCGGAGGCCACAATCTTCATCGCGGGGAAGTGTTTTTTGAGGTGGTCGCCTGCACCGATGGTGCCGGCCGATCCGGTGGCTGAAACATAGGCGGCGAGTTGACTTTTGCCGGTTTTCAGGGTATTATATACTTCTTCGATGGCCGGGGCGGTAATGTTGTAATGCCATGCCGGGTTACCGAATTCATCAAACTGGTTGAAGATCACGCAATCGGGCCGGTTTCTGCGGATATCCCAGCACTTGTCGTAAATCTCCTTTACGTTTGATTCACATCCGGGGGTGGCAATCACTTCTGCGCCTATATCTTCAAGCCATGCAAACCGTTCCCGGCTCATCTCCTCGGGCAGTATGGCTACCGCGGTAACGCCCATCAGCCACGAATCGAAAGCGCCCCCGCGGCAATAGTTGCCGGTAGACGGCCACACCGCTTTGTGGTATGAAGGATCAAACTCGCCGCTGATGATACGGGGCGCCAGACAACCATAGGCCGCACCAACCTTATGTGACCCAGTAGGGAAGTATTTGCCGATCAACATGACAATCCGCGCATCAACCCCCGTAAGTGCCGGGGGTAGTTCCAGAAAGTTGACCCCGCCAAACAACCCGCCGCTTTCCACCGGCTCGTTCTTCCAGGTAATGCGAAAGAGGTTCAGGGGATGGAGATCCCAAAGGCCAATATTTTTCAGAGAATCTTTAATCTTCCCGGGAATAAGCTCCGGATTTCGCATTTGCGCAAATGTGGGCAGGATAATCTGCTTTTCACGGAAACGCTCAATGGCTTTCCGGCGCGAAACAGCATTGACTACACGGTCGGTAACGGGAATCATAGAACATAATTTTACACAAAGTTAAAAATGTAAATCTGTTACAGATGCATAAGGAGGCCTTTTTAACACAGATATTTATAAATGAAATCTGAAATGAATGCTTACGGGTAAACCCGGACATAAAGTCATGCCGGCCGGCGATTGCTTCGCGGTTCCTTTTACAGGCCTTTGGCCGGATGTATGAATTTTCGTTATAAGGCTGTTCCGGAATACAGCGGTGGCCTTATCCTGGCATGATCCGTTGTTGCCGCTTCAGGAACCCCCGCCGCATTCTGCCTGAATTATCAAGGATTTACTACCTGTGATGCTGAGTATACCACTCATTGTATTCTCTGATAATCTTTTCGATATCCGGGGCCTGTGTCCTTCCTGCTTGCCGGCTACCTTTGCGGACAGTCCAGGATAGTTCTCCAGTTACTTGCTCATGGTTTTTTTTGAATCCTCCGGTAACTCAAAATGCCCATTTCATTAATTGACCGGACATCGGTTAAAATATTAAAATGGCGCATGAGCCTGGTGAATTGGTTTCAGCGAAATCCATAAAGTTGAAGCCGGAAAAAAGAGTGATAAATTTATGAAGTGTCGAGGGATTGCCCGTTACAAAGTATACAAAAAGCATTCCTATGGTGACTGATCCTGTTTGAAAAGCTATCCCGCGGGCAGGTGTCATAAAAAAGTCAAAACCCTGCTTCAGGAAAAGAATTTACAATGGGTTATCGGGAGTGCCATAAATTCATTATGGGCCAAAAAGCCTGAAAGAGGGGACGGCCCAAAGGCCATTCCCAAACTTTTGAATCTTATTGCCCCTGTAGACTACAATCCCCCCACACCAGGAGGTTATGCCGGACTCCGCAATGCGTTTTAATTTCGAAAAATCCGAAGATGAAACGGTATCGCGGTTTTTAACTTCCAAAGCCACAATGCCGTATTTCGTTTCCAGCATAAAGTCTATCTCCATCCCTGAGCGTGTGCGGTAGAAATAGAGACGGGTATCCAGACGCCTGGTCCTTATGAGCTTCATCATTTCTGAGGCCACATAGTTCTCATAAAGTTCACCATTGTCAATGTCGAATCCAAAGCCGGACAAATGCCGCAGTAACCCATTGTCGAACCAGAACAATTTCGGGGTTTTTACCAGGCTACTGGTCAGGTTTTTATAGTAAGGTTGTATTAAAAATGCCTGGTATGAAATACGCAGATACTCAAGATACCGTCGCGCTGTTTCGATACCAATGCCTGAATCTTTTGCCAGCTCGGTAAAGGAAATGAGGTTGGCAGTGCGCAATGCGGCTATCTGTTGAAATCTCCTGAAAGGTTTTAAATCGGTCAGTTTTGCCAGATCAGTAAGGTCGCGCTCCAGATAAGCGATGGCATAATCCTTTAACCAAAATCTTTTCTGATCCGGTTGTGTCAGGTGTATCAGCGGCGCCATTCCTCCCCAGATATTCAGCCATTTTTCTGCCCTGACAGCTATATCAAGGGCTTGCCCCATCAGAACCGAATCCAGCGATTCAAAAAAATCATCAAAATTTGCTGCATTTATCATCTTTTCAAATACAACAGATTCTGTTTTTAGGGTTTCCGGGGCAATCAATTCACCCAGCATATAAGGAAACAATTCACGCAAAGAAACTCTTCCGGCCAGGGTTTCCTGTATTTTTTTCAGCAGAAGTATCTGTGAGGAGCCTGTAATAACCGAGAAATTAAGTGAACCATCATCATAACAATATTTGATTTTGTCAAACAATCCGGGTTCCTTCTGGATTTCATCTATTACCGCGGCTCCTACTTCCTTTGCCCATCTGAAAGTACTGATACTTCTAAGCTGATCGCGGTATTCCATGGCGTCAAGATTGAAATATGGAATACTTTGGTAGTGTTTCTTTACCAGTGTTGTCTTGCCGGTTTGTCTTGCCCCGGTCAGCAGCACGATCTGACGGCCGGAAACATCCGGAAGATGATCTGCCAGCATTCTGTTTAACTGTATATTTTCCCACATGATGGGCAAATATACAGTTAATATCTTAAGGTTCAAAATAAATTTGTGAATATCGTTCCGGATGTCAGCGGTGGCCTGACCCTGGTATGATCCGTTGTCACCGTTTCAGGAACCCCCGCCGTATTCTGCCTGAATTATCAAGGAATTATTACCTGTGATTCTTAATATACCACTCATTGTATTCTCTGATAATCTTTTCGATATCCCAGGCCCTGTATCCTTCCTGCTTGCCGGCTACCTTTGCGGACAGTTCAGGATAGTCCTCCAGGTACTTACTCATGGTTTTTTTGAAATTCAAGGTACTGAGCTTCTCCGGTTCACCGCCGTTTTTTATGGCGATGGATTCAGTGTATAGTTTCTCCTCACTGAAACTCAGGTCAATTTTAGTGATCTTTTGTTTTTCCTCATCCACCACAATCCGTTTTTTCGAATCTTCCGGTGACTCATAGTACCACTTGTAGTAAGTGACCGGGCCTTCAATTAACCTGAGAAAAAAATGCACCCCCCTGGCAGCGGTTTCCGGCCAGAATTTAAAACTCTCATAATATCTGGGCCCCACTTTATAGGCTTTAATGTCTTTGGGCTTATACCTGACAGCATATTCTTCATCGTCCGGATTGTTGTAAAACAATGCTTTCCGCTGGTTGTCGATATAATTGTTGAGCTTGATAAAGCCGTGAATCGTATCGTTTTCAAGCGTAATGACATAACCCGGATAGATTGTCCACAATCTGACAGTATCCCCTTTCTGCTGGGCCGGCAGGTTGGTACAAATCAGGATCGTGAATAATAATGTTGTCACCTTTTTCATGATTTCACTGGTTTTGTTTTCCGCAATATAAGAAAAAAAAGTGACAATTCAAACAAGGGAACCTGCATTGTGAATCCGGATTGATGACGATGTTGCATGCGTGTATTTGCACCGGTGTAAGGGTAAATTATATGTTTTTGCAGACAGACCGGATGTTTGCTTGAATCCTGTAATGATTTTATTTACAATAGGATTGCTCTTTAAGGTTGTTTAAACAGTTTCAGCGGTGAGGTCCGCATGAAGATTGCCTCCTGAAAACTGTTTTTATGCTGAAAGCAGCCTGTTAAGCAGCCATACAAATGTCGGATTGGCTATATGTTTTAACAGGTGTGAGCAATATTTTTCCGGTTGAGTTATCGGATCGGTAAAATTGCCGGTAATCGATTAATGAAGATGATTTTGTATGTGAAAGCAATACATAGTTGAATTTAGTACGATACAGCCTGTTTTATGAAGATGCAATGTTCATATGTAATTATTTTTCCGATGGTTCGAAAAAATCGGTTATTCCGATCGTTTATTCAGTGAACCCGGACGATAATAAATTAAACCCCGGCGTTTATAAATCTGATTCATTTCGGCCTTTTCATAACTATAGTTTTAATTTTTATAAACCCAAAAAAGAAGGAGCTATGAAAAGTTTTACAAGATTTATTGGTGTGATTTTTGCCATTCTGATGACTTATGGATTGACAATGGCTCAACAGCAAATACTGTTTGAAGGCCTGGTTTCGCATGGTGAGGGTATTGCGGGTTGGAACGCCGACGGCAGTGGCCCGGAGCCCTTCGCTTGGGGCCATATAGTCCCTGCGCCAGGATTTTCGAACCAGTATTATTACGGATCATCGCATGATTATATCACGCAGGATCCGACTCACGCAGCGTTTCACTTTTTACCGGGGATGACCGGTTTTCCGCTTTTTGAACAGGCGCTTGCCGATAATGGTTTTACACCTGAACAAGTAAAAGTAAAATATGGCCTTTGTACCCTGGGTGACGACATTGAGGGTCTTGACTGGTTCTTTATGAACAACTGGGCTTATAGTAATTACTACGAAAATTATTTCTTAATCCAGCTCGATGGTCATCCTATGCTTGCCGGCTGTTGTAACTATTCGCAAATGTATATCAATACAGCTTCGGGCAACTGGTTTACCGAAACAGCTTATGCTCCGGTTACATACAAAGCCCAGTTCAGTTCGCCTGAGGTTAGAAGTGTGGCGCAGGCTTTTCTCGATGATCTTAACGGATCTGAAATAATACTTAAATATGAATCTACCTATGGTTCGGCATTTTCAGGTAACGGGCGCTTTGGTGCCTATTACAATATTCTGAACGGAACGCTCGAGGTTGGTAATCCCAGGTTGCCAATGCAGGGATTAAATGCCGACCACGAAGGCTTTGCAGGCTGGGATGCCGATGGAACCGGTCCTGAGCCTTATGGAAATGGCCACCTCACCCAGTTGTATTATGTAGCGTCGCTCGATTATGATAATCTTGATCCCGATCCTGCCGCCTGCCTTGGCCATTTTTTGGACGGCTCAACCGGGTTTTTCAATACAATGCTTCAACTTCAGTACAGGGGGTTTGAAATTGGAGACCTGAAATTTAAACTGGGGCTTGGAAGCCTTGGGCCGGATGTTCAGGGCGAGGATTGGGGCTACCAGAACGGACAACATTGGTGCAACTATTACAACAACAATATTGTTTTTGAACTTAATGGTGAACCCATTCTGGTTATGCTGCAGGATACCAACAGGCTTTTGGCCTTAACAAGCTGCTGGAGCAGTGAATCCGGTATAGGCAAAGTGTATAACATTTCTCAGAATGCCTCGCCCGGGGCGCAGTTCGTTGCCCTGTCGTTTCTGAAGGATATCGGGTCGCATTATCTGAAAACAAATACATCCGATGTTCAGTACCACAGCCTGTTCAGCGGCAATGGCCGTGATGGCGCACTATATGAAATTGCAGCTGGCGAAGTAGTTGGTATCCACCAAAAAGCCACTTTCATCCCGGAAGGTACTCTGAGTGGTGTGTGGACAACTGCCAATTCACCCTATTTTATTGACGGTCACCAGAGCATTGAAAACGGACAGATATTAACCATTTTGCCGGGAGTTGAAGTAAAGGTTCGCGGACCATACCGTTTTGATGTGAAGGGATGTATTGTTGCTGAAGGCACTGATGAAGAATATATCCTGTTCACGCGTTCCAATCCCAATCTATGGTGGGATGGAATTGGTTTTGATGGAGCTGTTTCGGATACCGGCGTTACCTCCTTTTTCGATCATTGCATATTTAAATATGGCTATGCTCAGGGCTCAGGCCATGAAAACAGCGGTGGCATTTTTGTTGCGAAAGACTTCAGCAATTTGGAAATTCATAACTCAATCTTCAGCAATAACCTGGCAGATATTGACGGAAATAACCCTCCCTGTGGCGGAGCCATTGCTTTATCGAACTCAAGCCCGGTGATTCAGAATTGCACTTTTCGCGATAACAAAGCTGAATACGGAGGTGCCATATTCTCATATTCATATTCAAATCCCCTTATTTCCAATTGTTTGTTTTACAATAATTTTGGAACATATGGCGGAGCTATTGCTTTATATGATAACAGCGACGGTATGTATATCAACAATACATTTGCTGATAATTCAGGCGGGCAAGGCGGAGCAATTTACTTTTACTGGCATTCCGATCCTGAAATCATCAACAATATTATATGGGGAAATACAGCTGATGAGGGGGACCAGATATATTTCACCGCTATCGGGCCAAGTTACCCCGGATTTTATTACAACGATATTGAAGGCGGTAAGGAGGGATTTCATGGTGGGTCAACAGTTGATTATCTCTTTAATCTGGATGCTGATCCGCTGTTCATGGGCGAAGGTCCTCATCCCTATGCCCTCGCCGGTGAAACCTCGCCCTGCTGGAATGCCGGCACACCCGATACCTCTGCCTGGTATTATCCGCAATATCTGTCTCCCCTCTGCCTTTGCGGAAATATCAGGATTGGAGATAACCGGATTGACATCGGCGCTTATGAGTACCTGTTGTCAACCGGTTATGAAACTCCTGTGGCAAGCGTGAATGACGGCCTGTTGATCTATCCGAATCCTTCAACAGATGAGATAAGGATCGATCTTGAACTGAAAAATGCCGGAAAGGTTGTAATAGAATTGTATGACCTCTCGGGCAGGCTGGTTGCATTGCCTGTTGAACAAAACTGCAGCAAAGGCATTCAGAAGCTAAGCTGCAATCCTGGTCAGCTTGCAAGGGGTGTCTATAATTGCCGTATAACTGCAGAAGGCAGAACCATTACCAGGCTGCTTGTGCGGAACTGACAATGAGCTGACTTGAATGCAGGTTCTCCGGAGAGGCCTTGCTGGTCAGTACACTGTTTTTTTTTGGAATAAACCTTCTCAACCGGAAGCGGGGATATGGAAAACAGGGTAGTTTGTGGCTGCAGGCATAGGTTGGGAAGGTTTTTTTCTATGCCGGTTCGTGAACCCCGGCTTGGATGGCGGGCATTCGTTTGCATGGGTCGCCGGGGAATGATAATGAGCTGAAAATTTGTAAATCAGCACAATAATGACTATCTTTAAAAAAAAATATGGATTGAATATGCTGAGAACCGTCATCATTGACGATGAGGCACACATGCGCCAGACCCTTGAAAATCTGGTGCATCAGTATTGTCCGAATGTTGAAGTGGTCGCAAAGGCCGATGGTGTTGAGAGCGGGGAGCTGGCGATCCGGAGGACGCATCCGGACCTGGCACTGCTCGATATACGGATGGAAGACGGAACCGGCTTCGACCTGCTCAAAAAGCTTGATCCCATTGATTTTAAGGTAATTTTTATCACCGCCTATGATGAATTTGCCATCAGGGCTTTCCGTTTTTCAGCGCTTGACTACCTGCTTAAACCGGTTGATCCCGACGAGCTGATTGATGCGGTGCGCAAAGCGGATGCTACTTTTCAGGGAGATTTTAACACACAGCTGGATGCCCTCAGCGAACACCTGAAGCTGCAGGATAAAACGGCCAGAAAACTGATCGTCAAAACCAGCGATTTCATACATCTGTTGTGCATACAGGATATTTTTTTCTGCGAGTCGGACGGGAGTTATACCAATATTTACCTGGCCGACGGATCAAAAATAACCGCCTCCGCCATACTGCGCGACTACGAGGATATGCTGGCTGATTACGGCTTTTTCAGGGTGCATAAATCATACCTGATCAATGTCAGGTACATTCAGAAATTCGAACGTGCCGACGGCGGGTATGTGATCATAAAAGGCGACCACAAGGTGCCGGTTGCTTCCCGCAAAAAGGAGATGCTGCTTGAAATGTTTGACAGGCTGGCAAATATCTGACGCGATGCTGCCGGGATTTCATAGCCTGAAGAAATGAGCCGGCTGGTTTGAAATTGCAGGTTTTTTTTAATTATTTACCATTTAAAGGATGTTTTTATATCTGGAATTGACTGAATGACCGATTGACCGGATCTCTGCTCCAATGCATTCGCACTGACTGCTTCTGACCTTTCTGCCGGTTGCCGGAAACTTCTAAATGTTGAATATATTATGCATCAAAGTTTCGCGCAGGTACGGAGTTTATTCCCGTTTATTTTTGCATTGTGGGGCCTGAGTTCCTGGTGCGGAGCGGATGCCCAGGTGTATTATATGCCCGAACAGGTTGATACGGCAGTCCTTTTGATAAAGGCCCGAAGCAGGATCACCTCGGAAAGGATTGATGCGGTGGCTGAACTGGCCTATTTTTTCCGTCAGAAGGAACCGGAGAGAAGTATTTTATATGCCATAGAAGCGCTGAAGTATGAAGATTGCGGGAAAGATATAAACCGGCTGATAAAAATTTATTATGCCAGGGGGGCCGCCTTTCATCATCAGGGAAATTACCCGGAATCGGTGCGCTGGAGCCTTGATGCCCTTGACCTGGCTTACAAAGCCGGGGATAGGCTGATGTGGTTCAGGTCCATTGAGTCACTGGTGCTTACTTACTTATACTCCAATAATGGTGAACTGGCTTTGAAATACGCGTTTATGGCCATGCCATTGCTTGCTGCAGCCAAAAGCAATACCGAAAAGTTTGATTTGCTGATCAGGCTGGGATGGGTGTGTAAACAGACTGAAAACTACGGTCAGGCCATTCCGTACTTTAAGGAAGCAGACCAGCTGAGCAGGGTATGCGATAGCATTGGTTCTGCAAGCAGAGCGCTTAATGCCCTTCACCTGGGCACCTGCTATTACGCCCTGGAGAGCTATGACAGCGCCCTCTTTTTTTACCGTCAATGCGACAAGATAAGGGCGGTAAACCGAATTGAGGTGCTCGACAGGGCGGTAACCGGTATCGGGAAATGCTTTATGAATAAGAATAGTCCTGATTCAGCCCTGTATTATTTCCAAATCAGCAGGAAATTATCTGAGCTTTCAGGAGATATGGAAAACATGGCAACAGTGAGTCTTGAACTGGGTAATTTTTACCGTGGTGCCGGATTGATCAGTGAAGCCCTTGAATCATACCGGCGCGCAATTTCTGCCGGGCATTGGATTGCGATAAATCATGCCTTTTATCAGGATCAGCGCAGGAATATTGACTTCTGGTTTACCCCAAGTCAGAACGTGCCTGAGTTTTATGAGATCAGCGGTTACAAACCGGCAATTGCCGCTCACAGGAGTATCTACGAAATTTACAGAGATCAGGGTGATTACAGGGGCGCTCTTGAAAATCTGGAAGAGGCGGTAAGCATAGAAAAACTGCTGGAGAAAATTTATCGCCGCAGTGAAGTGATGCAGCTTAATACCCGTTATGAAACCAGTTACAAAGATCAGAAGATTGCCATGCTGAAGGCGGAAAGTGAGCAGGGAGTCCTCAAAATCAAACAATCCCGGCTTGTAATCTTTTTGTTATCAGGCCTGATAATTTTGGGTCTGATGATATTCCTTTTCCTGTTCCGGCAGAAAGTGATTAAGGCGGGTCAGCAAAGTATTATGCTACAGCAGCGCCTGCTCCGTTCCCAGATGAATCCGCATTTTATCTATAATTCCCTTTCCTGTATTCAGAGTTTTATCCTGAGTCATGAACCCGAACTGGCCAACAAGTACCTGGCGCATTTCGCCAGGCTGATGCGCAATATTCTCAAGAGCAGTGCGCAGGAATTTGTTACCCTTGAGGAAGAGATTGTTACCATTGAGAATTATCTCGAACTGCAACGGGTGAGGTTCGCCGATAAATTTGACTTCAGGGTTGAGGTGGATGAAAAGCTTGATACAGGACTACTTACATTGCCACCGATGATGGCGCAGCCTTTTATTGAGAATTCTATTGAACACGGGATAAAGCATAAAGAAACCAAAGGTTTGATTGAAATCAGGTTCTGGCAGAGCAATGGATCATTTTATTGTGAAATCAGGGATGACGGTGTCGGACGGGAGAAAGCCATGGAAATACAAATGAAATCAGATGCAAAACACAGGTCGGTGGCAACCACCATAACCCGGGAGCGGTTAGCGGTGATCAACCGTAAGCGCAAACACAAGATCAGCCTGGGTATCATCGACCTTAAAGATGATGCCGGGGAAGGTGTCGGGACACGCGTGGTATTTGAAGTGCCGATGAGGCTATAGTTCCTGTGGGTTAATGTTTATGGCTGCTCAGCAATCAGGCTGCCCGCGGTGATATCGGGATTGTCAATAAGTAACTTTAATGTGGAAGCTTCTGAAAGGTCCGGATTAATCATTCCTGAATTTATTATTTCAGGTCCGTAAGGCCTGAAATCCGTCAGACCGAAAGCCACCTTCATATTTTCCGTTTCGTAGAGATATTTGTCTGCTTGTCTGGTTAGCCGGCTTACCAGATCTCCCTGGCGGTGAAGCAGGGTAAGTCTGCCGTTGGCCCATTGCAGCATATAGCCGTTATCGGTCTTGTTAAGGCTTTCCCGGGAAAGGCAGAACCTGGGCTTATCCCTGAAAGGGGCGCCTGACGATGGGCAGAAAGTGGTGCAATTGCCGCATTCGTTGCAGAAACCAGCCAGGTTGAGCACCTGGGTTGACTGTGCTATCTTCAGAATGCCGGTCTGCTCGAAAGAAATGCCTTTTTTGTGATTAATCATTTTCCACTGCGGGATATCAACGGCCGGTGTCTGATACGATATATTTGCCCTGTTGGGGCAAACGGTCACGCAGATATTGCACAATTCGTCGCATTGCAGGCAGCGCAATGCTTCTTCGCGGGCTGTTTCTGCTGTAAGCAATGGCGGAGTGTTTTCCATCGCCGGATCAATGTTTATCCGCCTCGATTTTCTTATGATAAGTTCGGATTTTCCCAGGTGTTTTTCCGCGGGAGGATTATCAGTGTCAAGGGTGATTCCGGCCGATGCCGCGATCGCTGCGGCCGCCCTTCGTCCGTCGCCCACGGCTTTTACGATGGTTGCCGCCCCTCTTATGGCATCCCCGCCGATATAAACACGGTCAAGCTGTGTTTCATAATCTGACTCTGGCCTGAGCGATAGCTCTTCCGGTGTGGCAAAATCAATATCCGTTTCCTGGCCCAGGGCTGGGATCAGGGTGTCGGCCGGCAATGTGATCAATGGTTCGTATGTTTTGCAGGGTGCAGGCCTGCCGCCATCCGCAGGAGTAATCAGCTTCATTTTTGCACACGAAAGGGCGATGATATGACCGTCTTTTACGTGAATCTGCTCCGGGGAGAGCAATTCCAGCAGCCTGACCCCTTCGTGCAGGGCTGCTTCGATTTCTTCGCGGCTGGCGGGCATCTCAGCCCTGCTGCGCCGGTAAACCACACTGACGGAAGCATCTTCCGCCGCGGTGCGTCTGGCTGTTCGGGCCACATCCATCGCGGTGTTGCCGCCGCCGATCACCAGGATGTTCCGGCCGGTGTCAGATTTCTTTCCGGCCTTAGCCAGCTTCAGAAACGTGAGGGGATCCACCATGCCTCCGGCCCCGGCTCCTTCGAGCGGAAGCGTCTTAAATCGCCTGGCCCCGGCCGCGATATAAACATAGTCGAAATCCCTGCGCAATTGCCTGAATGTTGGCCGGTCTACCGGTGCGTTAAAATGAATGATCACCCCGGTTGACCTGATCCTTTCAATATCTTTCTCCAGCAGCTCAGGTTTCATGCGGAAAGGCGGAATGGCATCGCGCACCATGCCTCCCGGGTCAGGGTGTGACTCGAAAATTTCAACCCTGAAGCCTGCAAGGCGCATGAAATAAGCAAACGAGAGCCCGGAGGGGCCGGCTCCGATTACGGCCGCACTCTTACCGTTTTCATTTACCAGTGGTACATCAGGTGCTTTTCCGTTATGTGCGGCAAACAATTTTAATTCCCTGATTTTCAGTGGTTGATCGTAGTTTATCCGTGTGCACCGCAACTGGCAGGGGTGGTCGCAGGCTGAACCGAGTACATTGGGAAATGGATTTTTCCGGTGAATAACTTCCAGCGCTTTGCTGAATTCCCCATTGGCGATGTGGCTGAGGTATTCTGGAATATCCTGGTTTGTGGGGCATTCATCCATACAGGGGGCATGAATGCAGTCGAATAAACCCAGTTTACGTCCTGTTTTTATGTTTTTTTCCGTAAACGGATCACACCGGTAACGCATGTCATCAACCACCGATAAAGCATACTTTTCCAGATACACGGCCTGGCGGTCAGTATCAGCGGTGTTTATGCCGGTGGTCTGCTCAATATACTGCTGCAATCTCCCGTAACCTCCGGGCTTCAGCAGGTCGGAGCATACGGTTACCGGCATCAGGCCGCACTGCAAAAGGTCGCTGATGTTGAAGCAGTCGGCGCCTCCCGAAAAGGAAATGTGAAGGCCGGGACCCAGATCGCGATGCAGTCTGGCGGCGACATTCACACTGATAGGGTGCAGCGCCCTGCCGCTCATGTACATCATTTCTTCCTTTGGCGGAAAGACCTTTCTGTGGTTTATGCACTCAAGGGTGTTGGTGAGCTTTACCCCGAAAGTCAGGTTGTTTTGCCTGGCTGTCATCTCCAGCCTGCGGATGATTCCCAGGGCGTCTTCATATTTTAAATCATGTTCAAAAGCGGCATCGGGTAACATGGTCTTATAGCCCAGTTGATTATTCAGGATTTCCCTGAGCTGTTCCTTCCCGAGCAGGGTGGGATTCAGTTTGATGAAAGTGTGAAGTTTCTTTTCTTCAAGAAGATAGTGGCCGATTTTTTCAATCTCGCCGGGCGGGCAGCCATGCATGGTACTCAGCGTGATGTTTGAAGAGATGCGGTCGGGGATGCTGATGTTGCGCAACTCAGGGTATAACGGCAGAAGGGAACTGATCATCGCTTCCTTTTCCGGACGGCAGTCCTGCATCTTCGAAAGAAACCACTGCACATTTTCACTCAGTATGCCCTCCAGATTATAACCCACGCTCATATTGAAGATAACGCCGTCAGGAGTGCCCGGATGCCCAAGCCTGTGATGCAGCAGGTGGATGAGTATCCATGCTTTCAGGTATTCATCAAACGACTCGCGGATGCGAAGTTCCTGCGACCATTCGCAATTGTAGCCTTCGTCCTGCATATCGATGCAGGGTTTGGTAATCTCCAGTTCATCCAGCGTTTGTATGGTTTTCAGCTCAATGTAGCTTGCCCCGCACAGCCAGGCGCTGACGATATTCTGCGCAAGCTGGGTTTGGGGGCCTGCGGCCACCCCAAAGGGAGTCCTCAGTTGTTGTCTGAAAATCCGGTAATTTCCCGTGCTGGTTACCGCAGGATTGAAGAATAGTGCCTCCGGAATGCCGAATATCTGCCGGTTGCGCCGGTAATCTTCTCCGATCATCTGGTAAAGCCTGCGGATACTGACTGCTGAGAATCCTGTGGAATGCATCATGCCCTGTTGAATTTGGTATTTTGCTGCTCCGCGCCAGAATTTTGTATAAGTTTGTCAGAGCGGACCTGCAGTGGATTATCATAACCACTGGTATGCAATGGTCAATTTATACAGGTTTGTAAAGATAATGAAAATCATCTCAATTTATGGGCATGGGTGGTCACGTTTCCTGTGTGATACTTGCAGCCGGTAACTCCGGCAGGATGGGATGCCATAAGGCCCTTCTGCAGTTCGATGAATCCCGTACCTTTATTCAGCAACTCACCGGGGTTTATCATCTGGCCGGGGCAGGGCAGATCATCGTCGTTTGCAGTCCTGCGCTGGCGTTGCAGTTAAATGAAAGCGCAGATTTTTTCGGTTGTCCGGTGGAACTGGTCATCAACTCAAATCCGGAAGCCGGAAGATTTTATTCGCTGAAGTCAGGGCTGGAACGGGTAACGGAAGGCAACTGCTGTTTTTTTCAGAATGTGGACAATCCTTTTACATGCGTTGAGTTGCTGGATCTGCTGCAGAAATCATTCAGGGGCGATGGTTGCCTTATCCCCGTCTGTTGCGGACGGCCGGGCCATCCTGTGCTGCTTGGCCGGGAGATGATCCGGAAAATCCTAGAAGACCGGGAGCAGCATTCCCGTATCGACGATTTTCTTAAGGCTTCAGGACCTGAATACGTTGCAGTGCCTTTTAAAGGCATTCCCGCCAACATTAATACACCGGAAGAATACCTGAAATTTTTCGGAAGGGATTCTCAGAAAGAGAACAGCTGCATTCATCCCCCCGGATAGAATGCAGCTGTAATGCGCGTAGAACAAGGCCTGATCAGTTATAGGCGAGCACAACCGTATAGTTTCCAACAAATCGCCCGCCCTTTGGTAAATCAGGAGTAATGGCTGTTAATGCAAGTGCCTGTTCCCCGTGGGCATCAGTAGTCATAAACTGGTCTTTGTGAGTAGTGGAAGTTGCGAGACTGAATGATTCACCCTCTCTGTTAGTTACCATGGCATTCGACAACGTAAAGCTGCAAAGCATATCCGCCCCCGATGTCAGGTTCAGTTTTCCGAGTTCGACCAGTTTGTGATCGTTTTCAACATTCAGCGCAAAATCAGTCTGCCCATGAAATCTTGCATCCGCAGCATCTACGATCTCTGCGGCGATATGCCCGGTAACACTGATCTGTCCGTAAACAGCAGATTGCAGCGCTCCTGTGAGCAAAATCAGCAATATCAGATAGTTGGCTTTCATAACTTCACGCTACCATAATCTAACCATCGACAAAAGTACAAATTCTTAATTGCAATTGTCAAGTAATTTACCACAAAATTGTTAAAAAAATGATAAATTTTTCATAAAATGATGTAAAATATTAATATACAGATAGATAGAAAATTGTGTTAAATTTTGAAGTGTAAAAATAATTTACATAATTATTGATATTACACAAGGTGTTCGTTTGTGCTGCTTCAGTTTTTCGGCCCGTTCTGTTTTTTGAGGTACTGGTTATGTAAATCTGCCGGCCTACCTGAGGCGCGGGCCGGGTCCTGAGCAGGTTAATGTAGCAAAAACGGTAAATGGATCTGCTAACCACCAGCCAAATAACCATAAAGGTTATTCAACCGGATGACTTAAATGGAAAGTCAGCTATAATATTGAAGGGATATCAGGCCCGGCCAGGCCGGGAGTGTTACAAAGCAGGTACAAGGCCCGCCCGAAAAGGCCTAATTATGTTTCAGCCCGTATTTGGCAATCTTTGCATTCAGGGTGGGACGGGTAATGTCCAGTACGCGCGAAGCCTCAACTTTATTCCATTTCAGCTTGTCAAGTACTTTTTTGATGTGTACTTTTTCAATATCCGCGATGGATTTGAGTTCAAACTGCTCCGGTTCCACGGGGGCATTCCTGTTTAACAGCACAATATGTTCTTTTTCAAGTACATCGCTGCGGGTCATAATCATGGCCTGCATAAGGGTGTTTTCCAGTTCACGCACATTGCCCGGCCAGTCGTGGCTGTGAAGCAGATCCAGTACGCCGTTTCCGATTTTCAGGACTTTCTTGTTCAGTTTCCGGTTCAGTTTCTGCATAAGGTGTTTTACCAGTTCTTCAATATCGTCCTTACGGTTTTTCAAAGGAGGCATGGCAATGGTAAAAACTTTGAGCCTGTAGTAGAGCTCTTCGCGGAATTTCCCGTTTTTGACCATGGCTTCCAGGTCCTTATTGGTGGCGGCGATGATTCTTGCTTTCAGCGGAATGGGCGCGTCTCCGCCCGGCTTTTCAAATTCCAGTTCCTGAATAACCCGCAACAGCCTTGTTTGCATGGTATCGCTGAGTTCGGAAATATCGTCCAGGAAAATGGTACCCTCACCGGCCTGTTCAAATTTTCCTTTTTTGTCAGAAATGGCAGCAGGGAAGGCCCCCATATTGTAGCCGAACAACTCATTTTCAAGGATTTCTTCATGAAGGGCCGAGCAGTTGACTACAACCAACGGATGGTCGCGGGTGATACCACTGTAATGAATCAACCTGGCAATCAGCTCCTTGCCGGTTCCGGTTTCGCCGGTAATCAATACATTGACTTTGTTGAGCGATACCCTGCCGACATTTTTGAAAATTTCGCGCATTACCGGTGTTTTGCCAACAAGCAGGTTGTCCTCAATGGCTTTTCTTATCTCCGGTGTGATTGTCTCTGTGAGGCTTTGGCTCTGATGCGATATCTCAAGACCGTTCCGGATTACCTCAAGCAGTTCCTGCATCTGAAGCGGCTTCTCGATAAAGTCGTATGCCCCCATCTGAATGGATTTGATGGTCAGGGCCACGTCGCCGTGGGCAGTCAGAAGTATTACCGGCAACCCCGGCTGTATCCGCTGGATTTCGGCGATCACATCCAATCCCGACATGCCCGGCATCTGAAAATCTGTCACCACCAGGTCGGGCTTTTCCTGTAATACTTTCTGAAGTCCCGATTCACCGTCAACAGCGGTAATAACTTCATAACCAGCCTTGCTCAGGCTGTTGCTCATCAAAGTTCTGATGATGGAATCGTCATCAATGGCTAATACTTTACTCATCGCGGTTCAGATTGATTCAACCTTTCCTTCCCCTGCACATCATAAGAAACCAGCTTAACGTTGGTTCAGTCCGGCCTAAGAAGTGTAAAAGAATTATACAGCGATAAATTTACTACTATATTTTTATGAAAAGCAAATTCCAATGAATATTTACATCATTTTATGTGTTATTGATTTAAATATAACTATAAATCAATGCAATACGAATAGAATGGTACTTTGATCCGGGAAAAACCCCGTTTTCGGATCATCAGCCGGCATGCCGGTTAAATCGGCGATTATGTATTTGGGAATGTCTGAACGGGATCATCCCTGTTAAATCATTGGTTCCGCTCAGTCGGGCCTGAATCATTTCCCTGATCACACAGGGCTTACACTGATATGCATCGAGCAGGCCGTGGTTAAGGATTGTCTGATGAACAGGTTAAAAGAATATCCGGCACAGTAGCTTCGTTTGCTTCTATACCGGATATCTGAGGGCCGGGGACTGAAACACCTGTGCCGGCTTTCAGTGTGTTATTTTACCACCTTTCGCACCGCGTCGATCACGGTTCCATCCACCCATTTGATGGCGGCGATAAATTCATCGCTCAGCACGGGCAGGGCGGGTTTACCGCAGATACGCTCGGCTTCGTCCTTAAGCTGATGGATGGTCTTTACAGGCAGGGAAGAACCTTTCATTTTGTCGATCAGGTCGGTGCGTAACGGGTTAATGGCAATACCCCTTTCGGTGACGATGACATCGATGAGTTCGCCGGGGCCGCAGATGGTGGTGACTTCGTCGCGGATCACCGGCATGCGGTCGCGGAAGAGGGGAATGGGCAGGATCACGCACTTTGAGAAGAGACAATTCATCCATCCGCCGATTCCGTGCAGCAGGTAGCCATCGGAATGGGTCACCACATTGGCGTTGAAATTGATATCCACTTCGGTGGCGCCCAGGATAACCACGTCCACCATGGAAGCGAAGTTTCCTTTTCCATGGTAGTTATAGCTTGTAAACGGGCTGGTATTCAGGTGGTTATTATTTTCGCGCATGGAGCGTACCCCCTCCAGGTCAAAGGTCTGGCCATCGAGGATATAATCCACCAATCCTTCTTCGAGCATACTGACGAGGTACTTGTTGCTGCCGCCGCGGGCAAATCGGGCTTTCATACCGCGTTTACGGAGCATTTCGGCAAAGTAAATACCGATGGAGAGGGCGGTTCCTCCGGCCCCGGCCTGGAAGGAGAAGCCGTCGCGTACAATGCCGGCTTCGTCGCAGAATTGCGCAGTCATTTCGGCCAGCAACAAGCGGTCGGGGCTTTTGGTGATCTCGGTGGTGCCGCTGATGATCTTTTCAGGGATACCGATCTGGTCCATCACCACGACGTAATCCACATAATTCCCGTGAATCTGCCAGGGCACGCAGGGGAAAGGCACGAGGTTGTCGGTAACCACAATTACCTTGTCGGCATATTGTGAATCGGCCAGGGCGAAGCCGAGCAATCCGCAGGCCGCTGGGCCGCGGTCGCCGGTGGCGTTGCCGAAAGGGTCGGCCGTAGGGGCGGCGATCACGGCGATGTCCACATGCAGGTCGCCGTCCTGAATGGCCTGATAGCGGCCGCCGTGCGAGCGGAGGATGCCCATACCCTGCATGCCCCCTTCGGAAGTGTGCCGGCCCAGGGCGCCGTTCATGCTGCCTTCGATATGATGAATGGTACCATCTTCAAGATATTTGATCAGCGGGCTGTGGCATTCGAACGATGCGGAAGGCGCCCAGGTAAGTTCTTTTGCGCCCAGCTCAGCGGCTATATCGAATATCTGGTTGGCCACCAGGTCGCCGTTGCGGAAGTGATGGTGGGTCGAGATGGTCATGCCGTCTTTCAGGCCGCAGCGGATCAGGGCATCCCTCAGCGAAGCAACCACTTTGTTGCCATCGGCCGGATAATCGGCGCAACTGCTGATGGGCGGGGCATACTTGCGGCCCGTGGGTTTGTATTTTCCAACGCCCATAAACGGGATAGCTTCCTTTCCGTTGATGATCTGGGGTACTGTACGGCCAACGGCATTCGTGGTCAGTTTATCGTATTTTGACATGTCTTTTCTTTTTTTGATCGGTCATTCTCATTGATTTCAGGCTTTCTGGTTTTCGGGGAAGGCGTCGCGCCAGCCGGGACTGAGTTTGCCCATACTGACAGCCAGGTCGATGGTGCGCCGGGCGCGTTTCACCACCGGCGGATCGATCATCTTGGTGCCCAGCGAAACCACGCCGAGCCCTTTTTCGGTGGCTTCCATAAAGGCGTTCACGATTTTCTTTGCCTTGTCGATTTCGACCTCATCGGGTGCGAAATTGTCATGGATCACCCTGATCTGCCGCGGATGGATACAGCCCATGCCGTCGAATCCCAGCGCCTTCGACCGGAGTACATTTTGCTTCAGGGCTTCCATATCGGCCACATCGGAGAATACCGAGTCGATGGCCTGAATGCCGGCTGCTTTGCAGGCGTTCACCACCATGCTTCGGGCAAAGAAAGATTCGGTGCCTTCGTTGGTGCGGCGGGTGCCAAGGTCGGCGGTGTAGTCTTCGAGACCGATGGCCAGGGCCACTACGTTCTCCGACTGCGCAATTTCCAGCGATTTCAACACACCCAGCGCGCTTTCGATAATGGGCATCAGCCAGACATTGCCTTCAATATTATGCTTTGTTTTCAGTTCAGCGATGCGCCGGTTCACCTGCGCGATCTGTTCCGCACTTTCACACTTCGGAACGAGGATAAGATTCACATTGTGTGGAATAATGTAATCAAGATCCTCAAGTCCGGCCGGCACCTGGTTGATCCTGACCATGCGTTCTGCTCCGTAAAAATCGAGCGCGCGCAGGGCATTGCGCACCAGAAACCGGGCTTCCGCTTTTTTGGTCACCGCCACGGCGTCTTCCAGGTCGAGGATAATGCCGTTGGGCTTGTGAATGCCCGCGTTGATCATCAGGCTGGGCGTATTGCCGGGCAGGTAAAGCCTCGAAAACCGGTTGCGGTCGCGTGTGGTCTGATAGGCGTTCTGGGGCAACATGGCAGGTAAGTATTCCTTTTTGTCGCCTGTCAGTTGCCTGATGGCAGCCTCCAGCCGGGCAGCAATGACAAATTCAAGGGCGCCCGAATCTTCTACCGTCAGCCTGGCATGTTCTATGCCGTAAAATGTCAGAATTTCATGGCAGAGCCTGAGGATAGATTCGCCGTAAAGCACTTTTACCTTACTGATCAGTTCGGTCTGTACGCCGCCCTGCTGCATGATTTCGAGCGTAAGCGCACAATCGCTCCGAACGCCTTTGCCTTTGTTGCCTGTAGTTGCTATTGTTGCCACATCAGCCTCCTGGTTTAATATGAATAATTGAATTTACAAGGTCATGCAAAGTAACAGCAGGCAATGTTAAAAAAAAAGAACATTTGAAAATATTCTCTTTTGAAATGCAAGTGATTGTATAATAGTTAAATATGATACTCGTCCGTAGTGGCTCTACAATGCTGTTGCCCGTTGGAAATGGCGGAAGCAGGAGATTTTTAATGCTGCGGTGAATCAGGCGCTACATAACTCCCCGGTGATAAGTTCATAGAGGAATAACTGAAAAAATTAAAGTGACCAGTTAAATTCAGCATATTGATCATTGCCGGATTATTGTAATGGTTTGATAAATAATGTGATATGTCAAGAGACTTATCTATTCTTCTGACTTGTATCAAGCTGTCAGGTGAGCGCGTCAATGGCAATCTCCGGATGATAATCCGGGATTTGATTTTTGATAAATGATAAAATGCATTGTAATACAGTGACTTAAATTGATGTGTAAGTTCGCTGTGATACCGGCCCTGTTGATGAATGCGAACAAACACCTTCCGGAGTGGTTATTTATCAGGGCAAACACAATGGAATAGTTTTTGCATGATTGATCTTGCTTCAAAAAGCCTTATCTTTGTTCAGTAAATCGCGGAGATATTTAAACAATTCAATATTAACCTAAACCAAACCAATCGTATGAAAAAGTGGAATTATTTGTTTGCGGCCCTGCTGATGTCTGTTGCAGTGGTGTTTACTTCCTGTTCTGATGATGAAGAAACCGATCCGGGTCCATCTTTAACCATTAAAGGAGGAGCTGGATATACCTCAGATGATGTTACAGTTCAGGTAGGTAGTAGTATCAAGATAGGTGTTGTTGGTACTAAAAGCAGTGTTTCAGGAAATAAGCTTACGCGATTCAGATTCATTCTGACCTCGAATAACATTGCAAATACTATCCTGGATTCAACATTCAATTCTGATTCATTTAGCTGGGAGCGGGAAATTACATTTGTTAGCCAGGTTAGTGGAAGGCTTTCATTTGAGTTGACTGATAAAGGTGGAATGAAAGCTGAAAAAGGCTTTAACATTATTGCCCAGGGACCTGAGACGATCAAATATACAGGTATTGAATTGGGGTCGTCAAACGATAATACATTAGGTTCATTCTTTTCAACTGTTGATGGGAATGTTTATTTTGTTAATCAGACCACAAACTCGCCGACTGTACAGGCACTGATCGATTTTCTTTTCGTTAAGAATCCGCCAGCATTACCTTCGATTGGAAACATTATTGCTTCGCCTGATGATGAAGCTGCAGAATCTGTGCCGGTTTTCAAATTAAACCTTTGGACAACAAGGAATCAGACGCGCTTTAATACAAGTAATATTACGGCTGCTGAATTTGATGCAATAGGGGCGAATTATGTATTCCCAAGCTTTGATTTGCTTCAGCAAACTAAAAGGACCAATGGCTTGTCTGTTGGGAATGTAGTTGTCTTCAGAACAAAATCAAACAAGATCGGATTGATCAAAGTTGTTGACTTATATACAAAAGGTGACAAGATGAAGATCGATGTTATTATGGAAAAGTAAGACTAACTTTTCTATCAAAAGGCTGTCTCAAAAGGACAGCCTTTTTTGTACACAGGATTATTGCAACTGTGCTTCTTCTTGTTTTGAACCGGATTAACCAATTTAAAATGATTAAAGGATCAGGTTTAATCTGTTCAATATCTACGCAGCTGAACAAGCGATGAGCAGGGGTTGTCAGCATCAGATCAATTTCTGATGTCGGGTGAGTTATTTGAAGATTCCTCTCCCGGTTGTCCGGGATCGGAATGACAAGGTTTTTGGGTTGAAGGGCCGGGAGAGGCTTTGGCCGGCGGGGAGAGGCTTTGGCCGGCGGCGAAACCGCCGGCCAAAGCCTCTCCTGATATTTACATTATCAGTCATTCCGAACGGAGTGAGGAATCTTTGGCAGATATCTCTGACAAATCAACTTTTAAGCGGTTAATAGCGATAAACCGTCGTCCATACCTCCGGGGCTTTTTATTGATTAAACAGCGTTTAAAAGGCAAACTGCCTGAAAATGCTTATTTTTGCCGGCGTTTATTGTTCCAGCCTGAGATCTGTATGTCCGGACCCAAAATCAAGATCCTTTTCATTGTGAATCCTGTGTCGGGAGTGCACCATTCCCGTAAGGCAGTGCTGGCCGGACTGGCAGCTGACACCCTTGATCCGGAGCGCTTTGAGTGGGAGATCGTGTTCAGCGAATCGGCGGAGCATGTGAAAGCACTCAGCCGGGCAGCCGCGGAGACGGGAACCAACATCATCGCGGCAGTGGGTGGCGACGGGACGGTAAACCAGGTGGTAAAGGGCATGTTCGGAAGCCATTCGGTGCTGGCCCTGATCCCGGCCGGTTCCGGCAACGGACTGGCGCATCATCTCGGCATTCCGTCAGATATCGGCGAAAGCCTTGCCCTGATCAACAATATGAACGTGAAGCAGGTCGATACAGTGAGTATCAACGACGATCTGTTTGTTTCCATCGCCGGGGTGGGCTTCGATGCCCTCGTGGCAAAAAAGTTCGCCAGGTCGGGCAGGCGCGGTTTTCTTTCCTATTTCAGGATCGTTACCAACGAGTATAACTATTACCGTCCCCGGAATTACAAACTATTGATCGACGGGCAGATGTACCACCGTGAAGCCTTGTTTGTCAGTTTTGCCAACACCAATCAGTTCGGGTACAATACCATTATTTCGCCTTCGGCGCAGATTGACGACGGACTGGTTGATGTGTGCATCGTGAAAAAGGTTCCCCTGATTTATGCGCCCCATGTGGTGGGCCTTTTGCTGACAAGAAAGATTGATGCCTCGGATTATGTGGAGGTCATCAAAGCCCGTGAAGTCAGCCTGACACGCAGGAAAAACAGGGTGATCAATCTTGACGGAGAACCGGTGAAGCTTGACAAAACGCTGCACATCAGGGTGAACCCTTTGTCCCTGTCGATGATTGTGACTTAAAATACAACAATATGCCGGCTGAAAAATCGAAAAACAAGCGCCCTGAGGGGATCGTTTACTCCACCGACCCCGATTTCAAATACGATTTCGGAAAGGAACAGGAGCAGGCAACCCTGCCACCAGTGCAGCAGAACCTGCGGGTGATGCTCGACCGCAAACTGAAAGGCGGAAAAAAAGCCACCCTCGTCACAGGATTTACCGGCAGCGCATCAGATCTGGCCGCGCTGGCCAAACAACTGAAGAACCTGTGTGCGGCCGGCGGAACTTCTGACAATGGCGAGATCCTGGTGCAGGGCGATTTCAGACAGAAGATCCTGGATTATCTGCTTAAAAAGGGCTATAAAGCCAAACTTGCAGGAGGTTAAGTCATTGATGTTTTATTGATTGATTTTTAATCTGTTTATAAATATGGTCTCCGGATTTCTCAGTTTTTTCCGCCGAAACCCCTGGTTTTTTTACGCTTTTTCCGTGCTGATGCTGTTCCCGGCCCTGTTGTGGCACCTGGGATTTCTTGCCATCAATTTCCCCACGGATGAGCCCACCCGGGCCATTGTCGCCCTCGAGATGATTGTCAGCGGTAACTACATCACCCCCACCATCAACGGGGATTTCTATTACAACAAACCACCGTTGTACAACTGGATCATCATCGCGTATTACAAGCTGGCCGGAAACTATTCAGAGTTTACCCTCCGCCTGCCGGTGGTGGTGGGGCTGCTGCTTTTCGGGCTTACCATCTTCTGGTTTGTACGCCGCCACCTGGGCAATAAACAGGGATTCATCGTGGCCATCCTTTTCATTACCTCTGGCCGTATCCTTTTCTGGGATTCCTTCCTCGGCCTGATCGACATCACTTTCTCCTGGCTGGTGTACCTCTCTTTTATGCTGATCTACCATTTCAGGGAGAAAAAGCAATACCTGGCGCTTTTCCTGGTCTCATACCTCCTGACGGGTATCACCTTCCTGATGAAAGGGCTGCCATCGCTGGTTTTCCAGGGCATTACGCTGCTCGCCATATTCAGCTATAACCACGAGTTCAGAAAGCTGTTTTCGTGGAGGCACTTTGCCGGGATTGGTTTGTTCCTGCTGATTATAGGCGCTTATTATTACGCTTATTTTCAGGTACATCCGTTTGATTTCAGGATTTTTAAAACCCTTTTCAGTGAATCGGAAAAGCGCACCATTATCAATTACGGCTGGTTACGGTTCACCAGGCATTTGTTTACTTTTCCACTTGAAATGTTCTACCATTTCTTTCCCTGGTCGGTGCTGTGGATCTATTTTTTCAGGCGCGATTTCAGGTCGACCCTGCGCGAACACCCCTTCCTGCGGTTCAATTTCATTGTCTTTATCTTCAATATCATCATTTACTGGACCTCTCCGGAGTCGTATCCCAGGTATATTTTCATGCTCTTCCCGCCGCTGTTTACCATTCTGGTCTTCCACTTTTTCAGGGATCTGGGCAAAAACGGCAAATACAGCAGGGTAGTGGAGTATTTTCTGATGGGGGTAATGGTACTGGGAATCATTGCAGCCATTCCCATGCCATTGCTGAAGCAGACCAATTTTGTGGATCATGCCTGGCTGAAAGCAGGGGTGATGTTCTTCACCATGCTGCTGCTTACCTGGTTATACTATAAACTCAAGGAGCAGCGGATGATTATTTTTGCCGCCGCCATGCTGATGATCCGCATCGGATTTGATTGGTTTATCATTCCGCCGCGTTACAACGATTTTCAGGTGCACAAGGAAGGCGCGCTGAAGGCCGCTGCTGTCACCGGAGATGCAGATCTTTCCATTTTTAAGGATTCGGAAACCGAACATGCCACCTCTTTTTACATCACCCTGGGCAAAATGCAGTTGCTGAAGTTTCAGCATGATGACTTCAGCACTGCCGGTTTTTATTACCTTGATCCACGCCTGTTACCGGAGGATGCGTATGAAACGGTTTATGATTTTAACCTGTACAGGCATGATCAGCCGATGAAAATTGTAAAACTGAAAGAAGAAACAGTCCGTAAACTTAACAGAAAGGAGTTACAGTAATGTTGCTACAGATCGGTACTCATTTTAAAGAATGGCTCACACGGCAGGGGGTTTCAGAGCAATTTTCGGCCGGTATCAGGGATATTACGGATTTTGTAATTGCTTTCCTGCTGATTCTGGCCTTTTATTATGTTGTGAAGTTTGTTGTACTGGGTGTGGTCAGGCGTATCACCCGCCGTTCGAGCACCACCTGGGACGACGCCCTTTATCACAGCCGGTTCTTCAATAAAGTCTTATTGTTTGTGCCGGGCGTAATGCTGGGGTTTGTCGCCCCCCTTACCCTGAGCGAGTTCCCGGATGCGCTGGTGCGGGTATTGCAGTTGATTCAGATTTATCTTGTATTTGTATCCATATCAACCGCCAACGCCTTCCTGAATGCTGTTTATGAAATCTATCAGGGCTTCGAAGTGTCAAAGGCCAAGCCCATCAAGGGTTATCTTCAGGTGTTCAAGATTATCCTGATTGTTATCGGAGTTATCATTGTTATTTCGATGCTGCTGAACAAATCCCCGCTTTATCTGCTCGGAGGTCTGGGCGCTTTTTCAGCCGTGCTGCTGCTGATTTTCAGGGATCCCATCCTCGGCCTTGTGGCCGGTATACAGATTTCGGCCAACGATATGGTAAGGCAGGGCGACTGGATTGTGATGAATAAGTCGGGCGCCGACGGGGTGGTAACCGATATCTCGCTCACCACGGTGAAGGTACAGAACTGGGACCGCACCATCACCACCATTCCGACCTATTCGCTGGTGTCGGAAAGTTTTGTCAACTGGCGGGGCATGGAGGAGTCGGGCGGCAGGCGCATCAAGCGCTCCATCAACATCGACATGAACAGCGTGAAGTTCTGCTCTCAGGAAATGATTGACCGGTTTCTGCATATTCAGCTCGTCAGGCCTTATGTGGAGAGTAAAGAGCAGGAACTTGCCGACTACAATGCCACCAATACCATTGACAATACGGTGCTGGTGAACGGCCGCAGGCAGACCAATCTGGGGATCTTCAGGGCATACCTGTCGGCTTACCTTAAAAACAATCCCGATATCCGGCAGGATATGACTTTCCTGGTCAGGCAGCTTCAGCCGGGCGAAAGCGGCATTCCCATGGAGATTTATGTCTTCAGTAAGGTGCAGGAATGGGCGAAATACGAAGACATTCAATCGGACATATTCGACCATGTGCTGGCCGCCATTCCCGAATTTGAGCTGCAGGTATTCCAGAACCCTTCAGGCGCAGACCTGAGAAAGCTGGGAATGCCGGGAATCCGATAATTTTCCTTATATTGGTTAAGTGACTGATATACTGTAATAAGG